>Ga0181578_10000395_pt1 | contig 40687 bp, 29 predicted proteins | sample 071ome_21_FD_148659 | JGI IMG/M metagenome (GOLD analysis project Ga0181578, IMG submission 148659) | Coastal salt marsh microbial communities from the Groves Creek Marsh, Skidaway Island, Georgia - 071401CT metaG (spades assembly) | ecosystem: Environmental > Aquatic > Marine > Intertidal zone... | reverse complement strand
GGCGTGCCCGCCATCTTGGGCTTGAGCATGTACTCGGCGTGTGATTTATAACCCAACATTTGTGCGCACTCGTTTCGCAGCTCAACCACCTTGAGAAAACGCTCGGTGTTGATCTCTTGACACTGCCGAGCCTTAGCTTCAGTGATCTTCCTGCGCGTCTCTGGGTTCTTCGCAAACTGTAAGACGGGCATCATGTCCGGCGCGATGAGTCCGACTCGTCTCGTACCTGGCGTCGCACCCGCGTCGTACGCCGAGACGTCCACGCCATCTAACTCTTCCTCGGTGTACTCCACGCGCGTGTCGTCCTCGTTCAACGCCGCACAAAAGCTCGAACATAATTCCTCGATTTGTCCGAGCTTGGCCATGTATTCAGCTTGCGCGTCAGCGTCGAGAGCGGCGCCTTTACGCTCGAATTCCCGTAAAAGGTACTCGCTCGCCCGCTTCGCTTCGTCGCTTGGCGCTGCTTCAGACCCCACGTTCCTGAGCGCCTCGTACACCCCACGTCGCGTGAACGTCTCGTCAAACATTGCTTTTAGCACATCCTTCCCAATTGTGCTCCGTTTACGCACGTCTTGATCTCCGTGCGTCATCGCCGGCAGAGTCACCGCAGCGGAAGCCGCGCTGGCGCGTCCAAGCGCCTCGAGCATAGCGCCGAAGGAAGCCTCCCACGACGACCCCTTGGACCGCTCGCACGCGTCCAGAGCCGAGCGATAATCGGCGACGATGCGTTTTGTCAAGCTGTCGACGTCCGATGCGGTTATTTCTTCCGTGAATCGCGGGGTCGACGACGGTGCAGGGGCGATCGAGACCGCCGTGGTGGCGTTCGCACGCATCGAGCTCGACGACGCGCTGAACCGAGCGTAAGCGGACGATGGGACGATCCGGGAGGTGGTGATGAGCCCCGTCGAAGTAGACGCGCGTGCTAAAGGAAGTCGAGCGATGCTTCGCGTGCTCGCGCGCATGACACGACGCGTTGTGGGGCACGGATTGAGACGGCGTCGCAGCTAAAATCTAAAGCTATCCGTCGAATGACAAGGAGAAGGAGCTAATAAACGACGAAGACGACGACGCATAAGATGTCGTCGTGTCGCATTGTGCGAAATTTCTAAATTTCATCTATAGGTAACGCACGAGCGACGTGAAGAAGTTGCGGTCGGTACACATGCGGTGATAGATGTACGACGTCTTTGCGCCGAATCCGGCATCCTTTGGCATATTCGCAATCCAATCGTCGTCGTCGTCCGAAGCCGTAGGATCGATGCCGAGAGATTTGGCCTCGGCGGATTCTAGCATAGCAATCTTGCGTTTGGCCTCGTCATCCTCAACCAGCTCTGAGGACTCGTTATCCGTCGCCTCGTCAGCGCGTTTGGATCGCATGTCATTGTACAAGTTGACAAAGAAAATCGACAACTCCAAGCCGTGTCCGATGAGCGGCGGTCCCCAGGTGGACCAGCTCTCGTCCATGAGCGCTTTTTGAATGGTCGCCCCCAAGCCACCGGCGATAGACAGCAGCAATCTCATGTAACTCATCGCACCCGATACCCCAGAGTGGATGGACTCCCACAATTGCGGCACGTAACGCGTAGTCTCAAACACGGCGTTCATCACTCCGAGCATGATTGCGTAGTTCTCAAACTCGTAGCACGTCGATCCGAATAACATTCGTATCGCGGGCGCGAGTAACACTAAACACGGGAGCAAGTGCAAAACCATCCCGTACCAGGCCGCCCTTCGCTCCGTCATGACGTGGCCGAAATACGCCACCTTTTTATCGCTCGAAAAGTGCGCCGCAAGCGCGTACATCGGCATCCACAACAACGTGTAAATGAGCGTGTAATACAACGTCAAAAGCGACGCCTGACACCGATCGTACTCGTACCCATCCTCACCTTGCACGCAATACCTAATCTGTTCAAAGTGCAAAATGAATACGTTCAACGAAGCGCACAAATTCGATACGTTTGTCAACGCCAACGACGTCAACGACAACCCCTCCGCGCTTCCCAAGACTATCAATTTCAAATACTGCGGCATCGCTCCCAGCACGCACCCACTAATGAAGACAAACATCACCGCCGTCGCCGCACCGCTCGCCGGAAATGACTCGACAAAGCACGAAGTATCTGTCCGTGGTCTAAAGTCGACGCCGTCCACGACGCGATCAACCACCTTTTTCGTCGCCGCGCTCGACGTCGTCGCCGCCGCGGACATCATCGCGCCGACGAAAGATCTTCCACCAGCGATATCTGCGCCCACACCACCACCACCATCACCACCACCGCTCGTCGTCACCGCTCGACCGCCATCACGAACGCTCGCACCAAGCGCTCCAACACCCAGTTTCGCCAACGCGCTCAACCCGGCGCCACCGCGTCGCACCACCTCCCCGAGCGTCGACTCGACGATGGACGCTCGCACCATCGTCCTCTCACCGCGTCGTCGTCGTCCTCTTCCGCGTCGTCGATCTCGCGCGTCGGTCGACGGACCGTCGGTCGCGTCGGTGACTGCGGTTGGGTGTTCGACTTCGTCACTCACCGACGACGACGAACTGGAAAGTCATCGACCGGGCGCGCCCCGAATGCGATCGATCGCGATCGCGATCGCGCGCAGTGGAGCGTCTCGAGCGACGACGACGGCTGCGCGAGCGGTGACGCGCCGCGACGACGTGTCGAGCGTTGAACGCGTCGTCGCGTTCGGTCGTTGGAGCCGTGGTAATCAACACCGACGACGGATAGCGACGACGACGACGCGCGCGATGGTCGATGAATCGACCGCGGATGCAAAACGTGCGATGCGAAAAGAGATTTCCTCGGCGTTGCGATCGATGTCGACGGAGGAATTGCGCTTGGCGAACGATGAGATGGCGAAGAGGTTGGCGGTCGCGACGCGCGAAGCCAAGCGGTGCGGCGCGTACTTAGCAAGCGCGAGGCTTCGAGAGCCGAGCGTCGATGGGTTGATTGAGCGAATCATCGCCGATCCGGATGGGTACGTGTTCTGTCCAGTCGTTGACGTCGATGAGGTAAGTGGCCCGACGATGCGGATGCTTCGCGTGGAGGACGTAGAGAGAGACACGCACGTCGGCGCGTACGATTTGAGAGAGCCAACGGAACGCGCAGAGGACGGATCTCTGAGAGACGACGCGATTCGCGACATCGAGCGAGTGGGTGTGCTTGACGCCATCATCGTTCCCGGCGTCGCGTTCGATGCCCGAGGGCGAAGACTCGGACGCGGTGGTGGGTATTACGACGCGTTTTTGGAAAAGTACGAAGCCGCCGCGGTTGCGATGCGTCGACCGCCGCCGCTCGTCATCGCCTTGGCCTACAATTGTCAATTTATCGGCGATCGAGACGTGCCCGTGGACGCACACGATCGTCTCGTTGATGTCATCGTCACGCCTTTGAAGACGTACGGCGCCACGGAACGCGGGCGTGCGGCCATTCAATAAAGCGAGTGCGCGAGCCTTTGTGTCGCTTTCCCTCAGTCGCCGCCTCTGTTCACGCCGCCGCGACCATGTCCGGGAGCGTCGCCTCTGATTTCTTCCGCGCCAAGTACGAACGCGAGGCGAGGAAGAACTGGGACATCTTTTACAAGAATAACCGGGACAATTTCTTCAAGGATCGTCACTGGCTCGCGCGAGAGTGGCCCGAAGTTTTCCCCGTAGCCGTCCGTGGTTTGGGCGAAGATGCGAACGAAACACCCGACGACGACGGGAACGGCGTCGTCGAGGATGTGCGCGACGGGCCGGGATCGACGTACGAGGTGGACGCGAGTAAACCCCGGGTTTTTCTTGAGCTCGGGTGCGGGGTCGGGAACACGGTGTTTCCTTTGTTGGAACTCGACTCGGAGGCTACGGTTTATTGTTGCGACTTCAGCGCGAGAGCGGTGGATTTAGTCAAGGAACGCGCTTCAAAACTCCCAGAACGGGATAGAGATCGCGTCAAGGCGTTCGTGTGCGATGGAACGTGTGAATCGCTCCTCGATAACGTCCCCATGGGGTCGGTGGATGTGTGCACGATGATTTTTGCGTTGAGCGCAATGTCGCGCGAAAAAATGAGCTTTTGCGTGAGAAACGTCGCCACGGTGATGCGAGGCGGCAAAAAAGGCGTGGTGTGCGTGCGAGACTACGCCGCGGGGGATTTAGCGCAAGAACGCCTGAATGGGAAAGATTCGCAAAAGATTTCGGACAACTTTTACGTGCGAGGCGACGGTACGAGGGCGTATTACTTTTCCCCAGACGATTTAACCGAGTTGTTCGCGGCGGAGGGCATGGAGATGCGCCGGTTGCACGTGCAGTCGCGCACGATTACGAACCGGGCGAAGAGCGTCGACATGAATAGAAGATGGATCCAGGCGAGTTTTGCGAGCCGGGACGAGCCGCTGACGGAGTTTGTGCCTCCGCCGCCTGAGGCAAACCCGCACATCGCCGCTTGGCGCGCGGCGGCGTAGACGTGTTGCTCTCTAGGAATTTAGACTTTGATTAAACAATACGATAGATAGCTGAAGCATTGACAAAGAAGCAAATGGTAACCACCTACACATTACCGCGACAAAAATTGCGCCTCATCCACATTTTGGACTCGCCTTTAGGAGAGGAAACCCTTCTTTTCGAGGTAGTCTGCGATTTGCTCAGCCATTTGTTGCGGCGGGGCAAGAACGCCATCCTCCTTTGCGACTTCCATTTCAATCTCCGCGTTTTGCGGCTCCTCGTAAGGATCGTCAATACCGGTGAAACCCTTGATCTTGCCCGCGCGAGCAGCCTTGTAGAGACCCTTCGGATCGCGGTCTTCGCACACGCTGAGCGGAATTTTCATGTACACCTCGATGAACCGGTCACCAACGCGTTCACGAACGCGTTGACGATCCTTCACGTACGGCGAGATGAAAGAAACGAGAGTAATCATACCGCTGTCGGCAAAAAGCTTGGAAACCTCACCGATGCGGCGAATGTTTTCCTCGCGGTCCTCCGCGGTGAAGCCCAGGTTTGAGTTCAACCCGTGTCTAATGTTATCCCCGTCCAAAACCTGCGCCACCTTGCCTCGCTTAAACAGTTCGTGCTCGAGCGTGTACGCCACGGTGGACTTTCCGCTTCCGCTCAAGCCGGTGAACCACAGCACGCATCCTTTTTGCCCGAGCGTCTTCTCGCGCGTCTCCCGGTCCACGCTGCCCTCGTGCCACTTGATGTTCGTGCTCTCGCCAACCTTGTACGCGTCAACCGTGGACATTCTCGTCAACGCCGGCGCGGCGTAGGTGGACGTGCGCGCGTGGGCGAACGCCGCTTTCGTCGCTCGTCGAAGCATCGATCGAGTCGAGTCGTCGTCTGCCGTCGCGCGGGCTCGACGTCGAGAAGGGTGTCTCGCCGTGTTGTGGTTCGCGCACCGAACAAACCCAACAAACCCCGAAAAGTTCGGACATTTGGAGATTTATTTCTTATGAATAACTCCGTCGATTGTACGTATATTGTATCAATCACAAAATCTATTTAAGACACATCGGATGGCCTACGGGAGAAGAACATCTCCAAAACCGGGAGTCCCTAGTCATTTTCAAGATTCGTGAACGGTCGAATATGGCTAAAAAACGTAAAGTCTGACGTGGAAAAGCGCACGAAGTTTCAATTCAATTCAATTCTGTTGGAAAATTGCCGTGGGAATCGCGACGGACGACAGAAGACGACGACGACGACGCGGCGACGACGCGGCGAGGAATACGTGCGCGCACGAATACACACACGCACGCGCGAGCGTGACTCTCCGATCCACCGAGACGAATCATGTACTTTGAAGACATCGCGCAACAATTGCGTGACTTGATGAAACCAGCCGACGTCGGGGCCACGAAGGTGACGACCAAGGCGCAGGATGGCGCCGTGGATATCGAAGTCGACGTTAACTCTGCCAACCACACGCTCGCGGGGTCGGTGGCGCGACGAATCGACCTTCTCGATGGTGTCACGCTGACGGCCAAGGGAACGCACTCGGCGGAACTGAGCGCGGACGTTGAGACGAAGGACTTTTTGACGAATGGTCTCGAGCTCAAGCTGACTGGATTGTCCAAGGAGGGCGTCGCGAATGCGAACGCAGAGGCGAAATTCGCGATCGATGCCGTCGCGGTGTCGGTGGAGAGCGCGTTGAGCGGTGGATCTGATATCACCGCGAGCGCGTGCCTCGCTGTTGACGATGCGACGACTGTCGGTACCCAGGCAACCGTGCAAGCGAGCAGCGGCGGACTCGTGGACTGGACCATCGGCGCGCAACGCAAGGATGGACCGACGACGCTCAGCGCGGCGATCGCCAACTCTGGTAACTCGATCGAATGCGGTGTCGTCAGCGAGCTCGACGCGAAGACGACGGCCGGTATGCGAGCCACGCTCGCAATGGGTGGCGAACGCAACTCGTTGAGCTTTGCGCTCGCGATGAGCAAACAGCTCTCGTCTGGCGACGTCATGCGCGTCGTTCACGACAGCCACGGCGACACCGATATCACCTATAGCACCTCGCTTTGCGACGGCGCCACCGCGACTGGGTGCATTCGCTTGGCGAACAAGGGCCATCATTACAAGACTGGTATTTGTGTTTCCATGGGTGACAAGTAAGCGCGCGGCGTTCCAACTCTTCGTCAACTTTTCTGTTTTGCTTTACAACGAAAAAATGCAAGAGCGTTAATAAATAATGTAATGACTCACTCATGCCATGATATCTACGTTACGAGTTTAAATTCTGAATCGGGTTGTACGCCATCGCGTTTCTCGACACCGTCCTCGTGAGAGTTTGCACGTCTTGCGACTTTTCAAGCTCTTGCGCCTTTTCCATGATGCTCTCCACCGTCGTGTCCGCGTCCGGGTACGTGGCGAAACCCAACATTGACAATCGCTCGTTCGCCTCATCGGCGGTGAACGCATCGAGTCCAGCTTGCATGGAGAGATTTTTCAAACTCGCCGTCGTGTCGTGATTGCCTCTCGCAGAGTTATCGCGCACCATGTAACTAAACTTGTTGATGACGTCGAATACGTTTTTCACGCTTTGTCGTCGTGACGGCGTGCTGTCGCTCGGACTGATTGATCCCTCATGAACATCGTCGACTGCGACTTGTGCGGCGTCAGCCTCGCGGAGGAGAGAACTCTCCACGTCTGCGGCAGCCTTTAGGCGGTCTTTCGCGACAGCCAAGTCGGCGACGAGCTCGGCGATTTCGGCATCCAGAGCTGAGGCAAACGTCTCCGCTTCGGCAGCCATGCTCTTTGTAGCGGCGTACGCTTCTTCATAAACCTTACCCGCCGCGTGCGCCATTTTCCACGCAATCGTGGCGCGTTGCGCGGCAATGTAGCTCGTACGCTCACCATCCGCAGCGGCGTAATACTCTTCTATACCATTCTTAATGTCTTCATCGACGCCCACCAATAAGACTCTCGTCGACGATTCCAACGCTCGCATCTCCGCCATGCATTGACTCGTGGCGTCGTTGAGCGAAGCTTCAGCGCGATCACGAGCCGTCAGCGCCGCGGCGGCTTCAATATCAAACGAATCATCTTGCTTTCTCGCCGATTTCGTACCGACGGCATCGATGGCATTCATGAGTGCCTCTTCCAGTCGCGTCGTCATGTGATCGTACGCGTTGAACATTGCCGTCGTGACGTTTGTCGCTCGAAGCGCAAACTCAGTCTGTCTAAACTCCAAAAGTTCAATGCTCGAATCCATCGACCCGCGCACGGCTTGACGGAACGTTTGCAAGATGCCTTTTTTCCTATCGCGAGAGTTTTTAAGCGCCGTGCGAGCCGCGTACATGCGCGCAGACGCTTCCGCCATCTTTACGTCTGCGGCGAGTCGAGCGTCGTCGAGCGCTCTCAAATTTTGAAGCTCTTGCTCACTCTCATCCTTGGCTGATTCATACGTCGCCCTCGCGCGCGCCGCCGCGGCGACCCGACGTCCCTTCTTTTCCTCCATTTTCCTCAAGTGTTCCTGCACGTCGTTGTACGCGCGTTTCGCCGACTTGAGTTCCCAAATCGCGACAGAGTGCGCGAGCTTTTTTACAACCAACGACGCCTTTTTCGCCGCCGCGCGCGCATCGCCCTCCCTCGCGCGCGCGACGGTAACCATGACGTCCCAAGGCATGAGCGTCGACAAACCTTTCGATCCCGTCTCGGCGAGCCCCTCCTTCGGTTCTTCTTCTTCTTCTTCATCCCCGCGTTGTCGTTGCGCATCCTCCTCCGCCTGTTTCGTCGCCTTTTCCGCTTGGACGACGAGCTCCAACAAACGCTGCTCCTCCACTCTCGCCGCCGCGAGTCTGCTCTCCATCACCCTCGCCGCAGCCTTGTGGGTATCGACACCGATGGACAAAAACCAATGCGCCTCGTCTCCGTGTTCAACCACGGGGACCGAACTCGTAAAGCTCTGTCGCCGTTCGTGTTGCGTCGTCGGACTCCCGTCGTCGCTCAAAGCCGCCGCCGCGTTAGACGACGCCCCCGACGACCTCCACCCGAAAAACTTTGACGACGACGATTCCTTCTCCTCCGACCCCGACGACCGCCACGAATCACCCGCGTCCGCGCCGCCACCATCCGCACCGTTTCCCCCTTCGTCCTCGCTCTCGCTCAACCCGGAAAACTTGACAAACGACGCCTTGCGCGCCAACCCCGTCGCCGTCGTCGTCGTCGTCGCCCCACCCCCCATCGCGTGTAACCGCTCCGCGCTCGTCACCGGGGACACCCCAAACCCAAACCCACCACCGCCGCCGTCGCCCCCGGCGTTGCCGCCGTTCCCAACCGTCCCCGTCGGGCTGCTCGGCGCGCTCCCGCCTTCATTCGCGAGACTCGTTCGCGAGCTCGACGTTTTGAGAATGCTTCTCCCGGGCGTCGCGTCTCGCCCCGGGGGCGCGCGTCGGCGCTCCCGACCGTCACCGGCGTCATCACCGGCGTTTCCGATCGCCGGTTTCGCGCACGACGACCCCATATATGGACGTCGGCGTCGGTGTGACGCCCATCGGCGGGGTCCCGGCGCTCGCTCTCTCTCTCTCCAGGTGTGGTACTCGACGACGTGTTTACAACAACAACAACAACAACAACAACAACACACTGTTTACACATACAAACAACAACAACAACCAACCCCTCGTCATGACAGACAGTTGTTTTGGTTTTGAATCCATCCAATCAATCAATCCTCAGAGCGATGCGCGGACGATCGATCTCGACGACGATCGCTTCGCACCACCAGACCCATCGACGGAGGGCGACGGGTCGAACCCCCTGCGGCGCGTTCCGATCGTCGTCGTCGGTTTCGTCGACGAGATTCGTCGCGCGCGTCTCTTCGAAGACTCGGAGGGAAGACGGCGACGACGGTCGGTGGTGCGGAGTGAAGATGCGTGGTCGGTGGTGCGGCGCGCGCGGGGTGTCAAAGGCGAAGGATGCGTGGACGACGACGGTGGGATGGCGAAGAGTGAGCGCGCGCGCTGGGGCGAACGGAGACGCCGTGGGTGAGAGCGGCGTCGCGGTGGATGGGGAAAGGATCGTGGTGCGCGCGAAGCGAAGCGACGACGAACGGGAACGGGAATCGAATCGACCGGCGACGCGTTTCGATCGAGCGATCTGAGTGACTGACGCGATGGTGTTTCGACTTGCGTTTTGGTTTTCTCGCGCGCTGCAGACGCGATTACGCGCGGGTTTGGAATACGAGATCGCGAACGGGTGCGCCAACGCGAAGGGTAGAGCGTTTAGCGATTTTCAGAGTTTTCTCACGACGTCGTTGAGAGAGTTGGAAACGTCGTACGCGTCGCCGATGTTGGCGCACATGGTGAGGGATTCCACCATGTACGGATCGTTGGATGTTGGGAAGAGACAGAGATTGTTGCAAAACGTGTCGGCGGCGTTACCGGCGGTGATTCAACAGGCGACGAGCGGGGCGCCGATTCCGCCGGGAACTCCGACGCGAGCGAGCGAAGCGCCGAGTCAAACGGCGGTCGCGCCGCGTGGGTGGACGCCTCCGAGCGCGCCGAGTCGATCGAGCAGTGGGTCCTCGTCGGTGTTGTCGACGCGCGGCGCGGGCGCGGCTAAATCCCCGTCGTCCAAGTCGTCGTCGCCGGTGTCGCAGCTGCAGAAGACTCCGGCGAAGAAGGCTCCAGCGGTGTCGAGAGATTCGTCCGAGTTCCCGACAGTCATCGTTTTCGATTTGGAAACCACTGGTTTGAGCAAGGAGAAGAGTCGAATCATCGAACTCGCGGCGCAGTCGCTCTTCGATCCGTCGTCATCCTTCAGCACGCTCGTCAACCCGGGGAGATTTACCATTCCGTCCGCCGTCACGTCGCTCACGGGCATTACGAACAGCATGGTGAGCGCGTCCAACGTGCCATCGTTCGCCATGGCGGCGGAACAATTGGAAGCTTTTATCGATCGAGCACGCGAGTCCCGTCCCGGTGCTCCGATTTTGCTCGTCGCGCACAACGCTCGTCAGTTTGACGCCGCGTTTATTCAGCACGAGTACAGGCGTCTCGGACGAGAGCTTCCCACTAGTTGGCGATTCTGCGATACTTTGCCGCTCGCGCGTGCGCTACTCAGGCCAGAGGGACTTTCAAAGTTCAACTTGGATCTTCTCAGGGAGCACTACAACATCGAGATTCGGGGCGAGGACACGCAAATGCACCGCGCGTTGACAGATGCCAGAGTGTTGGCTGAGATTTTGAACAAGTTGCTCGAGCACCCACAAGCCAAGGATGACGAGTTGGGGTGCTTGGAGAAGTATTCATTTTCACTCGGAGATCCAGGTGCGGGGAGTTTGAAGCGCGTCACCGCTGAAGCGAAAAATACGTCGGAGAGCGAAAAGTACGCCGGCGGCGCCCCGGGATGGGGTGGCGGCGGTACTGTCAGCTTAAGCGACGGCGAAGAAGCAAGCACTGGTGACGGATGGGCCACGGTCGATGGTTTTGAGGATGAAGAAAAACTCGAAGGCGATTCTAGCTACTCTAGCGCGTCGTCATCGAGCGATGTACCGCTTCGAGGAGTTCAAAAACCGTTCTGGGCCGCTGAGGATCCAATCAACGGTATTCTTCCGGAGACTGTTGATTTTCAGAAGCTCGCCGAGATCGCCGCAAAGACGGACGCGTCAGAGCTTCGCTTGGATGTTGAACGTTGGAAAGAGACGCCGATCGATGTGCTCGCCGATAAAGTTCCAAAGTCAACCATGAAGGCTCTCAAAACGGAAGGCATCACGACCATCGAAGCCATCTTGCGCAATTGTCCGCGCAAGTACCAAGAGTACAGCGCATGGAATAAGTCTCACGCGCCAGGCACTCAAGTCACGTTGACGGGTACCGTTCGTGCGATGCAAATCAGAGATTACACGAGAGGTAGAACCATTCCGAACACCGTGTCTGTTGAGGTTGACGTGCACGACGATGAGCTCGTTCCTACGGAAGATCAACCGTGGGGCGCAGATAAACCCCGTTGTAAAGTCAAAGTCTGGGATTACCTCTCGAAGGATGTCCGAGCAGAGTTAGCCATTGGTGCGCGCGTGCGTGTGCGAGGTACTTTGGGTCACGGAGACAGAAACTGCCAGTTTACCGTCGACGGCGGCAGGATCTTTGCGATTCCTCCAGAGTCTCCCGTCATGTCAGCAGACGATTCAGAAATCGTCGCGACGTACGCGAAACGCGGCGCTATGAATAACATCGAGTGGCACCGCGCAATCGATGCGGCGCTCGCCCTATTTTTGGAACAGTTGCCAGCTGATCCGATGGAGATCGCGATGGGACGAGATAACCCTCTCCTCGCGGAGCTCGGGTTGCTCTCTCACGCCGCCGCGGTGCAAAATATTCATCGCCCGGAAAGCGTCGAGGCGGTTGCTCAAGCGCGTGAGCGGCTGGCTTTTGAAGAATTGGTGTTATTACAAGTTGCTTTGCTTCAGGAAAGAAGCAGACTCCAAGCGTTGCCAGTGTCAGAAACTACTGAAGGCGTGTGCATCGTTGGCACGCAGTTAGTTGATGAACTTCGCAGCGAGCTTCCGTTCGCCCTCACGCGATCCCAAGAGTCCTCGCTCGAAGAGATTTTGAGCGATATGGCTGGACCGGCGCCGATGTTGCGTCTCCTTCAAGGCGATGTCGGCTGTGGTAAGACTGTTGTCGCCGCGCTGGCACTTCTTGCCGCTTGCGGCGCAGGACACCAAGGCGCGTTCATGGCACCGACTGAAGTGCTCGCTACGCAACATCATCGAGTGCTGACGGACCTGCTGTCGCAGATGAGAGACCCGCCAAAGGTTGCTCTGCTCACGGGTTCCACGAAGACGGCTGAGAGAGCTCAAATTTTAGAGGAACTCGATTCGGGTGATATTGGTATTATCGTTGGCACGCATGCGCTCATTCATGACAAGGTGGTCTTCAACTCTCTCGGCATCGCTGTCGTCGACGAACAGCACCGATTCGGTGTCGAACAGAGAGCAGCGTTGTTGGCGAAAGGTAGGCTTCCGCCGCACATGTTAACGATGAGCGCGACACCGATTCCTCGAACGCTCGCCATGACAAAGTTTGGAGAGATGGCGCTCAGCGTCATTGACGAAAAGCCCGCGGGTCGATTACCAATCATTACGAAGGTTTGCAGCGTAGAGGAGCACGACAACGCGTACGAGGCGATGCGCGAAGAGATCAAGGGTGGTGGACAGGCGTACGTCATCCTTCGTCTCGTGAACGAGTCTGGATCGTCCAGAATGTCAGAAGTGAAGGGCGCCGAGGAGGAATACGCTCGCCTAGTCAGCAAATATCCAGAGGTCCGCTTCGGCCTTTTACATGGGCAGCTCGGTGCTGATGAGAAGGCTGACGCGCTCAATAAGTTTAGTCAAGGTGAGACTCAAGCTTTGGTGGCCACCTCTGTGGTTGAAGTCGGTGTTGACGTCCCGAACGCAAGTGTCATCATCATCGAGGACGCCGACGGATTCGGCCTCGCCGCGCTTCACCAGCTTCGTGGACGCGTCGGTCGGGGCGAACGCCAATCCAAGTGTTTCTTGCTTCACTCCCCTGGCGTTGGCGACAACGCCGAACTCAAGGAGGATCGCGCCCGCGATCGCCTCGCCGTCCTCGAGCAATCCAACAACGGCTTCCGCATCGCCGAAAGCGATTTGCAACTGCGCGGCGCCGGTGAACTCTTCGGCACCAAGCAAAGCGGCCAACAGGTGAACCTCTTCCACGCATCCATGAGCACAGATCTCTACCTCCTCGAAGCCGCTCGTAAATCAGCCGCAGAGATGATTTCCCGCGCATCGCTTCAACAAGAACCGTTGCCTGCGCCCATCACCATCGCGCTTGAGACGCGTCCCGCGCTCATCCTCGACAACGCCATCGCAACCGGCACGCAAGCCGCGGCGACCAACTGATTGGCATGTAATTATATTTAGACTTCGTTGCTCACACCACCCTCTCCGAACTATCCCCGGGGCACGCTACATGGCATCGGCTCTACATCGCGTTTCCAAAGTCGCGCACTTTTTAACCTCTTGTCCAGAGAGTCGCCCAAACCCTCAGCCACTGGTCGACATATTCACGCTCGTTCGCGCAGACATCATGCTCTCCATGTCCGCCACGCTCTCCACCGCGTCGACTGTCGCCCTTCGCAAAACTTGGTGCGTGCGCTCGCATCGTCGGTATTCGTAGACGGTCGCGTCGCGCGTTCGATCGCGTTCGGAGTGATCCTTATCCGAGTCCTGACTTTTTGACGTGATGAACCGGCACGACGCGCGAGAAGGACGCGCGCGATGCGATGGAAGACTGACTTGAATATATTATCCTTTGTTCTTTCGAAATGCGCAGCGATCGACGCTCGAACGCGCGCGCGACGCGCTCCGTCGCGGTTCGCGCCGCTGCGGATTACTCGCCGAAGAAGGCGTTCTTCTTCCCTGGTCAAGGCGCGCAGACCGTTGGCATGTCCAAGGAGCTCTGCGAGACTTGCCCGGCGGCCAAGGCGATGTTCGATAAGGCGACCGAGGTTCTCGGGTACGATTTGCTCGACGTGTGCGTCAACGGCCCGGCGGAAAGATTGAACTCGACGGCGGTTTCTCAACCGGCGATTTACGTGTCCTCGCTAGCCGCGCTTGAAAAGATGAAGATGACCCCGGAAGGCCAAGCGCTCATCGATTCCATCGATGTCGCTGCTGGTCTTTCTCTTGGCGAGTACACCGCGCTCACTTTCGCCGGCGCGTTAACCTTTGAAGATGGTCTCAAGCTCGTGAAGATTCGCGGCGAGTCCATGCAAGAAGCCGCCGACGCCACTCCGTCTGGCATGGCGTCCGTCATCGGTTTGTCCGCGGATAAGGCTGAAGAGCTCGCCGCTCGCGCCGCGTCCGAATCCGGCGCCCCAGTCTCCGTCGCCAACTACTTGTGCAACGGCAACTACGCCGTGTCTGGCGCCATCCCGGCTATCGACAAGGTTGAGGAAATCGCCAAGCCGGAATTCAAGGCTCGCATGGTTGTCCGCCTCGCAGTCGCCGGTGCTTTCCACACCGACTTCATGGCACCGGCTGCTGACAAGCTCATGGCTGCCCTCGAAGCGACCCCGATCCAAGAGACACGCATCCCGGTCGTCTCCAACGTTGACGTCAACCCGCACTCCGACGCGGCGAGCATTCGCGCCACCTTGGCCAAGCAGCTCACCAACCCGGTTCAATGGGAGAAGACCATGAACACCATGCTCGACAAGGGCTTGGAATCTGCCACTGAAGTCGGTCCGGGCAAGGTTATCTCTGGCATCATGAAGCGTGTCAACAAGACCTTCCCGTGCGACAACTTTGACGGAGCCGCCTAAGTCGCTCACGAGCGATGGGCGAAGCAACAACAAATCAATAGGCACACAATTTAAAACCAATAGCAAAGAAACCAAAAGAATGTGAATATATATATAACAATCCGTTCAACCGAACATCGAATGCACTCGCACGCCGCGCCGCGCCGCTACTTGACTTGACGAATTTTACACTCGCGCACGAGTGGAAATTTCGTCTTGATCGCTTGCGCGATTGAAAACGCGAGCGCCTGCGGCCCCTTGAACCGCAGCACGCACACGCCTCTCTCCAGCGATTCCACGCTCACCTCACCCCCATAGCTTGTGATTGATTTACGAAGCTTTTCGAGATGCTGCTCGATCGTTTCGACGCTCATCTCTTCCAAATCTCCGCTCACGTTGACCACCTCTTCCACGGCGTCGCCAAACTTTTGCCGCAAAAGCTTTTCGATGCCCCCCTTCATCGTCGCCGATGACGACGCGCACGTCCCACACGCCCCGTTCAACCGCACGACGATGATACCGTCGTCTATGCTCACCAACTCGACGTTCCCTCCGTCGGCCACCAAGTACGGACGAACCTCATCCAAAGCTTTATCCACGTTTTCCTCTGTGAGCTCGAGCGTCTCGCCTTCGTCGGATGTATCGTTCGACTCCTCCGTCGCCTCCTTCGCAAACGGACTCACCACGGGAGTCGGCGTCGCGGCGCCGTCACCATCCCCCACTTCGTCGTCGTCGCCGCCGTCATCATCATCAATCACCGTCGTCGCCGCTAGCGCTTCGTCCTCGGCGTCCCACTCGGCGTTCAACGCCGGCGTCTCGCCCTCCCCCAGCGCCTCCTTCCACCTCCTCGCCTCCCTCGCCAGCGTCTCCTTCGTCGCCATCGCGGCGTTCCTAAACGCTAAGACCCTCGCCGTGGACGCTCTCTTCGCCCCAGCGCGCGCCCGCGTCGCTCGAAGCGCCGTCGCCGCGTTTCGCGCGTAGTCCACGTACGCGCACGCGCCCGCCTCGTCGTACACCGCGAAGACGCACGCCGGGGGTTCCCGCGCCCCGGGGGCGTCGTAGCTCGCCAACCACGCCTCGATCGGCGCGCGGGAGCTTCCATCCTCGACGAGCGCGGTCGTTTCGCTCGTCGCGCGGACGACGACCGGGTTCGCGCGACGACGGCCGGGTCGCAGCCGCCGCGTCCACGCCGATGATGTCATCGACATCGTCATCGACATCGTCATCGACATCGCCATCGTCATCGCGACCGACGCGTCCGACGAACGCGCGCACGAACGACGACGAACCCGCGCTCTTCACGCCGCCCCGACGCGTCCGTCCGAGTCGTCTCGATACCCCGCGTGACGCCCCGCTCCGATGTGTCGTCCTCCTCGTCGTCGTCGTCTTCGTCGTTCGTTTTCGACGACTGATGGTGTTCATTACAGTGTAGTATGTGTTTTATTGTCACTGACGAGTCATGACTCGAGTTTTTACCACATCCACATCCACACTCTGGGGGTCACGATGACGACGACGAGTTTGACGAGTTTGACGTTCGCGCGCGAGAGGGAGACGCGCGCGGATTCCCGTCGGTGGTCTCGCGGGACGACCTCGGTCTTTCAGTCTTTCGTTCGGTCCGTCGATCCGTCGATCCGTCGATCCGTCGGTTCTCACTCGTTCGTTCGTTCGTTCATTCGTTCGGTCTGCGCAGCCGTTGAGTGCGATTGTTTTCGGATCGCGCGCTGCGTCGACGACGACGACGACGGATCGATCGGTCGCAGGTTTCGGTGAAAACGAAGCGGGGATTCGTGAGAGGAGGGTCGTTCGTTCTCGCGCGCGGCGACGGCGGCGGGTGAACGGATGTCCGCGATGGATTTGCAAGGCGCGGCGAGCGCGGCGACCGACGCGAAGACCAGCCTGAAGAGCCAAGCGGAGGCGAACGCGTCGGGGAGACGGGCGACGGAACCGGCGGGGGCGGACGCCGGTGGTGGAGGAGACGAGGTCGGGAAGGATGAGAGCGAGATTGATGTGTGGAGAGCGGCGGCGTACGGGAACGTGGAGGCGATGAAACGGATGATGGACGAGGATCCGGGGCGCGTCAACGAACCAGACGGCGCCGGGTATCGTCCGTTGCAGTGGGCGGCGTTGAATAACAGAGTGGCCGGGGCGACGCTATTGTTGGAACGAGGAGCGGCGATAGGGGCGGGGGATAACGATGGACAGACGGCGTTGCACTGGGCGTGCGTGCGGGGATCGTTGCCGTGTGCAGAGCTTTTACTTCGAAAAGGAGCGGCTTTGAACGCGGCGGATTCGCGGGGATACACCCCGATGCACGTGGCGGCGCAATATGGACACACGGGTATGATTTATCACTTTAAGATGCGATGGAACGCGGACGTGGAGATCACCGATCTCGACGGGCGGACTGCGCTCCATTGGGCTGCGTATAAGGGGTTCTCCGATCCTGTCAAGCTTCTAGTGTGCATGGACGCCGACGTGTACCGGGCGGACAAGGAAGGATGTACCGCCTTGCACTGGGCCGCAATTAAGGGTAAGAGTGAAGCGGCACATTGCTTGGTTCGAGCTGGTGGGTTAAACGCGCTCACTGCGGTCGATGTGGACGGGAACACGCCCGGCGCGTTGGCGTCAGAGAAGGGACATCGCCACCTGTCGCAATTCCTGAATAGTCAGCAAACGACTCTGCTCGCGCGAGATCGCTTCTGGAATCAAAAGGGCATGGCGATCGCGTGCGTCGGTGTCATTGTTGGCCTGATGCTTCTCTTCATCAACTGCGTGGTGTTCGCTAGAAGCACCGCGACTATGGATGTGTCTCTCGCATTTTGGTCTCTGGTGGTGTGCGTCTGCGCGAGTATCGGGCTGTTGTACATGAGACGCGTTAGCAATGCTGACCCGGGATTCGTCACGTCTACTTTACTCAAGTCTCTGCGTCGCGGTTCGCGCGCCACCTCCGCCGAGACGGACGTCGAGGAGCGTTTGAACCATCCAGAGCTTTGGTCCGGTAATTGGAGTCAGCTTTGCGTCACGTGCAAATTAGTCAAGCCTTTCGGCACCAAGCACTGCTCGATGCGGGACAAGTGCGTTGCGCGATACGATCACTACTGTCCGTGGATGGGCAACACGATCGGTAAGCGAAATCACAGAGACTTTGTGGTATTTTTGATTCTCGAGTCGTTGGCAATGCTCATTGCGTTCGCCGTCGCCGTAGTGAGACTGAACGAGGAGTCGCCGACCGAGCGCTTTATATCTAGCGCCGGGATCGTGCTCTTCGCGTTTTTCGATGTCGTGACACTGATTCCGGTGCTCATGCTCACCGTTTCACAGCTGGTGCAGGTGGGCCAAAACATCACGACGAATGAGCTCTCCAACACGCATAGATACTCGTACCTCAAGTCAGAATCGGGATTCTTTAACCCGTTCGATCGTTCGTACGTGGCCAACTGGCGCGCCTTCTTCATGCAATCGAGAAACGAGCCTCTAGTCGATTCAGTCGCCGCGCCGGAACTCGCCGTTCCTCGCAGTCTCGTGTCGCACGACGACGACGACGACGACGAAGCGGGCGACTCAGATGGCGATAGAACTGCTCTTTTGTCGAGAGCTGTGTAAAACTCTTCAATACAATGGCTAAGCGATACTTCCGTCTCTACTAACACTCTAATTAATTCTCTAGCGCTACTTTTCACTCTGAGGCGAATCCTGCGAAAACTTCGACCTGAGATCGAGGTGGTCGTTTGATTTCCAAGCGCTGGCGTACTCCTCGTTGTAATTCCTCTGCCCAGGTTGCAAATGGAAAATCCCGTGATTACCATGCATGATACCGCCCGAGACATCGCCTTCACAAAATGAGTCTGTTCGTCTGTTGTACTTGCAAGGTAAACGGAACCATTTCTCCGGTCGCGTACTGAGATAGTGGTTGATGATGTCTTGGTCGCCGAGGCGGAAAACCGATTTTGGAGACCGAAACGTGTGCGTGACGTTTCGAAAGTCATCCGTGAGAGCCTGCCCACCTCCGTTGACGAACATGATTCCCGCGTTGAGACCATTCGGCGGCGGATAATGAATCTTCTTCGATGCGTGCTCGTTGTACCATCCAGCCTCGCCCGACTCGTGTTCCTGCGTGAAACCGACGACTTGCTCGGGCCCAAACGTGTCCAGCAAGCCGTACGCAATCTTCGGATCTTCGCGCCAGAGCGTGTCCGTATCCAAGTAAATATACTTGTGCACCCCAACTTTGGCAAGTTTCGCCGGAATCAAAAGCCTATTCGGCGAACACAGACTAAACAGGTGTTGCAAAGGCTCGCGCGAGTCCACGCGGTAGCTCGCGAACTCGACGTTTGGCAACCCCAATCTATTCTTGATACCGATCACCGCGTTCTTCGACCTGTCGTTATCCGTAAAAACGTGAATCTTATACTTGGTATCGCTCGACATCATCGACACGGCGGACTTGACGCTGAGCAACGCCTCGCGGTTTCTCTCTCTCCCGCACACGCTGTACGCCAGGTGCACGACGCCGTCGCTCGACGATCCGTCACCGAGCGCGCTCGCTCCTCGCGCCCGCACGATCCCATCCTTTACGCGCGCGACGTATCCACACGCCCACGCCGCGAAGACAATCACCGCGACGACGATCGCAGCGCCGACCGCCGACCGACGTCTCGAGCGCGACGAACCCGCAACACCCTCGTTAAGTAAAGACTCCGTCTCCCGTCCCGCGTCTCGCGACGACGCCGCCGCCGCCGACGACGACGACGACCCGCCATCGACCATCGCGATTGATGACATTCCAGCGCGTGACGACGTCGACGTGACCGCCACGATCCCACGTGTGACGCGCGTCGTCGTCGTCGTCGTCGTCGTCGTCGTCGTCGTCAATCGAAACGCATCAGACGGTCGGAAACACATGTGCACTGTTTACATATACATGAGAAGAAAACACCCGGGAGTTACGGGACCCGTTTGTACTACATACTCATACAAGGGTGCCGACGAAGCGACGCGGACGCCCCCCCATGCGATCGACACTCGTTCGCGCGCGATCGAACGAACGATCGGACGCTAGGAAGCGCGATCGCCTCGACGAGACGACGATAGAGAGCGTCATCGCCTCGTTTCTTCGCGCGTCGTTCCGTGTATCATATTATCACTGAAGCGGGACGCGAACGAACGAAATCCAAATCTGGAAAATCGCAACGGTCGACGACGACGTTTGAATTCACACGCGCGCGATGACGACGCCGACGACTATGTGCTGCGCGACGACGCCGACGGTGACGGCGATGAGTACGAACGCATCGTCGATGCCGACGGTAACGGCGCGAACGTCGGCGCCGCCGCGACCGAGGATCGGTATGCCCCGCGACGTGAAGATCTCGACGCACGCGCCCGCGCGAGTAAGCGGGGCGACGCGTAGAAAACGCGCCTCATCCAAAGGGTCGGGAGATGCGACGCCGTGGGACGAGCTCGCGTTTGAAGGCGGTGGAGGTGACGGCGATGGTGGGGATTGGTTCGATTCGCGCGGTGGTGGCGGCGGCGGTGGCGGCGGCGACGGCGACGACGAGTCGGCGGACGACGACTCGTTTGACTTTGAAGAAGAGTTGTTGGCGTACGAGCGCAGGCTTTGGCGCGAGATGGAATCGATGGATGCGAACGTGTTATACGCTTGGCAGAGCGTGTGCGCGGTGACGCTCGTCGGGTGCGTTCAGCACGTCATCGATACCGCGTGGGCGCACGCGCGAAGGGGGGCGCTCGAGGTTTCGCTTGCGTAGGCGAACGCTTTGGCTTGGGACCGCTCCACGCGTTGGTTTGTATCATTATTACGTAATACCCGCTCGTCCGGTTAGCACGTATGTTGTACTTGGTGGTAATCACGGAATGCGTACACACTGTATGGATGGATCAATGGAATGTATGAAAGTAGTGACGCGCGAAACGATCGAGCGATCGAGAGACGCCGGTTTGCGCACGAATTTGTACCATAAGAAGCTTTCCGCGTTACGTTTTACTCACGACTTCACAACTCGCCATGTCCCTCGCATCGACGCGTGTCCCGATATCGCTCGCATCGCGCCGCAAATCAATCGCGTCGTCGACTGCGTCGTCATCGTCGTCGTCGCCATCGCCATCGTCCGAGAAACCGCGAGAGTTTAGAGCCAACGGGTACCTCGCGTTTGAAGCGCTCGACACCTCTCCAACTTCCGAACGAATCAAAGTAGAATGCGGACCCGTCGACGCGTACACGGGCGGAAAGTACGACGGAGAAAACGTGCGTTGGAACTCGCTCGCGTCGACGCCGCCGAGCGAGCGCAGGGGTGGGTTTGAGCGCGTCTACGTCTTTGACAGAGTTTTACCCAGCGACGGAGAGCGACCGTCCACCATCTTGAGCGTGACACAAGACCGTCCACTCGGAATCGTCTTCGAACCCGATGCCAATGGTTTGGTGCGCGTCGCAGACTTTGTCGAAGGGAGTACAGCGGCCAAGGCGAACGACGTGGCGTCGTTGGCGCCGTTCGGGGCGCAGTGCGCGAAGAGAGGGGACGTCTTGCGAGGCTTCACGGGCGTCCAGGTGAGTTTTAAGACGACAGCTTCGATTACTGGCGATTTATCCGGTGCAAAGCGGGTGCGAACGCTCTATGGGGCGGATCAACAAGGTTGGGGAGAGGTGTGCGCGGCGTTGACAAATGGGAGAAAGGCGGATGGACCCGTGACGTTGGTTCTGGAGCGAGACGGCGACGCGGAGAGACGCGAAAAATGGCCTCGAGTGCAAACCGAGCTCGAGTTTAGAGGACTTGGTGAAGAAACGACCAAGGATAAGCGGGAGCGGGAGCGGCTAGAGCCGACGGAGGATGAAAAGGCGGCAAATCTAAGCATTCTCGTCGGGGTGGCGTCATTCTTGTTGCTCATCGTGAGCGGGTTTCAATGATTGAGTTTTGGATAGCGTAGCGTTTCGTATTTGTACAACAGTTTCTCCATGAGAAGTTAGTTTCACTTTCGCGATTTCAGCCTTTCCCGTAAGCGTTCGTGCGTCGGATTTCGTGCTTCATCTTCGTCCCGCGGCTTCCCTTCTCTATCGATACCAACCACGGTACCACCCGCGATGTTTTCATCCACGCTCAGCTTGTTGGACGCATCTATGAAGAGCATCAAGTCTCTATTCGTCTCCTCTAGCTCGCGAATTCGCGCATCCTTGAGCGAAAGTTCGATTTCTTTGCGCTTCGCTAACTTTTCATTCTCATTCCTGAACGTGTCCACGTTTTCCTCGAGCGTGTCGCTCAAAATTTTCAGGTGAGAAATTTCCTCCTCGAGCTTGCAAATCGTCTTTGACTGTGACGCGTTGAGTTTTTGTATGCGCTTGAGCTCGTGCTTAGCCTCTTGAGCCTCCTTCATCGCGCGCGCAATGACCGCAGCGTTTCTACTTTCCTCATTTTGCTGCGAAATGACGCCGTCCGCGCGCGCGTGCGCCGTCTGTAGCAAATTTTCAAAGTGTTTTCTTTGTGACTCGAGCTGTGACGTGAGCAACACGTCGTATTCGCTCGCGATGGCGTCTAGTTTGGACGCCACCAACGCCTCCTCCAACTCGGAATCCATGTGTTCCAAGTCTGGCGCTCTTCTCGGAGAGCAGTGCTCGCGCTCGCATCCGTTCGACGACGACGACGCGCGTCTTTGGGGAGGCGTGAGCTCAACCAATCCAGACTTTGACTGAATGATTCTGTGCACGAAGCCATCCGAGACGTAGTCCCACACTCGCTGCGTCCCCACCTCCAACGAGTAACAGTGGTTCGTTTCCTTCCAGTGCTCCATCGCGCAAGCCCCGGCGTACCTCCCACACCGCACCTCGCCGCAGATCAGACAAACCCACAAATCGTGCTCCTTGCCACACGCCGCGCACCGAGGCGCCCGATTCGGCTCGTGCGCGTACCGACACACCGGACACGACGCGTCCGCCCACCCACTCAAACACTCGGCGTGGAAAGAATGGTTACAAATCGTCGTCAATATCCCCGACACTTCCTCGTCTAACCGATCCAGACACACCGGACAGGTCGGCACCTCTGTCGTCGTCGCCGGGTCCAACGCGTCCATGTTCGTCTCGACCGAGTCCACGTACAACGCCACGCACGTCTCGGGTCGTCCGTTCGCGTACCTCCGTCCGTGGTAATCATCCACGAACACATCCGCGCTCGAGACGTCGTCAAACGTCAACAAAACGTCGTACGTCGAACGAAACTTCGCGTCGTCGTCGTCGTCGTCATCCGTTGCTCGCGCTCCTTCCTCATCCTTTTCCGTCGCTTCGGACGACGCCACGACGCGCATCGACCGCGTCTTCTCCATCACCCCCGCCGCGAATCGACAAAAATCCGCCACGGAAACCGCGCTCGGCACCCCGAGCACGCACACGTCTCTCCCTCGTCCCACCGGTCGTCGTCGTCGTTTCGCATCGTCGTCGTCGTCGTCGTCGTCGTCGTCGTAGTCGTCGTCGCCGTCACGAGGCGTCGTCAACCGTCGAAAGAGTCTAATCTTCCCACGTCGCACCTTTGCCGCGATTCTCTGACCACCACCGCCACCGCCACCGGCTCCGTCGGACGACGACGTAGCGTACACGATCCTACACGTCGTCTCCCTCTCCGACCCGTCTTCCGTCTCGATCACCGTCGCGTACGTCGCCGACGTCGCCATCGGGAACGGGCGTCGTCGGGTGAATCCGCGAGAAAGGCACTGCGGTATCGACCGATGGTTTTCATCGACCACCTCTCGCGGCTGATGCGTGAAAACACCCGATCGCGCGTGAGGGTGTCGCGGATGGGACCCCAACCTCGTGTAAGTGTTTACACATACGAATAGTTTTCGCAAGAGGCGCCGCCCCGAACGTTTCGTGCGAAAAAGCGTAGACTGAGGCGAAGACGCGAGACCGCGACGCCGACGGACGACGGCGACGATGGCGACGAGCGGACGAATCGCGTCGCACGCGGCGTTTTTTGAGCGACTCCACGCGCTCGGTCCGCGAAAGACGGCGGACGATGCGGACGGGAGCGGGGAGGATGACGACGCCGATGGACGCATCGGTGGCGGCGGAAGGTTTGGAAGGAAACGACCGAGCGGGGCGTCGGCGGCCGCGGCGGCGCGTAAAGCGAAAAAGCTCGAAGGGTTGAGACCGGAGACAAAGAAGACGTCAGGGGGGAAGCGACGGGGCGATGGGAGCGATGAGGATGACGACGACGGCGATGACGACGGCGATGACGAAGACGCGTCGAGTTCGAGCGAAGACGCCGAAGTCGAAGCGACTGAAAACGGTGGCGACGCGCGTCGGACGACGATGCCGGCGGGGAAACCAAAGTCGTGGAAACTTGAGGCGAACACGGAGGATAAGCTCGAGGCGTTGCGGGAGCGGTTGAGGAAGAAGATCGAGAGCAGCCGAAGCGCGCGAAAGGCGTTGGAGACTGAAAAGACGGCGGCGAGCGCCAAGGAGTGGCGCGAGGCGAGGAACAAGGCGAAGCGGGAGAAGAAACGCAAGGAGCGAGCGAGTGCGACGTTGGCTGAGGCGAAGGGTAAGTCGGCCAAGAAGGCTAAGGGTGCTGGGGATGGCGATGACGCGGAAGGATCCGGAAAACGAGGCGGGGAAGATATGGCGTTTGGACGCGTCGTCGTGGACGATGACCAAATCAACTCTGGAAAGAAGAAGCGCAAGGAGTCCAAAGAGTCCATTCTCCGCAAGGTTCAGGCGCGACAAAGAGCCATCGAGGATGCTGGTGGTGAAGAGGGTGGCGGCAAGGCGGTGGCTGATAAGTTTGCGTGGGAGGCGGCGCTCTCCCGTGCTTCGGGCGAAAAGGTTCTCGACGATCCAAAGCTCTTGCAAAAGAGCATCAAGCGCGCCGAGCGAGCGAAGAAGAAGAGTCGCGAGAAGTGGGAGGAACGTACGTCCAAGGTTCAAGAGCAGATGAACGCCGCGCAGACGAAGAGACGCCAGAACATCAAGGCGAAGAAGGAGACGCGCATGGAACAAAAGCTCGACAAGAAGGCGGGCAAACGCAACAGACCGGGTTTCGAAGGTCGTAGCGACGGCTTCATAAACAAGTAGATTGTGTGTCATATCATTTACACGTGGTACTAGGCTATTCAAATCCCTCTCGTCCAGAAGCCGAAAAAAAGTCGTTGAAATCGAGTCGCGAGCAAAGCGAGTTCAAATTTGTCTCGACGTTGTCCGAATCCTTGAGGGCATTCAACAAATCTCTGAGAAGATGCGCGTACTGCGACTCGATGTCGCTCATCACGTCATAAATTTCTTCGTCAAGCTCCTGGAGTCGAGCAGTATCCATATCCTTTTTGCTTTCCTCCATCGCTCGTAGGGCTCTGGCGGCGAAACGTTGACTGTCGACGGCGAAGCGCGCGCAAGCGGCCCTGATCCGATCCAGTCTCTTTAGAATCTTCGGCCAGAAGAGCATGCTGTCTCTCATGCACGTCTCTAAGAACCCGTCGTGAATTGCGATGAGTTCGTCCACCGTTCGCGCACCATCGAGACGCGCAGACATCTTGTCCCAGTTTGGATCGATCACTTCGCTCGTCACGTAGTACAAATAGCTTTGTAAAAAGTTCAACATTTGCTGCGTCAGACTGTGCGCCTTGGAGAAAATGCGACCGAGGGTATCGCCTCGCATGTACTTCAACGTTTGCCAAGCCTTGCAAAGATCTCGCTCGGAGCATTTGAAACGGAACAAGTGCTTGAACATGATTTGATACTTCGACACCGCCTTGCGGTTGAGCACAATGTTTGCGGGCCACGGGATGTCGCAATCGAGGACGAAAGTCTCAAAGCCAGTCGGTGCGTCGTCAGCATCTGCAGTCCTCATCGGGCTCACGACGTCGCCGCTCGCGTCGAATTGAAGATCACTGTGGTCCTCGACTGAAAATGTCAGCGTATCGCCGAGTTCATCTCTCGCCGAGCTAGACGACTTGATGGCGAGGTCCAACAGAGACTGCATCTTCGAAACCCGAATTTCTTTAGCATCCTTTGCGAGCTCCTCCTCGGCCGTATCTAAAAAGTGAACCAAAAAGTCACCGCGAGCGAGGAGAAAATACATCTTTATGCTTGCCAGCCGCGACTTGAGGTCTCCTTCTTCCCACATGACGCGCATAAGTCTGTCCGCCGCGTGCTCAAAGCGTTCGATGATTCTGTCCGCATACTTGCCAGTGCCGATGATGGCGTTTGGTCCGAACTGGATCTTCCCAAGTCCATCACCCGGGCGAGCGGGGAGCTCGTTGAGTGCCGAAATTTTGGTCTCACGCACCGCGTTCAAGTAACGCCCAGTGGTGAGTATTTTCTGCGCCAGCTGTTCGCCGATAAAGTGAGGAATCTCCTCTCGCAACGAATATCGCTTGGCCCAGTAATCCGAGTTATATTCATTTGTTAGCGATTCCTTCTTCATCTCGATTTGCTCGACTATCAAAAACTCATCATAAGGATCTTCAACCTGACCGTCATACACCCACTGCTCGACGGAGAGCACGTACGGAGTAGCGGCCGCCTTGGTCAATCTTTGCACGAGATTCGACACAGCAGCGTCTCCTGCGTGCTCGCACCCTTCGCGATGCAGTAAATTCATGATACTCGCTCCCTTGAGATGGTACGCACGGCTCGCTACGTTGGCCATCAATCGCAGAGCTGGTGCCGCGGGTTGGCAGTAGAACCAAGCTGATTGAAGCGAGAGCGCTCCTACGTTACGCTGATGCTCGAGCTGCACGATGAGCGTGTGCCAGTCATTCAGAAGCTCTCGCATATCAGCAGCCAAAGCGTGTGAAACGTAACCGTGCTTAAATTCGTTCCTCGACTCGACAAAGGCTCGCACAGTGGCGGCATCCGCGCACAACGGGAGGATATTCTTCACTAGGGACGCCAACGGAGCGGACAGTCCGAGTTCTACTTCAAACTTCACCCGCACCAACCTGCTATCTTTGCTGACGACACCCAATGGTTTCTCCTCCTCTGCACCCTTCCACGCGCTGATGTATCGCCCATCGATCCCCATCATCGCGTACAACAAATCGTCCAGCACCAACAATTCTTGCTCCGCCGTGCCGTATTCGCTCAACGCCTTGATGTTTCTCTCCTGCTCGGAACCGCTCCCGAGGTGGGTGCCGGAGAGGAACGGGCGCTTGTAGTTCCAATCCGGTAATCGCGGACCGGCGACATCGAAAGGCTGCGGAACGACGGCTCGTTCAGCTCTGCCAAAGAGTCCAGAGCGTTTCGGCGCGCTCGACGAGTCAAACGTCATCCTTCCAAAATCCCCGTCCAAACCTTCGACACTGCGCGAGCTCGAAGGGACTGGCGATCCACGTTCTCTATCGCGAGCCGTGTACCTCTCCGGCGTGCCTAAGCCACCCGGAGAACTCACCGCCTCGACGGACTCGCCGTCCACGCTCGCTCTGTTCCGCGGCGGCGCAGCGACCCTCCTCGCCTCAGCCTCCGCATCCGCAACTCTCGCCCCAGCCTCCGAAACCGCGAATGCCAGCTCTTCATCGTTCGCAATCTTCGCCACCACCGCTAAATACCGATCCAACTCCTCCACGCGCAGTTTCTTCAACGCGTCGTACTCGCGCGCGAACGCCTCTGGATCCTCCGCCCGCTCGCTCAGCGTCCGCCTCGCCTGCGCGATCGCCACCTTGGTCACGTCGTACTTGGACACCATCTTCCCCAACATTGCCGTCGACGCAGACGCGAGCGATTCCGTAAACCTATGCTCGGGATCGAGTCCGAGCGCGCGCGTCAACGCTCGAACCGATGCTCGCAGGCGCTCATCTTCCGTCACACTCACATCCGCACCATCAACTTCACCCATCGTCGACGCCATTCGTCGCTACGACAACCCCTCGACGCACTACAAAAACCTGACCGTCCGCCACCGCGACGTCGCGTCCTTCGTCGAGTCTCTCGCCGTCGGGACGTCCGTCGAGACGCGCGGGCAACTGTCACGCGCGAGTGGCAAAAAAATGCAAATTTAAAACAACGTTCATATTTTACACTGGTGGCGTACCATTTCGACCGCCCGCGCGCTCTGAAAGGGCTTTGCCGCTCGGAAGAGCCATCCGCCTTTCTGCGTCGCGCGACGACACACACAGGATGGTGCGTGCGAAACGAACGCGAAACGAACGCGAAACGAACGCCGTACCGAGCGATGCGCGATGATCGCGATCGGTCGGCGACGCGGCGTCGATGCGAAGGATGGACCACCCCCGAAACTCGTGGATGCGCGGAGCGCTGCCGGGGGAAACCCCGCGGCGGCTCGATGCGCGGGAAGTGGAGCCATCGCGACGACGCGAGCTACGACGCGCGCGCGGGGGAATGAATGGCAGAAATGCCTTCAGTTCGTCCGCGCGCGATTCGCGGTCGTTGGGCGGAAAGCGCCCGCGCGTTGGTCGGCGCTGAGGGATTTCGGGTGATAGATCGAGACGCGCGAGTGTGGACGAGAGACTGACTGCGACGACGATGACGTTTGACGCGCGTAGGGTATCGATCTCAAGGCCGGTGGCCGCAACAAGAAGACCAACCGCACGGCTCCGAAGTCTGACAATGTCTACTTGAAGCTCTTGGTCAAGGTACGTGTGACGGATGCGCTCGACGACGCGTCACGATGCGTGTCGTGCCTGGCCCTAAAGCCCTAGAAATGGTTGCGCGAGCGCGTCGAGAGAGACGCTCTTACTGACGATGATTCCTTTTACGCCATGCAGTTGTACCGATTCTTGGCTCGTCGTACCGATTCCAAGTTCAACGAAACCGTGCTCAAGCGCATGTTCATGTCCAAGACGAACCGACCGCCGCTTTCCCTTTCCAAGCTCGCGAAGTTCATGAAGGGCAAGGAGGGCAAGGTTGCGGCGATTGTCGGCACCGTCACGGATGACGTTCGTCTCCACGAAGTCCCGGCTTTGAAGGTGTGCGCGCTTCGTTTCACTGAAACCGCGCGTGCGCGCATCGTCAAGGCGGGTGGTGAGTGCATGACCTTTGACCAGCTCGCGCTCGCCGCGCCGACTGGTGAAGGCGTCGTGCTCTTGCGTGGTCCGAAGAACTCTCGCGAGGCTGTCAAGCACTTCGGTGCTCCGGGTATTCCGGGCAGCAACGCCAAGCCGTACGTGCGCGCCAAGGGCCGCAAGTTCGAAAAGGCTCGTGGTCGCCGTGCGTCCCGTGGCTTCAAGGTGTAATCGCCTTCTTTGTGTATTCAAAGGTGCGATAAACGCCTCGGAGCGTTTGTTCAGTGTGTGGAGATATGTTTGGTCTTAGCGAGACGAGACGTTCGAGTAGCCATATAGATTCATTTGGAATGTGACTTCGAACGTAAACTTAAAACTACAACTCTTACAACAGTGCGCGTTTGCTCATTTTCTTTCTTTAGCGAGCCGTCTTGGGCTCAGCTTGGCCGTCTTCGTCTCGCGGTGCGAGCGCCGCCTTGCTTTGGTTTTGCATCGCCGTGAGCTGACCACCGATGACGACGACCGTGTAACCGATAAGTAACATGGTGATGATGATAAAATCAATCTCGCTCAGGTAACGCTCCCCGGAGAGCGGATTGAAGGCGGTATAAAGGGTCGCGAGCACGCCCCAGCCACCAACAAAGGCGGCCCACGCGCTTCCGACGGTCCACACCCAATCGCGCACGAAGATGGCTCGCGAAAGCATCAGAGCGTTCCCACTCGTGATGAAGACGCTCGTCAAAACCGACAAGCCTTGAAGCACGTCTGGATGTGCGATATTCTGCGCAATCTGTGCCACGGGCATGGACATGAAGAGCGCGGTCGCCGTCCATCCACTAAACTCGCTCCACTTTTTTGGCAACGCGTCGGCGCGGTGCGCCAAGACGAGGGCGAAAATCGTGAGCTCGATCGGTAACCACCCCATGAACGGGGTCAACGCGTTGGATATGATTTGCGGTGTCGCTAAAATCCCCACAATCCCGAGCGTGGTTTGATACGCCGACCAAATCTTCGTCCCTTGTTCCCCGTGCGCGTAGTCAAAATATCTCGCCACCGAGAGCGACGTTCCGGCGATGACGAAGGAGCTCGACAGAAACATCGTGATCGGCGCCACGTTGTGCATGTTTCCGCTCCACGCGATTTGCGTCAACAACATCATCGACGTCGTCACCCCGATCGCCTGCGCCGCCGTCGCCGCGGGCTCACGCTTATCCGCAAAGTAACTCAACAACAACAAGTTTCCGAGCATCCCGGCGCCGTATCCCTGCCACGACACGGCGCCGATGACGGCCAAGTCTCCCGCCATGGCGTTGACGTAATTCTTCCAAATCTGCGGGAAAGTCAACAGCGTGAGCGGTACCATGGCAAAGAACGACATCGTCTCCGTCATGACATCCAACTCCGTCTCATCCAGCGTCGACACCGGCTTCTTCGTCGTTCGAAACACCGACTCGAGCGCCGCCCGCGCGCGCGGCGTCTCTCCTCCTCCTCTCCGCCGGCGCCGCTGTCCCGCCTTTTTGCCGTCATCCTCCGCTCGTCGAACCGCGCGCGCCCGCTCGTCGTCATCCGCCGTTCGCGTCTTCCGTCCCCGTCCTCCGCGGTCTTCCTCGCGCGTCGCCGACGACGTCGTCGTCCCGCGAACGACGACGCTCAGACGACGCTTCGGCGCCTCCAGCGCCATCGGCATCGTCTTCACGATTGGTGGCATCACAGTCGTCGTCGTCGTCGTCGACCTCGTCGTCGACCTCGTCGTCGGTCTCACGCATCGCGCGAGCATCGCCGTCGTCATCGGACGCACCCGCGCCCGTCGGTCCGTCCCTCGCTCGTCCCTCGGCGTCTGACGAATCGTTCGGCGTCATCGATCAATCCAATGGAAATCAATCAAAATCAACCGAAATCAATCAAACCTTCTTCTTCGCTTTTGCGATTCATCCGTGTATCATCTTTCCGATCGATCCATCTTCCGACGGGTTTCGAACGCCCGCGCCGACCCGACCGTTCACGAACCGACATCTCGTGTTACGGCAATCCCCAGGGTCGGCGCGACGCATCGTCGCTTTATGCGTTTCAATCATTCATTTTCGCGCGTAAAACGACCGAACGGTAGATACTTGGGTATGTATGGATTACAATAGTATACAAAAGTGTGTAATTAAAATGATATTAAAAGTATCCCGAGGTGGTGACTGTGCGCGCCCCGACCGACCGACCGACCGACCGACCGACCGACCGGCGTGGATGTGCGCGTGGATGTGGATGTGGATGCGTGTGACACCGACGTCGACGCCGACATCGGCGCCGGCAGAGCGACGCGCGCGCGCGGACGAGCGGTCGACCGGTCGCGTCGAACGGTGGAAATGGCGATGGGAGGATACGCCGCGGCGAGGCGCGTCGTGTTCGCGGCGTCGACGTCGGCGTCTGGGTCGGCGACGAGGCAGCAGGACGAGATGATGAAAAATCAACCTCGGCATCATCGGCGGCATCATCGGCGTCATCGGGGGTGGCGAACGGGCGGTGAACCGACGCGAGGGTTGACGATGGCGTTGACGACGACGCGGGCGACGAGCAGCGCGGGACGAACGGCGGCGCCGGTGGATGCGGCGGCGGAAACGGTGAGGTACGACGACGCGGACATCCCAGCCGGGGTGGGTCGGGCGAGCCGGGAAGAGTTGATGAAGTGGTTGACGGAGACGCAGCGCTTGCCGGGTCAGAAGATGCGGTTGGAGCTCGACTTGGCGGAAGGGCGCGGTTTGGTCGCGACGGATGATATCAAGCGCGGGGAGTCGCTTTTGGGGGTGAACAAGTCGACGCTCATCACGGTGGAGCGGGCGATCGAAGAGGCAAAGTTGGGGCCTAATCACGCCAAGCTGCAAGAGTGGAGCGTTTTGGCGACGTTTTTGGCGCAACAAGCGTTGGCGTTGGAAAACGGAACCGCTGGTACTTTCGGAGAGTACATCAGGGCGCTTCCGAGGCGAACTGGGAGCGTGTTGGATTGGCCGCAAGACGAGGTGGATAAGCTGCTTCAGGGCTCGCCGTCGAGACTCGCGGCGGCGGAGAGACAGGAGAGCGTCAACGCCGCGATCGATGAAATCAGATCCTACTTTCCAGAGATTACCGTCGGGGCGTTGAGATGGGCTTTCGACATTCTCTTCAGTCGTCTCATCCGATTGGACGCCATGGGAGGAGAGCTCGCGTTGGTGCCGTGGGCGGACATGTTGAACCACAAGCCGGGGTGCGCCGCGTTTATCGATCTCGACGGCGGTGCCGTCAACCTCACCACAGATCGAGCTTACGTCAAGGGTGAGCAGGTTTGGGCGTCTTACGGTCAGCGCCCGTCGAGTGAGTTACTCATCTCTTACGGTTTCGCCCCCGAGGTTGGTGAAAATCCGGATGACGAGTACGCGCTCACCCTCGGAGTGGACGTGAACGATCCCATGGCGGAACAAAAGGCGCAAGTGCTTAGAGACATGGGCCTTCAACCGGTAGAGACGTTTCCGCTTCGTTTGAACGGATACCCTCGTCAGCTGTTGCAGTACGCATCCTTCATCTTGTGCAGCCCAGAGAAGCCGAGCGAGCTTCAGGGCCTGGCTCGCACGGCGTTCACCGGGAGCTCAAACATTGGGCAGTCCATCTTTGACTCTATGCGTGGCTTGGCCAACGGTTCGGCTCGGGGTAACCAGGGGGTAATTTTAGGCGGTATTGCGGGTGAGATTGCGGTTCGGGAGATGCTCGCGGACATGTGCACCGAGGCGCTCAGCGCCTATCCGAATACGCTCGAGAAGGATAAGGGCTTGGCGCAGGGTCGCATGCCAGACTTTCCGGGCGCTGACGCGTGGACGGGTGTTGCGCCAGCCGCCATCAGAGCAACGCAACGCTCCGTCTCTGCCGCGCGCGTGCGCGTGTCTGAACGCCGCATCTTGGCCAAGACGGACAGCGAGGTGCGCTTGCAACTCAGAAAGTTGAAGCAAAAGGAAATGCTCACGAATTGAACGACTCGAGCGCGCGTCGTCTCTATCGACACAGCGGCTAATCGCGCCACGCAAAATTAGTAGTTTAATGCGAAAAGTTCACGTCAAAATGATATTTAGTCTCAAAGTTCTCATTACACCCCCCAAGTACGCGACTTCGGAAATCTAGAATTCCCTAATCGTGTCGTTTGCGTCCCTCCGACGACAAACTATTTACTAAAACGCATCCGTGAACGACCAATGAATTTCCTAAAGCGGGAATTCGAAGGAGCATTCCTTACCGGTGAGCTTCTTGTACACACCCGCGAAGGTGTCGAGCTTGTACTCGGTAGTGTTGCGGTCCTTCGGGTCCAAGTAGATCTTGAGGAGGCGGGAGCCGTCCAAGCGGTAGCGTTGGCGCTTGCCAACGATCTCCGTCGGGTAAACCAAATCCTCCAACAAAGCGTTGTGCACCGCGGTGAGGGTGCGGCTTCTAGGGCGCGAGCGCGCCATGTTGTTGGACGGAACCGGCGCAATGCGTCTGTTCGCCACGATCACCACATCCTTGCCGCTGAACTTCTTCTCGAGTTCGCGCACCAAACGTTGTTGAATCTTGTGGTAGGACTTCAACGCGCGGTACGGCACGTGAAGGACAATCGCGGTACGACCACCGGCAACGGTGACTTCGGAGGCACCGACAATGTAGAGGTCCTTAAGTTCAGCCTTGAGCTCAGCGTTGGTGGCTTCGAGGTCAACGAGCGCCTGTTGATTAATCGAGCAAAACGAGTGCGCGCGCGGTCAGTCTCAGGTCTTGCTTGGTTCAGGGCGAGCTGCGGCTCGTCATCGTCTCATCTCACGTCGGCGTACGCGCGCGTCCGCGATGCCGATCGCGATCCACCGCGCACGCAGCAGCGGAAGAAAGCTCCCCGCACGCATTTATATCTTCAGACGCATCGTCGTCGATTCGCCGGCGCGCGTTCGTCGTCCCCGAACACGACACCGACAAACCCTAAAACTACGGCAGCGCCACGACCGCGACATCACGCGCTCGAATCTCAACGTACCTGGCCAACGGACTCCTCGAACGCGGTGAGCGCCGCGCCGTTCGGCTTAACAATCTATCATACGATAAAGCAATTCGTTCGTCAGTCTTCTGCGCGCGTCGCGCGCCGCAAGACGGCGCGGATGTCGATCGCAGACCAAAGCCCCAGACACGCGAGGGGCGCGATCGGCTCTCTCGCGGTCGAGAGATTTTGTCGTCACCGAAGTCGACGCGACGCGATTATGCGCGCCGCGCGCGTCGGTAGACAGTCGTACGAGTTCGTCGTCGCGTTCGGTGCGCACCTTCAAGGTCGCGGACATCTTGGATAGGCACGCGGCGTGTAAAGGCGGATGTCCACCGCGCGGGGCGGGAGGAAAGGCGGGGGAGAAAAGTAAAATTTCACACTGGTGGCGTAAAGTTTTGTCCTCTGCGACGAGCTCCGGGAGGGCGTCGGTCGCGGTGGTCGGTCACGGAGGAAATCGCGCGTCGATTGATGTGCGTATTATTGATAATGACGATTCAAAACGAATGAGACTTGAGGGGTACCACTACGTCGGCATCGGACGGAACTTGAGCGGCTTGGGCTCTTCTCCGCCCATGCGCTCGAGCCTATGCGCTTCGTACTCATCGTACGATCCCTCAAAGAAGACGACGTTAGAGTCGCCCTCGTAGGCGAGAATGTGCGTCGCAATCTTGTTCAAAAACCAGCGGTCGTGCGAGATGCAGATGGTGGTGCCGTTCCAGGTTTCGATGGCGTCCTCAAGGCAACGCAGCGTGGCGACATCGAGGTCGTTCGTCGGCTCGTCGAGCAAGAGGCAGTTGCCACCAGAGGTGAGGGTACGCGCGAGCTGAAGTCTGTTACGCTCACCACCAGAGAGCATACCAACTTTCTTTTGCTGATCGGCGCTCTTAAAGTTGTACCAGGAGCAATAAGCGCGAGCGTTGACTTGTCGAGTGCCGAGATTGATCTCTTCGGCGCCACCGCTGAGGGTGTCAAACACTGTCTTCTCCGGGTCGAGGCTATCGCGGCTTTGGTCGACGTACATGAGTTTGACAGTTTCACCGACAGTCAAGTTACCGCCGTCCGGGGTTTCTTGGCCGGTGACCATCTTGAAAAGGGTCGTCTTACCAGCGCCGTTACCGCCGACAATGCCGACGACGGATCCTGGCGGGATGTTGCAGCTCAAGTTGTCGATGAGCAAACCACGTCCAGGATAACCCTTTTGCAAGTTTTCAGCGGTGATGACGACGTCACCGAGTCGAGGAGCAGCCGGAATGGTGATGGAATCCAAGTCTTGTCTCGCTTGGAATTTCGCCGCGGCTTCGCAGAGCTCTTCGTACGCACGCAATCGAGCCTTGCCCTTCTTAACCTGGCCCTTGGCGTTGGATCGCACCCACTCGAGTTCTTGTTCGATTTGACGATCGAGGCTAGACTTCTTCTTGTTTTCGGCTTCGAGACGCTTGCTCTTGCTCTCCAACCAAGAAGAGTAGTTGCCCTCAAAGGGAATGCCTTCGCCTCTGTCCAATTCCAGAATCCAGCCGGCAACATTGTCGAGGAAGTAACGGTCGTGCGTGATGGCGACGACCGTACCCTTGAAAGTGGCCAAAAACTGTTCGAGCCAAGCCACGGACTGGGCGTCCAAGTGGTTGGTCGGCTCATCCAGCAAGAGAATATCCGGCTGCGAGAGCAACAAGCGGCAAATGGCGACGCGGCGGCGTTCACCACCAGACAGGTTCTTCACCAACGCATCCCCAGGCGGGCATCGAAGCGCATCCATAGCGCGTGCGACAGTTCTCTCTAATTCCCAAGCGTTGGACGCGTCCAGTTTGTTTTGCAAGTGATCCATGCGCTTCATCAAAGCGTCGACGTCGGCGTCCGGATTCGTCATGTCCATGGCAATTTGGTTGTATTCATCCAAGTCAGCTTGAACCTCCTTGACACCGACCGCGATGTTCTCCGCGACAGTTTCACCGTCATCGAGCGCCGGTTCTTGCGCCAAGTACCCAACCTTGATGCCAGGTTCGAGATAGACGTCGCCGTCGAACGCCGTGTCTACGCCCGCTAAAATTTTCATCAGCGTCGACTTACCCGCACCGTTCGCCCCCAAAATCCCAATTTTCGCCCCGAGGTACATTCCAAGATTAATATTCTTAATCAACTCTTTCCCATTCGGCGTGACTTTGCGCACTTTACTCATCGACAAGATGATTTTACGCGTCTCCGTCTGGTACGCGCTCCCCTCCTTGACCTCCCCCGGACTCTTATACTTTCCAGACGCCCCACCGCCACCGCCGCCGCCGCCACCACCACCACCGGTCTTCGCCGCTCCACCACCGGCTTTCCTCGCCGACTTTTTCCCCGCGTACGTCACCGCTCGTCGCGTCGCCGACGCCCCACCGCGATCCCTCCTCGCGCGCGTTCCGTCGTTTCTCGACACGAACGTCGAGTCACGCGCGCGCGTTCCCGTCGCGACGCGCGTCGTCATCCCCGCCGCGAGCATCGTATTCGAGTCACGCGAAGACGATGCGCGCGCGCGCGTCAGAGAGAGAGAGAGAGATCGAGCGTGAGACGTTCCCGTCTTCGATCGCGTCCGTCGACCCGATGCTTCCGAGAGTTTCCGTCGTCTCGCGCCAGTGCCGCTTTAGCGCCCTATTAACCGCGAAGGGGGCGTCGGGTTTAGGCGAGACGTCTAAACCACGAGACTCTTTTCAAACACGGGTCATCAAGTCACGGGTCGAGTCACGTATATACCCCTAAAAAGATAACGGGCACACACCGGTGCGGTGGATGATTTGATTCGATGATATCGAGTGATACTATGAGGGAGGAGACTTTTCAAACACGGAAACGACGGAAGACACGGACGGCATAAGATCTCTCTCTCGGACGACGGACGCTCTCGGACGCGACCGACGCGAGACGGTGGGAGACGAACGGTCCGCGCCCGGCGACGCGCGAACGGCGGATCGGGGCGCGAACGGCGGATCGATCGGGTGACGCGGACGACGATGGGTACTCGTGAGCGCGGCGTCGATGGCGGCGGTGACGCCGAGGACGAAACGGCGACGGCGAGCGGGTCGTCCGGCGCTCGCTCTGGTTGGTTGGGAGCGAATCGTTGGCGGATGGTCGCGGCTTTGGCGGCGTGCGGGGCGACGTTCGCGCTTGAGAGCGCGGCGTCGAGGACGGTGGAACGCGGGGTTTTACCCGTGTATGAACGAAAGGCGTTGAGCTCGTTGGCGTCGTTGCCACCAGAGAGGGAGGAGGGCGGATTGGGACGAGGAGCGACTCCGAGCCGGGAGAGGCCGCCGACGACGGGTTCTTCGGGCGCAGGGAGGTCAATGGCGACGACGACGCCGACGATGACGACGGTCGAAAAGATTGAACCGACGCCGCGGACGCCACCGATCGGGAAACCGAAGAATGCGACGAATGAAGGGGTCATCAGCGATCCAAAGTGCGACGAGTGGACGGAGAAGCTGGAAGCGTTGTTGAGCGCGCCGAAAAAGTCGGGGACGGTGTATCCTCCGCCGTACACGTGCTCGAACGAACACAAACAGCCGTGTCTCCAGGACTCGGTGTTTTTCAAGCTCGTTCCGGACGCGTGCTCCACCATGCGAGACTATTCAGATTGGCCCGGGCGGTTCATCTTTGACGTGGACGACGCCAAGGATGGCGACGCGTTGTTGGACGCCGCCGGTCGGGATTCTGGGAAGAAAATCTACATCGTCGGCGCATCTATGGCCGTGCAAATAGTGCAAGGGGTGCAGTGTAGTTTACAGAGGGCGGGAATCGAAAGAGGGGTCGCGCAGAAGATGGTCAAAAGATGGGGATGGGCTCGCTACGCGGCGGACGGGCGCAAGTGCGGTTCAGAGACATCGATGGGCAACGGACCCGGCGCTCTGTACGACATGGAGAAGTATAAGAGTGAGTGTTGGAAAGACACTTCAAAGTTTGACGAGGAAGTGTTGGGATGCGATGCGTCGGGGAACAAATGCGACGCGAAGAATCGAATCGTAGTCTTGATGTACAACATCGAGCACTACGGAGGCGTCGAGTTCGTGGAGCATTTCGTCCAAGAGACGAAGTACATCGCGGCACACTCGGTGAAGATGGGCGCGAAAACCATCATCGCAACCAGTCCACCGAAACACTTTAGTGACATGGGCGCGTACACGCCCGACGTGTACAAGTCCAAGATTGACGCCATTACCCGCATGAATAGCACGTGCAAGTGCACGCCCACGACGCGAGATATTTCCTCTTCAGAAGGATTTGAAAAGTATTTCGCCGGGATCGATGACATCGCGGCGCTACCGGGTATTCTCGGCACGATCGATCTCATGCGTTCGGGTCTCAGGGCGCTTCACGGCGCTCACAAGGGAGGATGGTGTGGGTATTTCCGCTCTCGCGCCGCCGGCGATTCCAGAGGACCGCTCGTGCGCGTTGATTATCGTCCATGTTGCGACTGCGGGCACTTTTGCTTCGATCCCGCGCTCTGGGACAAATTCTTTATAGCTCCACTCGTGGACATTCTCTCCGCGAGCACAGATTCTCCGCCTTAGTTGCCCGTTTGTACAGTAACATCGCAGTTGAGCGCCTCTTCCTGTTTCGCGAAACGACAGTTACGTTCACCCAACTTCACAACCGCGCGCTCGACATGGCGGCGGCGGACGAACGTGGCGTCCGGCGACGCGCGACGCGCGCGACGTCACATCCTTCTCGTTCACGGTCGAGATCGCGATCGCGTTCGCGAAAACCCGCGACGACGCGGGCGAAAAATGCGGCAGCTGTGACGAAAACGACGTGGTTTGGAATCATCCTACTCAAAGTCTTCGCGCGCGATCGAGCGTGGCGGCACGAACGCGCGCGGTCGTTCTGGCGAGCAGTACTTGTTGTGCTCGTTGCGTGCGCGGCGACGTACCTGCGCGATGTGTACGTGCCGGCGTCGGTTCGAACGCGGGTGGTGCACTCACTTCCGGATTGGGTGAACGAGACGGTTTTGGCGAGAGTGCCCGCGTTGGCGCTGGACGATTGGAGAGCGGTCCCCGAGCCCGGGGTCGGGGCCAAGGCGCGGGAAGAAGGATTGCGTCCGAAACATCCCGTGGTGATCGTCCCGGGATTTGTGTCGACAGGATTGGAGCTGTGGGCGGGGAGAGAGTGTGGAAGAGCATTTTTTAGACGTCGAATGTGGGGAACGCCGGCGATGGCGAGAGCCTTCTTTAGCAACCAAAAGTGCTGGATGGAACACATGAGATTGGACGCGAATACCGGGCTGGATCCGGAGGATATCAGGCTCAGGGCGGTTCGGGGATTGGAAGGAGTAGACTGGTTTGTGCCCGGATATTTCGTTTGGGCAAAAATTATCCACGCGTTGGGAGAATTTGGATACGATGCGAACACAATACACAGCGCAGCGTACGATTGGAGATTGAGTCCAGCGCAGTTGGAAAAGCGCGATGGATATTTCACTCGACTCAAGGCGGTGATTGAAACCTTACACGCTGTGAATGGCGAGCGCGTGGCGGTTTTAGCGCATTCGTACGGCGACACCATCTCAAGATATTTCTTCGAGTGGGTGGAGCTTCCCGTGTCGAGAGGTGGTGGTGGAGGCGGTAGAAAATGGGTTCACACGCACGTGGATAGTTACGTTGACGTCGCAGGCCCGATGCTGGGCATTCCGAAGACGATTCCGAGCCTGCTGAGCGGAGAAATGCGAGACACGGCGATTCTCGGAGAACTTGAGGGCATGTTGGGCGGCATCTTAGAGACGGCTGTGGGTCGACTCATCGGTAGTCAGATGAAAGAGGTGTGCGAAACGTTTAGAACATGGGGCGCGTTGTGGGCAATGCTTCCCAAGGGTGGAAACGCCGTCTGGGGCGACGAAGTCGACGGCGCGCCAGAGGACGAAATATCTCAAGACGACGACGTCCCCATCAACTTCTTGTTGCAAATGCGCCAGGCCGGGGAGGCGAGAGACAAGGGCGTCAATCACACCGTGGAGTCCGCGTTGGACCTCCTCTTCGAGCACGTCGCGGAGACGGTGCCTCACAATGTCGCAGAGTTTAGCCGCTACGTGAGCCCGGATACGCGCCGACGATTGCGTGAAAAATATCCGGACCTTTCCGAGCCGCCGGCGCCGGATTTCGGCAACGCACTCGAAAGTCCGCTTCCGCACGCCCCAGACATGAAGATTTACTGCATGTACGGCGTCGGCAAGCCCGCCGAGCGCGCGTACGTCTACGAGCACGACCCCGACGACTCTCTGCGTCCGTACACCTTGGACGTCTCTTCATCGAGCGACGCCGACGCCCTCCACCACGGCGTCCGCCAAGTCGACGGCGACGGCTCCATCCCCCTCGCGAGTCTCGGTTACGCCTGTCGCAACTGGCGCGCCGATAAATCGCTCAATCCCGCCAACGCATCCGTCGTCATCCGAGAGTACCCTCACGTCGCCCTTCCCCTCTCCGTCGCCGGTTTACAAGGAAAATCCGAGGGCGACCACGTGAACATCATGGGTAACGAGCGCATGATCGCCGACATCATCGCCGTCGTCGCCGGCGCGCACGGCTCCGTGCGCGACAGCGTTTCGAGCGCCCTCGACGCCCTCGCCCGCGCCATCGATCGCCGGCGCGCGTCCGCTCGACGTCGGCGTCCGTCCGCGCCTCCTCGCTGACCGAACGAACCGTCATTCTCCATTGCGCGTGCGCACGTGCGCGCACCGCCAGATGTACGACAGTTTTAGGCATTACAACAACTAGTTGACTCGACGACGACGTGTGTACATTTATTTTAATCTTCGTGGAAAAGCTTTCGCTCGACGACGTCGTCCGGTTTAGGAGACGCCGCGCGCGAGCGCTGAAAAACCACGCGATGATGCGTCATAGGCATCATCGGTATTTATTCACTTGTACATCAAAGCAAGAGCGGAACCGCGGCGGCGGCAGCCAAGGCGACGGCGATCGGCGCGGTAGCGCCGGCGCTATCCGCGGTGG
>Ga0181578_10000377_pt1 | contig 41740 bp, 37 predicted proteins | sample 071ome_21_FD_148659 | JGI IMG/M metagenome (GOLD analysis project Ga0181578, IMG submission 148659) | Coastal salt marsh microbial communities from the Groves Creek Marsh, Skidaway Island, Georgia - 071401CT metaG (spades assembly) | ecosystem: Environmental > Aquatic > Marine > Intertidal zone... | reverse complement strand
TCCTTTCTGGTGGTTATCATGGCCCTGATCGGGGGCGCGCATCGATTGTGGGGCCCGATCCTCGGTGTTATTCCGTTTGCTTTGGTCTGGGATCTGATTACGGCGGAGTTTCCCAACCAAACGGCTCTGATGCTGGGCATCGCGTTCCTCCTGGTGGTCTACGCCATTCCCCATGGGTTTGTCGGTCTCGGTGAAAAGTACTGGGCCAAGTTTAAGCATTGGAGGGATTTCCGTGTCAGCTGATATTGCGCTCTCCATCAAGGACGTGACCAAAAACTTCGGCGGCCTGGTTGCCGTGGACCGGATGAACTTTGTCATTCGCGAACACGAGGTCATGGGCCTGATCGGACCCAACGGGTCTGGCAAGACGACCATGCTGAACGTGATCTCTGGGCTGCTGCGCACCAGCTCCGGCCGGATCGAGCTGTATGGCCGCAATATCGCTGGGTGTTCGGCCAACCGGATCGCGCGGCTTGGCATCTCCCGCACTTTCCAGCTTGTACGCATGTTGCCGACCATGACCGTGGCGGAGAACGTGGCCGCAGGCGGGGTATTCGGCTATCGCCGCTATTGGGGCGAAGATTTGGACCGTCGGGTCAGGTACATGCTGTCTCAGGTGGGCCTGACCGACAAAGCGCCGATCCCGGTGGGTGCGCTCACCTATATCGATCAGAAACGGGTGGAGCTGGCTCGCGCGCTCATGTCGGACCCGAAAGTAATCTTGCTCGATGAATGGCTGGCCGGGCTCAACCCGTCGGAGATGAAGATCGGCATCAATCTGGTGAGCGGGTTGCGCTACGAGGGCCGGACCATCGTCGTGGTCGAGCACCATATGGAAGCCATCCGCAGCCTTTGCGATCGCTGCGTTGTCATGAACACCGGCGCGAAGATCGCCGAGGGCACGCCGGAAGAGGTGTTGAATGATGCGGAAGTGATCAAAGCTTATCTGGGAGAGGAAGATGCTTGAATGTAGAGACCTCTCCGTCTTTTACGGATTTCATCAGGCGCTGGACGGCATCTCCATCAAGATCGATCCCGGCGAGATTGTCACCATCCTGGGCGCCAACGGCGCGGGGAAAAGCACGCTGCTGCGCGCTATCGCCGGTATGATCGATTTCGACGACGATGATGACTATGAGGAGCACTACGAAAACTATGCCAACGAAATTACCGTTGAGGGGACCTCGATCTTCGATTGGGACCCGCATGAGGTGGTGGAACTGGGCATTTCCCTGGTGCCGGAGGGCCGTGAATTATTCGGCGAGTTGACCGTGCTGGAGAACCTGACCCTGGGCGCCTATCCGAAGCGGGCGCGGGAGAGGCAGGCGGAGAACTTGGAATTCGTCTTGAACGTGTTTCCCAAGCTGGCGGAACGGCGGTCCCAGATCGCCAGAACCATGAGCGGTGGCGAACAGCAAATGGTTGCCGTCGGTCGAGCGCTGATGTCCTCGCCGAAAATCCTGATGCTCGATGAGCCGTCCTTGGGCCTGTCGCCGTTGTTGTGTACGGAGCTGTTTAAGGCGCTGGCGGAAATCCGCAAAACCGGGGTCGGGATTCTATTGGTGGAACAAAACGTCAAGCAGAGCCTAAAGATCGCCGACCGGGGCTATCTATTGGAAACCGGGCGCATTACCCATGCGGACACGGCCGCCGGGCTGGCCGGTGATCAGTCGGTCATGCGGGCCTATTTGGGCGCCGGCGTCCGCACACCGGCGAAAAGCACGTCACGACAGGCGACAGACGAGATCCTTGGGACTACAATCGGCGGGCTGATCGACTCCGCCCTCGGCCGGTTGAACGCTCATATCGACGAAAAGCGCGCGGCGCGTAAATCCCGCGCTTCGGATCCGGATCAGCAGGACTGAAGGGAAGGCAGCCATGAATCGCATTTTCAAGGAAGACCGGAACTACAATGAAATGTATGTGGGCGGCCGCTGGTGGCCGGTCGAGTCCCGGTTCGAGGATATCAATCCGTCCGACGGATCGGTTTGGGGCACCGCCCCCGATGCAACCGTCGAAGACGTGAAGAACGCCATCAACTCCGCCAACCATGCGTTTGAAAGCTGGTCAGAGCTGAAGTTCAACGAGCGCGCTCACTATATGATCAAGGTCGCCGAGGTCCTGGAAGAGCGCAAAATGGATATCGTCAAAGCGCTGCAAGGAGAAGCCGGGGGTTGGTTCGGCAAGGGCATGTTCGAGGCCATGTACATCCCCGAAGTATTCTACGCCGCGGCCGCCATGAACTATCAAGCCATCGGCGAGGTGATCCCGTCGGAGTTCGGCAAGCTCTCCATGGCGGTGCGTCGGCCCATGGGGGTGATCTCGGTGATCAGCCCGTGGAACTTCCCGTGCGTGCTGACGTCACGGGGTATGGCGTTCGCCATCGCCGCAGGCAATACGGTGGTGCTGAAACCGTCGGAAGAGACTCCCTATTGCGGTGGATTGCTGTTCGCTGAAATCTTTGAAGAGGCGGGCGTACCGGGTGGCGTGCTGAACGTGGTCACCTGTTCCCGGGACAACGTGGCCGCCGTCGGATCGGAGCTGGTGGAAAACCCGCTGGTCAAAGGCGTGTCGTTTACGGGCTCGACCCCGGTCGGCAGGGAAATCGCGGCGCGCTCCGGCGCACACTTGAAGAAATGCTGCGTGGAGCTCGGCGGCAAGGACGCGCTGATTGTTTTGGACGACGCGGATATGGACCGGGCCACCGGCGCGGCGAACTTCGGCAGCTTCATGCACCAGGGCCAGATTTGTATGTCGGTGGAGAAAATTCTGGTCCATGAAAGCATTTACGAGCCTTTCCTCACCCGGTTTAAGGAGCGCGCATCCAAGCTCAAGGTCGGCGACACGACCGAAGAATTGGATCACATTATCGGACCGCTGATCAACGATCGCCAAGCGGAGCGGGTCAAAAGCCAGATCGAGGATGCCGTCGCCAAGGGTGCGGAGATCGTCCTGGGCGGCAAAGTAGACGGCCGCTATGTAGAACCGACGATCATTACTAATGTCACCCCGGACATGACCGTCTATAGAGATGAGACTTTTGGTCCGGTCGTCACTGTCATTCCATTCAGCACGGATGAAGAAGCCATCGCGCTTGCCAACGACACCGAATACGGCTTGTCGTCGGGAGTCATCACCAAAGACGAGTACCGGGGCCTGGAAATCGCGGCCAAGCTGGAAACCGGCATGTGCCACATTAATTGCTCTTCGGTGAACGACGAACCTCATGCGCCCTTCGGTGGGTCAAAGTCTTCGGGCGTCGGGCGTCACGGTGGGCGCTGGGCCACCGAGACTTTCACCGAAACCCGCTGGATCACGCTGGAGCGCGGCGGCCGCGGCTTCCCGCCAGGGTTTTAGCTCACGGCGAAGGAGTCTCGTCTTTCGATGCAAGCCTCTCGACGACGAGGCAGGCGACGATATCCCCCGTCACGTTAACCGCGGTCCGACACATATCCAATATCCGGTCCACACCCAGGATGATGGCGATTCCGGTGGGTGGAATGCCAACGCTCGACAGGATCGTCGCCAGAATGACAATGCCGACGCCCGGCGTTCCCGGAGAGCCGATGGCGGCGCCGGTCGCCATGAGTGTGATCAAAAGCATGCCCGACACGCCGAGTTCCACATTAAAGACTTGCGCCAGGAATACGGCAGCGACGCCTTGGTAAAGAGCGGTGCCGCCCATATTGATGGTCGTGCCCAGCGGAATCACGAACCTGGAAACGGAGGATTTGACACCAAGCTTTTGCTCGACCGTCGTCAGGGTCAGGGGCATCACTGCCGCTGAACTGGATGTGGAAAACGCCATGAGAAGGACTTCCCGCGTGTTCTTCAAAAAAATCCCTAGGGGCTTTCTCGTGATCAGCAGGGACAGCGCCAAATAGACGGCAAAAAGTATAAGCAGACCGGCAAGGACGGTCGCGACGTAGACGCCGGTTCCGAGAAGTGCGGAAAGCCCGACTCGCGCGGTCAGCCCTGCAAGCAGCCCAAACACGGCAACAGGTGCGAAGCGCATGACCCAGCCGACGATCACCATGCACGCCGCCTGAACGGAGCCAAGGATTTCCAGCAGCGGCGTGCGCTGTTCCAGCGGTGTATTGATGAGGGCAATCCCAATAATCGCGGCGGCAATGACGATCTGAAGCATATTGCCACTGACGAACGTGCTTAAGGGATCGGTCGGGAAAATGCTAATGATGAGTTCCGGAAGGTCTTCGGGTTTGGGCACAGACTTGCCGGCTGTGGCCGTCTTGTCGACGATCGATTGGGCTCCGGACTGAAGAGAATGTTCCACTAAGGATTTATCAATGTACTGCCCCGGCTGGATGGCCGTGGAAACCGCTAATCCAATTCCAACCGCCAAAATAGTTGTGGAAAGGAAAAACAATATGGTTCTCGATCCCAGCTTGCCCAGACGGCTGCCGCCTTCGCCTGAGGCGATGCCACGAATAACAGAGGCGACGACCAAAGGCACCACAACAAATTGGATGGCAATAAGAAAAAGCTTGCCGGGTAAAGCAACCCAATTGCCGACTAAAGCGGAGGTTTGGGGCTCCATATATCCGCCGGTTGGGCCAATAAGTATGCCCGCCGCGACGCCCAAAAACATGCCTATGAGAACCTGAAGCCATAGCCTTTGGCGAGCAAGCGCCAAAATATGGTTTGCCAGTCGAGGCAGGGTTCGAGGAGTTCCGTAAAAATCCACGGGTGGAATTCATCCTTTTTCTGGTAATTTTGTCTTCAGTTTGCGGGGCGCAGCATCAATTTTTTCGGCTCGGACGGTAGCTCATATATCCGTGGCCCGCTTTGATGGTAGTCAAGCCGCCGAGGAAGTGGAAGATGAAAACTCTGTTTGAGCGTCAACTGCTGCATTTGACTGCCGTGGCATTGCTAGTTTATGCCGTTTATCAGCTGCGGAATTTGCCCGAATTTGGTTTGGGCGGTTTCCTGGGAATCTCCACGAGCAGTTGGGTGACGCTGACAATTGCGGTCGCCATCATTCACCAAGTTTATGTATGGTTTTGCTGGCGAACGGAATTAGAGTGGAAGCTGCTTAGTCAGATAATGGGGCGCCTTGCTTTTGTTCTATACGCGGCTGGCTTCACTGTCTTAATCGTGCTGCGACCGATCCTGATTTTCATATTGGGTTGGTCCAATAGGGGGAGTCTCCCGATTGATCCGATCTTGGGATATGCCGTTTCAGCAATACTTGTGATTCCGGCTCTTTATTTGATGTATTCGGTAAAGACTTATTTTGGATTTCGGCGGGCATTCGGCCTGGATCATTTTGACCCATCGGTGCGGGACCTTCCTCTGGTCAGGCATGGCATTTTTCGCTGGTCGCCGAACGCCATGTATGTGTTCGGTTTTATGGTGCTCTGGGTTCCGGCATTCTTGTTTCAATCCCTGGCGGCGCTGGTGGTTGCCGCCTTCAGCCACATTTACATCTGGGTCCACTTTTATGTGACCGAAAGACCGGATATGCGTCGAATTTATGGCTAATGCCTGGGAAAAACGTAACCGTTTCCCAGCCTCAATTCGCTGCCGGTTTGAACAGCAGCTTGATATAGGAGCGGAATAGCAGAATTTGCTGGGCGGTGACGTGCGGGTCGTCCATGGCGCGGGACATAACAATGCCGCCTTCGACGACGGCGCTGACCATGTCGGCTAGGTGATCCAAATCGATCTCGTCCGTGGTTTGATACTTCTCTGCGATACTGTCGAACATGTCGCGGAACCGGTCCCGCCAGTTGAGCACAGCGCGGCGGTTGGCATCGCGGACTTGGTTGTCGAATAGCCTGTCCTGATATGCGGCGGTGGCGACGATGCAGCCAGGGTGTCCGTTGGACATATCATCGATTAGTTCCGCCAATAACTTAAGTCCCACCAGCATGGTCTGCAGCGGATCATCAGCCAGCTCTTTCGCCCGGCCGAACAAATCGTCGAATAGCGCGTCTTCGATCTCGATATGGCGTTCGATTAGCGCCTTGGCCAGCGTGTTTTTGTCTGGGAAGTGATAGAAGAAGCCGCTTTTGGTGATCTCGGCGCTGGCGACGATCTCGTCGATGGAGGTGGCGTCGAAGCCCTTTAACAGCACCGAATCCTGGGCCACATCCATGATGCGCTGCCGTGTGTCTTCGCCTTTCGCCATCAGGGCCTCCGGAAAAACTGTACCGGCGGTACAGTAAATGGCCGACTTAGCTCTGTCGACCCCGGAGAAGTTTCGTAATCAATTGAATTCATTGCATAAAATAAAATGCCGAACTGGACCATGGGTCGGCTAGGCCCGGCCGTAGGAACCCGGTACACCTGAGGCCATCAACAACGAGCCGAAGGAAAACAAGATGACCAACCTGCAAAACCTATTAAGCGCCGAGACGCCGTTTCTAACGGATGGCGGATTTGAAACGTGGATGTTTTTTGTTGAGGGATTTGAGGCGCCGGAATTCGCCGCTATCGTGCTGATGGACGATGAGGGGTTTAGGCAAAAAGCGCGGGAGTATTTCGAACGTTTCCTGAAAATGGCCGCCGTCGCCAACACCGGCTATGTGCTGGACACCAACACCTGGCGGGGCTGTACCCAATGGGCCGGCGCCCTTGGCGTGAGTGAGGCCGGTCTGCTTCGACTTTCCAGGGATGCCGTGGAATTTGCGCGGAGGCTTAGAGATGAATGGCGAGGCCGGGTCTCCCCGGTCCTGATCAACGGTGTGGTCGGCCCGGCTGGCGACGGGTACGCGACGGAGACCTTGCTGACCGCCACGGACGCTTTCGCCCTGCACCTGCCACAGATCGAGGTCTTTGCCGAGACCGGTGTGGACATGATCTCGGCCCTTACCATGACCAACGTGCCGGAGGTGGTAGGCATCGCAAAAGCTGCCGAGGCCAAGGGCCTGCCCGTTGTGATCTCGTTTACTGTGGAGACTGACGGACGGTTGCACTCCGGGCAGAGCCTAGCCGAAGCGATCACGGAGACCGACCGGGAGACAAATGCATCACCGGCTTACTATATGGTCAACTGCGCCCATCCCGATCACTTCAAGCATGTTTTGGACGGTGACAGTGCTTGGCTCAACCGGATCGGCGGGGTGCGCGCCAACGCGTCCCGGATGAGCCATGAGGAGCTGGATCAGGCGGAGGAGCTGGACGCCGGTAACCCGCAAGAGTTCAGCGAGCTGCATGTGGAGTTGGCAGCGAGCCTCCCGGCGCTCAAAGTTGTCGGCGGCTGCTGTGGCACGGACCACCGGCATGTGGAGCATGTGTCACGCCACCTGCACCATAAGGACCGCAAGGCGGCTTGAAGGTAGGTGCCTTTTCTTTTTTCTTAATTGCGTCACTCCCGAGTTGGAGCCAATGTAAGTTGGGGCCAATTCTCGGGGGACCATTTCGACCAATGTATGGACCCCCGATAGCCGCTTCGCGGATTGGGGGCGACGCAAGAGAGAAAACATGTAATCTCTGCGCTTACTAAGCTTCCCCTCCTTCCTTACCCTCCCCCAAGACGGGGGAGGGGATTTAACCCATCTCTCCTCTCGGCCCGAAAATAATCACCGTCGCGCCGATGAGGCAGATCGCGCCGCCGGTCAGGTCCCACTTGTCGGGAATCTTACCTTCCACTAGCCACAGCCAGGTGAGAGAACCCGCGATATAGACCCCGCCGTAGGCCGCGAAGGCGCGCCCGGCGAAGGCGGCATCAAGCCGGGTCAGCAGAAAGGCGAATACCGCCAGTGCGACCAGCCCCGGAACAACCCACATCCAGGTCCCACCGGATCGCAACCAGGTCCAAAAAGCGAAACTGCCGCTGATTTCCAGGAGGGCGGCGGCGGCGAAAATGAGACCCGTGAGGGCATAAGTCATGACGAAATCCTTTTCGTTTTGGGCCTGACAAAGTGCGGGACAATCGGGCGAAAATAAGTAGTCTGTCGCCCATCGAACAGACTAATCCAGAGGAGTCATCCGACAATGTTTTTTAAGTGCTCTCATCCGGGATATCGGCACAACCATACCTGCGCCCCGGCGGCCGACCAGGGCGCCACGGTGTCCAACGGGTCCAAGACCCTGACCATCGACGTTCACTGCCACCGGCAATCCTATCCGGCCGGCGAGATGATGAATGCGGAGGCCGAGCGCGTTGGTTTCGCCGCACTGTCTTTCGGGTCCGAGTTGACCAAGAAGGTCAACAAGGAGCAGCTTGAGTATATCAAGCCCAAGATGCAGTCCATCGAGGAGCGTCTGAAGGACATGGACAAGATGGGTGTGGATATCCAGGCGATCTCTGTTTCGCCGTATCAGTACTATTACTGGGCGGAGCCTGAAGTCGGCCGGGACGTCTCTAAGATGATCAACGACGAGATGGCGGAAGACATCGCCAAACATCCGGACCGGCTGGTCGGCTTAGGAACGATCCCTTTGCAGAACACCGAGATGGCGCTGGCCGAGTTGGACCGATGCGTCAATGAGCTGGGCTTCAAAGGGGTGGAGATCAATAGCCAGGTGGGCGGCGAGGACCTTTCCGCCCCGCGGCTGGCGCCGTTCTGGGCCAAGTGTGAGGAAATGGGCATTCTGGTGTTCATCCACACCGCTGGGTTCACTCATCCTGACCGGCTGAAGGAACACTATTTCATCAATCTGATCGGCCACCCGATCGAAGCGAGCATCGCGCTTTCCTACCTGATCTTCGACGGTGTGATGGAACGGCATCCGGGCCTGAAGATTTGCGTGGCCCATGGCGGTGGTTATCTGCCTTCTTATGCAGGCCGCATGGATCACGCCTATCACGCTCGCGCCGACGTACGAGAAGGGCTGCCCCATCCGCCGACCCACTATCTAAAGAAGTTTTACTTCGACACGATGGTGTTCGAGCCCGATCAGCTCGAGTTCTTGATCAAGAAGTACGGTGCGGACCATATCCTGCTCGGTACCGATTACCCCTATGATATGGGCGATGACGATCCGGTCGGACTGCTGAAGCGGGTCGAGGGCCTGTCGGAATCCGACTTTGACGCCATTCGCGGCGGTACGGCGGCGCAATTGCTGGGGCTTTAAGCGACTAAAATAAAGCTCGTTTCAACTCGAGATTGACACCCGGACGGGCCTTTATCCCGTCCGGGTGTTCTGTTTGACATACCCGTTTACATCGAGGTCATATGTAAGAAATACCACTCATCTATACTAGGGTCATGGATATGCTCGCCCATAAATCTAAACGACCATCGGGCGCCGGCCTCGAGCAGACCCTCCTCGGGGGCGAGGCGGTAAATGGTGACTATTGGCTAGACGAGCGCGGCGCTTTCGAACGTCAAGTGCAGCTGAAGCAGATTGCCGAGGTGCAGAAGAACATCCATTTGCCGATCATCGCAAATTCGCTTCTGGCGATTTGCGTGCCGGTAGTGATGCGCCATGCAGTGGATCCGATATTGCTATGGAGCTGGCTCACCCTGGTCATCGGCTGGAATATTGTCCGGTTGGTTTATTTCAGGGGGGCTAGCAAGGGATCTGCGCACTTTGAGACGCAGCGCCGCTGGGCAATGCATTATACCGTCGCTGCGCTGATTTCAGGGGTGCTTTGGGGATCGGCCGGCTTCATGATGTTCCCGGCGGAGCAAATCCACTATCAGGTATTCCTGGCCTTTGTGTTGGGTGGTATTTCCGCTGGCGCCGTCGCAGCATATGCGGGCTGGCTCCCGTCCTACTATGCCTTTGTTGTCCCGGCAATCTTGCCGGTAAGTTTTAGCTTCATCGTCCAGGGCACCGAGCTCGGCTATTTCATGGGGAGCATGCTCGTCCTGTTCACCTGCATGCTGACCCTGCTGGCGAAGTCGTTTAACCGGACCCTGGTAACCACAATTTCCATGCAGTTCGAGAAGACACAGCTCGCCAACGAGCGGGATATCAGCGAAGCCTTCTTTACCCGCGCCTTCCACTCCAGCCCGGCAGTCATGGCGATTTCTAATCCGCTGAACGGCGAGCATTATGACGTTAACGAGACCTGGTGCAGCCTCACCGGCTATAGCTATGAAGATGCGATGTCCCGTTCATCTTTGGACCTGGGTATCTGGGCGCGACCGGATGACCGGGCGAAGATGATCGCCGAGTTAGAAGAAACAGGTTCCGCCCGGGATTTCGAAACGGTTTTCCGCACCAAAGAAGGTGAGGAAATCGAGATGTTGGTCGCCGGCGAGTTTATCGAAGCTGGTGGTGAACTCCGGTTCTTGTTTATCGGTCTCGACATCAGCCGATTGAAAGAGGTAGAGCGGCTCAAGACAGACTTCCTATCGGTGATCAGCCACGAGCTCCGCACGCCTCTTACCGCTATCAAGGGCGCCATCGGTGTGGTCCAAAGCGGTACGCTCGGCGAGCATAGTTTCGAGACTATGCGACTTTTGCACTTGGCGGGTAAAAATGCCGACCGGCTGAGCGGGCTGGTGAATGACATCCTGGACTTCGAACAGTTGCATTTCGGCCGGATGGAATTTCGCTTCGATACACATGACTTAAATGACATCGTGGTGGACGCTATTGGCGATAAATCGCAAATGGCCAGGGAGAAAGGCGTGGTGCTGAACTTCCAGCCCACGGATACGCCGGCCCTGGCGCAAATTGACAATAAACGGATGATACAAGCGGTTGGACATATTTTGTCCAATGCCATCAAGTTCTCGCCGAAGAACCAGGCGGTGGACATTTCCATTCTGAGGCATGACGACAAGTTCCGTCTGGAAATCAGTGACCATGGTCCGGGCATCCCCGAGGAACAGCGAGACAAAATATTCTCCCTCTTTAGCCAGGGCGATGGCACCGCCACGCGCGCAGAAGACGGAACGGGCATCGGTCTCTGTATTGCCAAGGCCATCGTTGATGGCCATTCCGGCGGCATTGATTTTATTTCCGCCGAGGGCAAGGGAACGATCTTCTTTGTCGACGTGCCGATCGACTAACCAACTGAAAAAAATCACTTAATTATCAAACTGCGGCTTTGCGGCGAGGGTGTGCCGCGCCTTTCGGCAGACCTATATCAATTTGATATAGTATATATTGACTCGTTATATCTCGACACGATATATAACGGTTCGATATATAAAATGTCACCAGGAACGATCCATGGATACGAAAACCCTATGTCTCGCGACCCTCAGTCTGGGGGACGCCACCGGCTATGAAATTAAGAAAATGTTCGAAGAAGGCTCGTTCAGTCATTTCTATGACGCCGGGTTCGGATCGATCTATCCCGCCTTGAACAAGATGCTGAGCGAGGAGTTGGTCAACTGCCAATACGTGGACCAGGCGGGTCGGCCGGATAAAAAAGTCTATAGCTTGACCGAGAAGGGCAGGGAGCGGCTTATCCAGGAACTCCACAAAGCGCCTGCCTTTGACAAAATTCGGTCCGAGTGCGTGGTCATGATGTTCTTTGCCCATCTGTTAAGCGATTCACAGACGGAGCGGGTCTTTGACACATACGTCAATCAATACAAACAAGGCATCCAGTGCCTGCAGGAACTGGATTTGAGTGAAGCCGCCCACGGACGCAGGTTCGTGCACGGTCTGGGTCTCAAACTCTATGAAACGATAGTCGAATACATGGAACAGCATAGGGAACAACTGTTGAATCCGTTACCGGATCAAGCCCCTCCAGGCGCCGTTGCTGATGACGAGGAAAACCTCCCTGGGGGTGCGGCATGAGAAGGTCATACATCGTTGCCGGCGTAATTGCTGTTGGCGTCGCCGGCTGGGTCGCGTCGGGACAATTTGGGGAGACGCCCGTGTCCGAGGAGACGGCTGCATCGGGGACTGAAGGCGCTGCCAAGCCCACCGTTATTCCGCGGGTCCGGGTCCGCGACAGCCTCGCACAATCCCGAAAAAACGAACTTATCGTTCTGGGTCGTACGGAAGCATCCCGGCGGCTGGATCTGCGCGCCGAAACCTCAGGCCGGATCGTGGCGATCACCAAAAACAAAGGCGAACTGGTTGAGCAAGGCGAAGTCATCGCCCGTCTCGCCATGGATGACCGCCAAGCCAGATTGCGTCAGGCAGCGGCATTGGTGAAGCAGCGGGAAATTGAGTTTCAGGCATCCAAGGAACTGTCGTCCCGGAACTTCCGCTCCAAGGTAAAGTTGGCGGAAACCGAGGCCAATCTCGCGACGGCTAAAGCGTTATTCCAAAACATGAAGCTGGACATCCAGCGCACCGAAATTCGCGCCCCTTTCGATGGTGTCTTGGAGAAACGCCCGGTCGAGGTCGGCGATTACCTGGCCGTGGGGGGCGCGGTGGCCACTCTCGTTGATCTCACGCCTGTGTTGGCAGTCGGAAACGTCACCGAACAGGAAGTGGGTTTGGTCAAGGTCGGCGCCGCAGGAAGGGCAAAACTTGTGACAGGGGCTATCGTCAACGGCCGGATCAGATATGTCTCCACGGAAGCGACAGAGGCCACGCGTACGTTTCGTGTGGAAATGGAGATCGACAATAGCGCGCGTTCGACAATCGCCGGCATGACGGCGGAAATACGGCTCCAACTTGAGGCGTTGAAGGTGCATAAGGTGTCCCCGGCGGTTTTAACGTTGGCGGATGACGGCGCGGTTGGGGTGAAAGCCGTGGATGATTTGGGGCAGGTCCAATTCCATAAAGCTGAATTGGTCGCCGAAGATCGGGATGGAGTCTGGATTGCCGGTCTGCCGGATCGGCTGATGATTATTACCGTGGGACAGGAATTTGTCCGGCCCGGTCAGAAAGTTGAGCCGGTGCCGCACGAAGCGCCGGTCATCTCACGGCTGAAAGGTCAGTAATGACCGGCAAAATTATTGATGCGGCGATCAACCGGGCACGGACCGTGATCAGTGCTCTGGTGTTGATACTTATTTCCGGCTCGGTCGCCTATGTGGAAATTCCCAAAGAGTCCGATCCGGATATCAATATCCCGATCATTTACGTGAACGCCAAGTTGGACGGCATCTCTCCGGAGGATGCAGAGCGGTTGATCGCCCGGCCTATCGAGCAGGAACTTCGCTCCATTGAAGGCGTGAAGGAAATGCGCTCTACCAGCTTCGAAGGCGGCGCCAATGTGACTTTGGAGTTTGAGGCTGGCTTTGATGCCGATGTGGCGATGGCGGATGTTCGGGAAAAGCTGGACCTCGCCAAGCCTGATCTGCCGGAACAGACCGAGGAGCCGACGGTCCATGAGGTGAACTTCAGCCTGTTCCCTGTGCTCACGGTAATTTTGTCGGGCGATGCGCCAAAGCGGAAGCTCAATTCCTTGGCCAAAGACCTGCAGGACGTTATTGAATCCATTCCCAGCGTCTTGAAGGCGGAAATCGCCGGCGACCGGGAGGATATGGCCGAATTCATCATCGATCCGGTGAAACTGGAAAGCTATGGCATCAACGCCGGGAATGTCACTTCGGCGATGCGCGCGAACAACCTGTTGGTCGCCGCCGGCGCACAAGACACGGGTGCGGGCCGGTTTTCGATCAAGGTGCCGGGCGTTTTTGAGACCGTTCAAGACATTATGGAAATGCCCGTTTTGGTGAACGGAGACGCCGTTATCCGGGTGAGGGACGTGACGTCCGTCCGCCAGTCCTTTAAAGACCCCAAAGGGTTTGCCCGGATTGCAGGACAGGACGCCGTCGCGTTGGAGGTCTCCAAACGCACCGGGCGCAACATCATTGATACGATTGAACAGATACGCACCGCCGTCGAGAAAGAGCGGGAGAACTGGCCGCCGGCCCTGCAAAACGCTGTTCAAGTGAGTTTCTCCCAGGACAAGTCAGACAACATCCGGCTGATGCTGCTGGATTTGCAGAACAATGTGATCAGCGCCGTCGTCCTGGTCATGATTGTCATTATCGCGTTTCTCGGGCTCCGGACGGCGGGGTTGGTGGGGATCGCCATACCCGGTTCTTTTCTGGTCGGCATCCTGGCGCTCTCTGCGCTGGGCATGACCCTGAATATCGTCGTGCTGTTCAGCCTGATCCTGGCGGTGGGCATGCTGGTCGATGGTGCGATTGTGGTGACCGAATACGCAGACCGGAAAATGATCGAAGGGGAGCAGCGGGCCATCGCCTATGGCTTGGCCGCCAAGCGTATGGCCTGGCCGATCATTGCCTCGACCATGACCACGCTGGCGGCCTTTTTGCCGTTGTTGTTTTGGCCAGGCGTGGTCGGGGAATTTATGAAGTTCCTGCCGATCACGCTGATTTTGACCTTGTCGGCCTCGTTGATGATGGCGCTGATTTTCGTGCCGACCTTAGGTTCCATCTTCGGTAAACCGGGGGCACTGGACGCCTCTGCACAGCGCGCCATTAATGCCGGTGAAAAGGGCGACGTTTTTGCCGCCGGTGGTTTTACCGGACATTACGTGTCCATATTACATGCGGCGCTCCGCCATCCGGCAAAAGTCGTGGCGGCAGCGTTCGCGGTCCTGATCGGTGTACAGGTGTATTACGCGACCCACGGCAACGGGATTGAGTTCTTTCCGGAGATCGAGCCGGAGAACGCCAAGATGCAGGTGCGCGCGCGGGGCAATCTCTCCATCCATGAACAGGACGCCATCATGCGAGAGGTCGAGCGCCGGGTGATCGCTATGGATAGCGAACGCGCCAAGCCCGAGTTTAAGACCATCTACACACGGACCGGCCGGGAGGAGAATAGCCAGGAATCGGAAGACATCATTGGGACCGTCTCCATCGAATTCGCCAAATGGAACCAGCGCCGTCCGGCCAAGCTCATTCTCGCGGACATCAAAGAACGGACGGCGGACCTGGCAGGCATCTATGTGGATGCACGCAAGGAAGAAGAGGGGCCGCCCGTTGGCAAGCCCATCCAGTTGCAGATCACCTCGCGGTATGCCGAGCTATTGGAGCCGGTGGCCGTGCTTCTCCGCACGAAATTGGAGAGCCTGCCAGGCCTGATCAATATCGAGGATTCCCGGCCGCTGCCCGGCATCACCTGGGAACTGGAAGTTGATCGGGCTCAGGCCGCCAAGTTTGGCGCCGACGTGCAAACCATTGGGTCAGCTGTTCAGCTGGTGACCAACGGCATCATGGTCGATGAATACCGCCCGGATTCCACCGACGATGAGGTGGAGATCAGGGTGCGATATCCGGTCGAATTCCGCACCATCAAGCAACTCGATAGTATCCGGGTGCAGACCTCTTCGGGTATGGTGCCCCTGTCTAATTTCGTCAAACGCAAGGCGATGCCCAAGGTTGGCACGTTGAACCGGGTCGATGGAAAACGGGTGCTGACGGTGAAGGCGGACGTGGAGGAAGGCGTGTTGGCGGATAACAAGGTCCGGGAAATCGCCGCGTGGCTGGCCGGCCAGAACATTGATCCCCGCGTCGAAATAGAATTCAAGGGCGAGGACGAGGAACAGCGTCAGGCGGAGGAATTTTTGTCCAAGGCGTTTGGTGTCGCCCTGTTCATCATGGCCATCATACTTGTCACCCAGTTCAACAGTTTCTACTCGGCGCTGTTGATTCTGTCGGCGGTGGTTATGTCCACCATCGGCGTGTTTATCGGCCTGATCATCACCGGCCAGCCGTTCGGTATCGTGATGAGCGGCGTCGGCGTGATCGCCCTGGCTGGGATCGTGGTCAACAACAACATCGTGCTGATCGACACGTTTGATCATGTGCGGAAGACAGTGAAAGACCCGATGGAAGCGATTTTGCGGACAGGCGCCCAGCGTATGCGGCCGGTCCTGCTCACGACGGTCACCACTATTTTGGGCCTCATGCCCATGGTGCTTAGCACCAACATCGATTTTGTGACCCGCGAGGTCAGCATCGGCGCGCCGTCTACCCAATGGTGGACTCAACTCTCGACAGCGATTGTTTTCGGGTTGGGATTTGCGACGGTGCTGACCTTGGTGGTAACATCGGCGTCTCTCATGATTCGCGCAAATGTTCAGGATTGGTGGCGGTCGCGCAAGGAAAAGCCGGGCGCTGAGCCCGCCCTCAGCCCTGCTGAATAGAGGGGGATCTGTCAGCCGCCGGGTTTCGGCGCTTCCGGCTCATCGTCCTCGTCGTCATCGTCATCGAAGTCGAGGGTGGCGTCCGGATTTTCCGCCGCCTGGCGTTCCAGCTTTTTGTAGCTGGCGGGACTAAACGCGATGCTGATCAAATAGAGGAACAGGATGAGCGTCAAAGTCAGCCAGGGTGCGCTGACAATCAGCGCCGCCAGCAGTGCGACCGTCAACAGTAGAAACAGCGCGTAGTTTCTGGGAATGCGCACGTTCTTGAAGGAATAGGTCGGGATACGGCTGACCAGTAAAAAAGCAACCGCGACAATGACTGGTCCCACTACGAGGGGGTGACGCAGAATCGGCCAGTCCAGATGAAACGACATGATGAGCGGCAGCAGCACCAACCCGGCCCCAGCCGGCGCCGGAACCCCGGTGAAGAAATTTTTGGTCCAGGGCGGCTGATCCGGTTTTTCCAGATCCGTATTGAATCGCGCCAGGCGCAGTGCGCAACAGACGCTGAAAAGCAGCACCAGGACCCAGCCTATGGGGCCAGCCGATTTCATGGTCCAAAGATAAAGCAGCAGCGCCGGTGCGACGCCGAACCCGATAAAGTCGGACAGGCTGTCCAGCTCAGCCCCCAGTTTGCTGGTGCTCTTCAATAGCCGGGCGATACGTCCGTCCAAGGCATCCAGTATGGCGGCGATGACCAAGGACCAGACGGCAGGCTCCCAGCGCCCCTCCAGGCCAAACCTGAGTGCAGTCAGCCCGGCGCAGACGGCCAGCATGGTGAGCATGTTGGGAATCATTCGGTTGAATGACAGGGCCTTGCGGCGTTCTCCCTTGGGACCGAACATTTTAGCGTACCTCTCCAACTCGGTTCTCTTCCGTCGCCCGGAAATCCGCTATAACGGTTTCTCCGGCGATGGTCCGTTGTCCGACGGCGACCAGGGCCGACATGTCGCCGGGCAGGTAGACATCTACCCGGCTGCCGAACCGGATCAGTCCGAACCTTTCTCCTGTTTGAAGCTTTTGTCCCTCGGCGACATCGCACTTGATCCGCCGCGCCACCAGTCCGGCGATTTGGACGAACCCGATGTCCTGGCCCTCCTCACTCGTCAGTCGGTAGCTTTGGCGTTCGTTATGCTCGCTCGCCTTATCGAGAGAGGCATTGAAAAATTTACCCGGCCGGTAGGCCATCTGGGCAATTGTTCCGGAAATGGGGATTCGGTTCACGTGCACATCGAACACGTTCATGAAAATAGACACGCGCGTTAGCGGTTCGCTGCCCAGCCCGATTTCCTCCGGCGGGACCGCCGGTTGCACCATGCAGACAACGCCGTCGGCGGGACTAATGACCAGTCCTTCCCGGGTCGGCGTGGTTCGGTCCGGATCCCGAAAAAAGTAGATACACCAGAGGGTCAGAACAACGCCAACCCAGCCTGCCGGTTCCTGCCAATAGAACAGGCCAGCGGTAATCACGGCGAAGATGGCGATAAACGGCCAGCCGGCGCGGTTGATGGGGACCAAAACTGATGTCAGCACGTCAAATAATTCCCGGGAAATGTCGAAGTTGTTCTTACCCGTCAATCACGCACAATAACGGATTTGACGGAATACATAGTCGATTTCGTGAGTAAACGGAATGGCTTATGAAAAATCGAGCGTACCCGGAGACTACCCGCGGCCGGAAAACGAATCCAGACTCATTACCGTGCGCAGCAAATCGGCGACGGTTTTTGCTTTCATTTTCTCCATTACCCGGGCGCGGTGAACTTCGACTGTCCGTTGAGTGATGCCTAAATCAAAGGCGATTTGCTTGTTGAGTTTGCCCTTAGCGATCATCTCAAGCACGTCCCTTTCCCGCGGGGTCAGGCTCGTCAGCCGCTGGCGGATATCGTCCTGATGCCCTAAGGCGTCCTTTAGTTTATTGCTTTCGTTGATCGCTTTATCGACGGTTTCCAGGAGCAGCTGATTGTTGATTGGCTTTTCGACAAAATCAAAAGCCCCTTCCTTCATTGCCCGAACAGCCATCTGGGTGTCGCCGTGGGCGGTAACAATGATGATGGGAAGACTGGAAGGTTCGCTGTTCAGCTTTGCCTGAAGATCAAGACCGCTAATACCAGGCATCCGAACATCCAAGAGGATGCAGCCAGGAGACTCAACCGGAAGCGCGTCCAGAAAATCATTCCCGCTATTGAAGGTGAGTACGTTCAGATCCACAGATTCGAACAGGTCCTTCATTAGTTCCCGGCTCGCCTCGTCGTCTTCGACCACGTAGACTGTCGCTTCCTCAGCCAATATAAATGCCTCCAGGCATTACACGCCTTTACTGCCCGATTTGTCTCTTAAGTAGTATTAACTTATGGTTGTAAGGTTTCAAGCTTCCCTTGATGATGGGTCCTTAAGGGCAGAATCTATAGCGTTCATAATCTCTTCGATATTGAACGGCTTCGTCAAATAGGTGCGAAATCCAGCGTCGATTCCCTTGGCAATGTCGTGTGGCATGGCGGCGGCCGACAACGCGATCACCGGGATTTCCGCGGTCCGGGGCTCTTTCTTCAGTCGAATATTAGTCTCATAGCCGTCAATGCCGGGCAAATTGATATCCATAAATATGACGTCAGGCATTATGGTGCGAGCCAGATCGATCCCCTCTTCACCAGTGGTCGCGGACACGAGAGACAGGCCCGGAAAATGGTTGATCACCTCGCTCATCAGTTCCAGATTAGACGTGTCATCTTCCACGTAGAGGATGACGCGGTTGCCCCGACCGGTGGTGCTCGATAGCGAGCTATCCGCCGAAGCAGTTGCGGCTGGGGTGCTGAAATATCCTGCCGGTGTCATAATCGGTAGTTCGAACCAGAATATACTGCCCATACCCAACTGGCTTGAATAGCCGATACGGCCGCCCATGGCCTCCACCATCTGTTTCGTGATGGTCAAGCCGATGCCGGTGCCTTCAATGCCGTCGTTGTCGGCTCCTAACCGGGTGAATGGTTCAAACAGCCTGGCTTGATTTTCTTCGCTGATACCCCGCCCGGTGTCTTCAACTGTGAAGCGCAGCATCGCGTCATCTTGTTTCGTGCAGGAAACGATAACCCGGCCGCCCCTGACATTGTATTTAACGGAATTGGACAAAAAGTTCAGAAGCGCCTGCTTTAGTCTCATCCGGTCCGCACGAATTTTGGGAAGGTCCCGCTGTTCCGTGTCATTTATTATGGTGACCTTATTCCGTTCCGCCTGAGTGGCGATAAGCGCGATGCTTTCCTGGATGGTCTCTTTGGGATCGACATCTTCTGGAGAAACGGAAAACTGGCCGGATTCTACCCGAGAGAGATCCAGAATATCGTTGATCAGTTGAAGCAAGTGTCTGCCACTGTTCAGAATTTGCCCCACTTGACGTTGCTGGCGTTCGCTGAGTTGTTCCTTGCGGTTTTGCAATAACAACTGAGCATATCCAAGTACTGCATTCAGCGGCGTCCGTAGCTCATGACTCATGCTTGATAGGAATTCCGACTTGGCCCGGTTGGCGAACTCCGCATCCCGTTTTGCAAGTTCAAGCGCTTCTTGAGCCAAATGCTGCTCAGTAACGTCTTGCGTTGTTCCTAAGACGGCCAAGGCTTTTCCATCGTCTCCGTAGCTGATTTCGCCCTGGGCGCGAACATATTTGACCACACCCTCCGCAAGCGTCAGCCTATACTCGACGGAAAACGATTTTTGCTGATCATCAATGGTTTTCTGGACAATTTTCCTAACCCAGGGACGGTCATCTTCATGTATGAGAGAGATGAACTGATCATATTCGATTGCCGGACCTGCCGGATCCAGACCAAGCAGCCGGTAGTGTTCATCCGACCACCTCATTTCCCCTGTCACCAAATCCCGCTGCCAGCTGCCGAGCTTGGCAATTCGTTGTGCGGTGTCCAATCCCTGGTTACTGGCTTCGACCCGGCTTTCCGCCAATTTTCGCTCAGTAATATCCATGGACAATATGAATATTCCGACCACGTCGCCGTTTTCTCCGACGTCAGGGGTCAAGGATACATTGGTCATCACTTCGGAGCCGTCCGGCATCGGCAGCACATTGTCGTAATTGACCTGCTCGCCGGCAAAGGCTCGATCGATATAGCCCTGTACCCGGTCCAGCGTCTCTTGGCCGAAGATGTCGACGAAATTCTTTCCGACGACGTCGTCCCGACGCAGGCCCACCGTTTCGAAGTAGTGATTGGCGAAGGTGAAATTCAGATCCCGGTCGTTGTAGCCGATAAAGGCCGGCACCTGATCAGTGATGAGGCGTAAGCGGTCCTCACTCTCCCGAATTGCCTGTTCGCGCAACTTTTGCTCGGTGACGTCGGCATAAATGATGATGGTATTGCCATTCTGCAGCCGGTGCTTACGTATCTGCGCCCAGCGTCCGCCACGCAAACTCTCGATCATCGACTCCGACTCCTCGGTGTCCTGCAAACGGGATTCTATCCACACGTCCCGCTCATCCTCGTCGGCGAAGTCGCGAACCTCGGCAAGGACCCGAATGAAATCGGCATACTGGCGGCCTTCCTGTAATTCATCGATGACCTCCAGATGTTCATCACGGAAATAGCCGTTGCAGTAAACGAAACGATCGTTGGCGTCCCAAAGCGCAAAGCCTTCCGAAAAGTTCTCAATGGACGAGAAAAATAGGCTCTGGGTTTTTTCCGCTTGATCTCGGGCCAGAACCTCCGCGGTCTCTTCAATCGATGTGCCGTGATATCCAAGAAATTTGCCGTCCTCGTCGAATTTGGGAATGCCGTTGGAGCGCATGTAGTGCTCCGTGCCATCGGCAGCGGTCAGCTTGAAGCGGAAGTCCCTAAACGGCCGGCGCGCGTCGAGATCAGCGATATGGTTCTTCCAGACATCGTCGTTGTCTTGTGGACCCGCAATGTCCCAACGGCGTTTTCCCCAGCGCTCATCCGCGGCGACGATGCCCGGTTTGCCGCCGGCTGCGGACATGTATGTGAAGCGATGTTCGGCATCTGTCTCCCAGAAGCGGTCGGCGGCTGCCTCTTCAAAGTCCTGGAACCGGCGTTCGGATTCCTCGACGGCGCGTTGGGCTTCCTTAATGTCGCTGATGTCGTTGATCTCCAGCATCGTCGCTTCTTCGCCTTGCCAGGTGATCAGTGAAGAGGAATCGGTGGCGTAGAACTCCGTCCCGTCGAGGCGAATATGGCGTATCTCAACCGGGTGGGATTCTCCGGATTTCAACAATTGGCGGCGAGGCAATTTCAGAAGTTCACGAGAGTCTTCATGGGACAGAGACAGGGAATCTCGACCCATCAAGTCGATAGCGGACTCGGCGCCGAAAAGCCGCGTCGCGGATGAGTTGGCGAAGACGATTTTCCGCTCCTTGATCACGAAAATAGCAACCGGAGATAAATCCACGAGCGTCCGGTAACGGCTTTCACTATCGACAAGCGCCTGCTCGGCGGTCAGCCGTGTTGTGATGTCCTCTGCTGTGCCGCGTAGTCCGGCGAAATTTTCCGTCTCCGGATGGTAGATGGGGACCGCGCTGAGGAGAAACTGCCGGTTTTCCCCGGTTTTACTTTTGATGGTGAACAGGCGATCCCGGAACGGGCGTTTTAAATCTGGGGCGATTGCGTCCGGTGAATGCAGAGACATAAAATCGAGAAGCGGCCGGCCAATGAGTTCCGCCGGATGATATTGCAGTCTTTCGAATATCCGATCAGAGACATATGTGAATTTGAAATCCCGGTCTGTCTCCCAAATCCAGTCCGAGACCAGCCGGGTAATATCTTCCAGGCGCTGCTGGAATTCCAACGTGGACCGCACATGGGGATCCCGAGCGGAAATTCGTTCCGCCGGTTCACCATGTTCTTGGTGCGTCGGTCCTAAGGACTCGTCGCGAAGTTCCAGATCATCCACTTCCTTATTTCTCTCCAGCGCTACTGGTCTCTACCGATGAGAGTAGGTATTTACCATAGCAAATGGGGAGGGGTTTGGAAATTGCAACACCTGGAGAAAGCAGGTGTTTGACCGGAAAACGACTGAAATCAGAGAACTCTCTGGAAACTTAATTGATGGAGGGCAGGGTAAACACTTGGCCCGGAAAGATCATATCCGCGTTTTTGATCTGTTCCTTATTCGCGTTGTAGATCACCGTATACTGAAAACCGCTGCCGTAGGTTTTTCGGGCGATCCGCCACAGGCTGTTGCCGGGCTCAACCACCACCATGGTGCCGGGTTTCACATCGGTGAGCGGCACGGAGCGGGAGAAAACAACTTCTAGCCGGGCGGTCACCTTCCCATTGGGATCGACCATATCGGCTCGTAACGTGTAAACGCCGGGTTCCACCGCATCAGCGGGCGTGTACGACCAAAGGCCGCGCTCATTGGCGATGCCGCGGCCCACAAATTCGTTGTTCAAGTAGAGATGCACACCGGTTTGGGGCGGCGCTTTGCCGGAAATATTTACCTTGCCGTTTTCATCATAGTCCACGGCGTCGACAGCCAGCCTGATGGCATCATCCGTCAACGCAGCATCCCCGGGCTTTTGCAGAACTTCAACCGGGCCATCGCCCTGGGATGGAACCTTCATGGCAAGTGGCTGATTTTGATCAGGCGTTTCCGCCGGCCGTCCGGCGATGTCCTTGCCCTTTTCCGGCACCACCAGAACCACATCGGTTTCCGACGGGATCACGGCGCCATCCGAACCGGTCATTTTTAGGGAGAGCTGCCGGCTGCCCGCCGGTAGGGCTGCGGAGGGGACGAAAACCCATTCGCCGCGCTGGTCGGCGACAACCTCGCCGATCTTATTCTGACCGTCGAAAATTTCTACCTTGGCGCCGGGTGCGGCGCGGCCGGCCATGACCGCGTCACCTTCGGGGTTGATGCGCACCACGTCAAAGCTGGGACGGGTCGCCGTCGGTTTGGTTTCAAGTTCCGGCTTAAGCTCAAGCTCTTGCTTGGGCGCCATCGGGGCAGGCTCGGCAGCGGCTTGTTGCGCAGGCTCAGGCGACCGGTTCACCGGTTCTTCCGCATCTTCAAGCACAAAATTCAAGCTGATCGCGGCAGCGACAATCACGCCGCCTAATATTGAAAGCAGGGCCGCTTTGGTCACGTTCCACATCCTCTCCCGGCTCGGATGCCGGAATCCATAATCACTTCATATATGTACAGGAATTCGCCGTATTTTGCCACGGATTGTTCGGCGCGGAGGCCAGGATGTCTAATAGGGGACATGGGCCGCTGCGACAAAAGCAGCAATGGCCGCCAATATCAGCGGCAGGCAAGATAGGAAAAATATTGTAACCGGTGGCTTGATCCAGCCCGCGATCCGTTGTGGCAGCGGCAGCTTTTCGGCCGCAGTGTCGGCGAAAAACACGAATCCGAGGACGATCAGCGCCAAGCCCAGGCTCTCTGAAATCTCCAGCAGCCTGAGGGAAATGAGGCCGATGCCCATATAACCGCCCCACATCAGGGCGAAGCCTGCCGTCGCCCCGGGGAGAAAAATCTGCCATACGAGGTAGGCAAGCAGGACGACAGCCAGTCCCGCAGCCATATCCCGGTCGATCAGACTGTCCCCGATCCAGGCGACGACCGCCAATCCGGCGGCGGCGGCGATAGCCATGGTGTGAGCGTTTGGCGGCGATGCCTCGGCCCGGCGCAAGCGAACCATGGCCAGCGACCAGGCGGCAAACGCGACGAGTGCGATTACGTCGATGCCGCCGCGTATCCACCAGATCAGGAACAGCCAAACCACCAGATCGAGACCGGTTTCCCAGAGCCGATTGGCCGCCTTGATCGTCGGTAGGACGTAGTCGATCACAGCGCCTGCCACGAGCCCGCCAATCACCAGATAGGCGATGCCCGAGCCATCGCGCGGCGGCGGAAAATGCCGAACCCCGACGGTCAGCGAGACAATCCACGCAAACGCAACGCCGACGGCGGCTGATTCCAAGCGGGATGCTGAGTCCGAGCGGGTGGTGATTCTCAGAAGAAGGGCGGCGATAAGCGTTGCGGCGATCGGCAAGGCCAGGAGCCGGAACCAAATTTCTCCGGTGAGTTCAAACATGCGCCAACCTAAAGGCGATTCTACTTCTTTGTCACCTTGTTCCGGATTGGCGGCAGAGATTTTATGTAGACGGCGATGGCCTTGCGGTCTTCTTTGCTGATCTTGGCCAGGTTTTCACTAACCTCGGTCATCGCGCCGCCAACGAAGTCACCGTCGGGCATCATACCGCCGTCCAGCACATCCATGATCTCCGCATGAGACCACTTACCGATGCCGGTGTCTTTATCCGGTGTAATGTTGGGGACAGAGCCGTTGTCCGGCCCGTCAGGCGTGCCGGCCATGTTCATGTCGCTCTTGAGCGCCCCCATGAAGTTGCGGGGCGTGTGACATTCCCCGCAGTGGCTGAGCGCATTGGAGAGATAGGCGCCCCTGTTCCACTCTGCATTCTGCGCTGGATCGGCTTTGTAGGCGCCTTCGTCGAAGAACAATATCTTCCAGAAGATCATGGAAAACCGAAAACCGAAGGGAAAGTTGATATCGTGGGGTTTGTTGGGTGTCGCCACCGCCGGCAACGAAAATATATAGGCCTTCAGATCCCGCATGTCCTGATCGGTCATTTTGGTGAAGGACGGGTAGGGGAAGACCGGGAAGTAATGATCACCATCCGGCGATTTGCCCTCGCGCAAGGCCCGGATGAAATCCGCATCGGACCAGTTGCCGATGCCGTGGGTCTTGTCGGCGGTAATGTTCGGCCCGTAATAGGTGCCGAAGGGCGTTTTCAGCGCATGGCCGCCGGCCAGCAAGGCTCCCTTGTTCTTTGTGTCCGTGTGACAGCCCGCGCAACCTGCGGCATGAAAGATGTACGCGCCGCGCTTCACCGCGTCCGTTTGTTGGGCCGAAGCCGGTGGTGTCAGCGTCACTGCAAGAGCGCCGAACAAGGAGACAAAGAAAATACGGAAGCGTGTCATGAGGGAGAGTCTAGCACGAAGAAAATTGTTTCAAACATTGAAAAGCAAAACACCGGCACGAACCCGCGCCGGTGTTTCACCCGTAAATTTTGTGCGCGGCCTACATTTCTTTCTTCGGGCCGCGATAAACCTTGTGGCAGCCGCCGCAGGTCGCGCCGACAGCGCCGAACGCTTTCTTTGCCGCGCCAAGATCGCTGCCGCCGGAAACCTTCACCAGGTTCGCCGCTGCATCGTTCATGGCCTGCAACTTGGCTTTGAAGTCGCCCATGTTTTGCCAGATTTCCGGCTTGGCCCGGCTGTCGCCGATAGAACCGTCCGGCCACATGTTTTCCAGCTTTGCCCCTGCGGCCTGAATGGCCATACCATGGGTTTTCATGGTCGCGGTGTCGCTGGCGCCTTTAAGGCCTTTCATCGCGCCGCCCAACGCCTTCATGGTTTGGTTGCGCTCTTTGAGCAGCTTCATTTGGTGCCCGGCAGAATGGACGGGTACCGCACTGCCGAGCACGACAGTCAGGCCGGCGAGAGCTAAGAAATATTTCGTAAGACGTTTCATGGATAAACCTCCGAGATTGCACACGTTTAGCCGTTGAAGACTCCGGCCTGGGTAGATAACAGCAGAGTGTTGGACTTATTCCCAGTCCTATGTCAGTAAATTATTCGTTATAAACGATTCCGCCAATCCCGATTACGCGTCGAATTTGTCAAACCTATGACCCAGATTTCCGCCCTTGCAGTCTATTGCGGCTCCAAATCCGGCAATTCGCCGGCATTTTCGCAGGCGGCGCGCGATTTGGGACGGGAAATGGCGACGCGTAAGATAGATCTGGTCTATGGCGGCGGCACCATCGGCATCATGGGGGAGTTGGCCAATCACGTGCTGGCGGGCGGCGGCGAGGTGATTGGCGTGATTCCCGATTTCCTGTTTGATCTGGAGGTCGCCCATGTCAACGTGACCGAGCTGATCCGGGTCCCCAACATGCACGAACGCAAGCACACCATGTTCACCCGCGCCGACGGCTATGTGGTGCTGCCCGGTGGGTTGGGCACCATGGAAGAGTTCATCGAGGTCCTGACCTGGAAGCAACTGCAGCTTCATGACCGGCCAATTGTTGTCCTCAATGTCGAGGGCTGCTGGGACGGCGTGGACCGGCTGGTCGACGATATCATCGCCCACGGTTTTGCCCACCCCAAGTGCAAGGATCTCTATACCGTCGTCGAGCGCGTGGAGGATATCTTCACGGCCCTGGAAAACGCCCCGGAACCCGGCCGCGTGGTCTTGGACGATCATCTGTAGGGACTAAAACCCCAGCGCCGGTTCTTCGTTCAGACGGATCCAGTCTTTGAGCGGCCGGCCGTCGAGCATCGCCTGCATCTCCCGTAAATAAACCCGCCGGAAGGCCGCCACACCGGCGTCCGTGCGGCCCAGCATTTCCAGGCTGCGGTCGGTGATCCGGCCCTGGCCGCCCTGAGTAACCGCGTCCTCCAGGATCAGAATGTAGGGATGGTCCAGGTAGTCGTTGAGGTGGCCGTTGCCGTCCAGGATTTCCTCGGTGATCTCGCGGACCGGGCGGGCGGCTTTGATCTTGTCCTGGAACGCGGCGTGCATATTTTCGAACGCGGGCATGTCTTTCTCGTCGATATGCACATTCTTGATGAAGAACACCCGGTGGTTTTCGTCATCGGTCGGCACCAGGATGATATAGGTGTCACGCCAGCCGCCGACCTCGGTCAAGTCGCCGAAGGTGGGTATGATGATCCGCATGATGTTGGGCATCAGGTAGAGCGTCTTACGCAGCGCGCCACCGGGCACCTTGGTTTCCCGGATCATGCCGTAATCGGTCTCGTAGATGTTCATTTCCGGCAGGTCGTATTCAGACCGGCCAAGGTTGTTGTGGGAGCCGCTGAACGTGTGGACGAAGGCCACATGGGTCTCGTCGAAATGGTTCTCCATGGTCTGGAACCAGTTGCTGGGAAACTCCAGCGCGTGGGTCTCGATCTGGCCAATCTCCTTGTAGCCGTCGAAGGGCGGGAATTCGGGTGGCTCGCCCTCGCCGAAATAGGCGAAGATGACGCCTAGATGTTCCTGTGTCGGATAGGCCGGGATATTGGCGCGCTCGAACGGGCCGGCCGGTTTCTCGCCGGGCCGCGCGACGCAGTTGCCGTCGCCGTCATAGGTCCAGCCGTGATACATGCACTGGATGCAGTCGTCCTTCACCCACCCGGTCGACAGCTGGGTCGCCCGGTGGGCGCAGCGGTAGCCAACCACGTGGGCCGTGCCGGTCTCTCCCCGGTAGAGGGTGAACTTTTCTTCCATAATACGGAGGGGCATGGCTTTGCCCGCCTCAATCTCCCGCGACAACGCCACCGGCTGCCAGAATTTACGCAGATATTTGCCACCGGTCGTGTCCGGTTTGGCTGAGACATAGTCCGCCCAATTTTCCGTTGTTTTCGTCTTATCGCCGTCCATTGTCCGCTGCCTCCGCTGACAAGAAGTTCTTGAGCCGAAAGTGTAGCCAAACTCTCGGGAAATTGAAAAGGTTGCGTTGTGCGGAGTCACTTGCAAACGCATGTCCCGGCGCTTATTTTGCCGCCGTCCGAAACGCGTAGTTCACGACAAATGATCTGGGGCGCACCCCGGCGGACGATCTAAGACTTAAACATTTCATGTGGCTTGAGCGCGCCGGCGCAGTGCCGGAAAGACTGTGCCGACCGGCAATCGCGCGCCCGCCGGACAAGAGGAGAGTCAAATGGCCGATCAACTGGACATTATCTATACTCAAGTAGACGAAGCCCCCGAACTGGCAAGCGGATCGTTTCTGCCGATCATTCAATCCTATCTGGCCCCGGCCGGGATCACCGTCGGCACCAAGGATATTTCCCTGGCCGGCCGGATCGTCGCCAACATGACGCCCTTCATGCCGGCGGAGCACGGCCAGCCCGACGATCTGGCGCTCTTGGGCAAGATGGTGACCGAGCCCGACGCCAATATCATTAAGCTGCCGAATATCTCGGCCTCCATCCCGCAGTTGAACGCGGCGATCAAGGAACTGCAGGAAAAAGGCGTCCCGGTGCCGGACTTCCCGGAAAATCCGTCCACCGATGAAGAAAGGAAAATTCGCGCGGCCTACGGCAATGTGCTGGGCAGCGCCGTGAACCCGGTGCTGCGCCAGGGTAATTCGGACCGGCGCGCGCCCAACGCGGTGAAAGCCTATGCCAAATCCCACCCGCACAGCATGGGTGAGTGGGTGAAGGACTCCAAAACCCACGTGGCGACCATGGGCGTCAACGATTTCCGCTCTAATGAAAAATCCGTGACCGTGCCGGCGGGCTCTGAAGGGGACGCCAGGATTGAATTCGTCGCCAAGGACGGCAGCGTGACCGAGCTCAAGGCCGCGACCCCGCTGGACGCCGGTGACGTGGTCGATTCCACCTTCATGGACTGCAAGGCGCTGCGCAAATTCTTAGGTGAACAAATCGAAGACGCCAAGAAAAGCGGCGTCTTATTTTCGGTCCACCTGAAAGCCACCATGATGAAGGTCGCCGATCCGATCATCTTTGGCCACGCGGTCTCTGTTTATCTGGCCGATGTTTTCGACAAGCACGGCGATACATTGGCCGACGCGGGCGTGAATCCCAACAACGGCATCGGCGAGTTGATGCAGAAAGTGGCGGAGTTGCCGGCGGATAAACAGGCCGAGATCGAGGCCGATATCCAGGCCTGCATGGACAGCCAGCCGGACCTGTACATGGTCAACTCCGACCGGGGACTGACCAACCTGCACGTGCCCAGTGACGTGATCATCGACGCCTCCATGCCGGCGCTGATCCGGGGCGGTGGCAAGGGCTGGGACAAGGACAACAAGCCCCGGGACGCCAAATGTGTGATCCCCGATTCCAGCTATGCCGCGGTCTATGACGAGACCATCAAGTTCTGCATCGAGAACGGCGCGTACGATCCGACCAAGATGGGCACCGTCGCCAATGTGGGTCTGATGGCCCGCCAGGCGGAGGAATACGGCTCCCACCCGCAGACCTTTACCGCCCCGGCGGACGGCGCGATCCGCGTGGTCGATGCGGCGGGGAACACGCTGCTGGAACACGATGTGGCCGAAGGCGATATCTGGCGGGCCTGCATCACCCGCGACCCGGCGATCAAGGACTGGGTGCAGTTGGGTGTGCGCCGCGCGCGTCTGACCGGCGATCCGGCCATCTTCTGGCTGAATAAGGACCGTGCCCACGATTCGCAATTGATCGAAAAGGTGCACGAGTACCTCAAGGACCTGGACACCGACGGTCTGGATATCCAGATCATGTCGCCCAAGGACGCCACCCGGCACGCGCTGGAGCGGGTCGCCAATGGCCAAAACACCATCTCGGTGACCGGCAACGTGCTCCGCGACTATCTGACCGATCTTTTCCCCATCCTGGAGGTCGGGACCAGCGCTAAGATGCTATCCATCGTTCCCTTGATGGCGGGCGGCGGTCTGTTCGAGACGGGCGCCGGCGGTTCCGCCCCAAAACACGTGCAGCAAATGCTGGAAGAGGGGCACCTGCGGTGGGATTCCCTGGGCGAATTCTGTGCCCTCGGCGCCTCGCTGGAGCATCTCAGCCAGTCCCGCGGCAACGCTAAGGCGCAGGTCATGGCGGATACCCTGGACCGGGCCATCACCATCCACCTTGAAACTAATAAGTCGCCCAGCCGCAAAGTTGGGGAGCTGGACAATCGGGGCAGCCACTATTACCTGGCCATGTTCTGGGCCCAGGCGTTGGCGGAGCAGGATACGGATGCGGAGCTGAAGGCCCATTTCGAGCCCATCGCCAAGGCGTTGACCGAAAACGAAGACAAGATCGTGGCCGAGCTCAACGATGCCCAAGGCCACAGTGTGGATGTGGGGGGGTATTACCGCACCGATGCAGCCAAGGTCGCTGCGGCTATGCGCCCGAGCGCCACACTCAACGGGATCGTGGGGTAAGGGGCGGAATACCCCGTAATTAGAAGGCTTTTCTCCTTGACGGGAGAGGCGGGGGGCCTTAAAAAGCCGCCTCTTCCGGGGCGAGGGCCTTTCGGAAACGAGTTTTATTGAGCCGGTCTGATTCGGGGCCGTCGAAGAGAGATTGAGGAAGAATGTTATGTCCAGACGTTGTGACATCACCGGTAAAGGCGTTCAGACCGGCAATAATGTGAGCCACGCGCACAACAAGACGCGCCGCCGCTATCTGCCGAACGTGCACAAAATGACCTTGCACAGCGATACGCTGGGCCCGGTGACCCTGAAAGTGTCGGCGGCCGGTCTCCGCACCATTGAACACAATGGCGGGCTGGATAATTTCCTGCTGACGGCCAAGGCCAACAATTTGACCGATGAAGCCAAAAAGCTTCGCAATCGTGTGAAGAAAGCGCAGGCGAAAAACGCCGCATAATCACTTTCTCTGATTGCCGAAAAACCCGCCGTCAGGCGGGTTTTTTATTGCGTGCAGATATTTTGCTGGTGCTGCAAACGAAATAACAATGCTCACAATTAAAAATAAATTGTGAGAATTTTGTTAACTATATGATTTTATTAAATAATATTATGATTAGTGCATCATGCCAGGCTTGGGACGGTTCGCCTTTTCGTCAAACAGATCGGTGAGATTCTGCATCATGGTGCCGCCCAATTCTTCCGCATCGTTAATGGTGACGGCCCGCTGGTAATAGCGGGTCACATCGTGACCAATACCGATGGCGGTGACTTCAATGGGTGTTTTTGTCTCAATAAAGTTAATGACATCCCGCAAATGCCGTTCCAGGTAGTTGCCGGGGTTTACGGACAGTGTGGCGTCGTCCACCGGCGCACCGTCCGAGATCACCATCAGAATGCGCCGTTGTTCCGGCCGGCCGATCAGCCGGTTATAGGCCCAAAGGAGCGCCTCGCCGTCGATATTTTCCTTTAACAGGCCCTCGCGCAGCATCAGGCCCAGATTGCGCCGGGCCCGGCGCCAGGGTGCATCGGCCGCCTTATAGACAATATGCCGCAAATCGTTGAGCCGCCCCGGATTGGGGCTTTTGCCTTCTTCGACCCAGCGTTCCCGGGCCTGCCCGCCTTTCCAGGCGCGGGTGGTGAAGCCCAGAACCTCGACCTTCACCGCACACCGTTCCAGCGTCCGGGCGATGATATCGGCGGACATGGCCGCGACGGAGATCGGCCGGCCCCGCATGGAGCCGGAATTATCGATCAGCAAGGTCACCACGGTATCGCGGAAGTTATGTTCTTTCTCGATCTTGTAGGACAGCGGGTGTAGCGGATTGGCCACCACGCGGGCCAGCCGGCCTGAATCCAAAAAACCCTCGTCCAGATCAAATTCCCACCAGCGCTGCTGTTGCGCCATCAGGCGGCGCTGCAGCCGGTTGGCGAGGCGGGACACCACGCCCTGCAAATGAGAAAGTTGCTGATCCAGTTGTGCGCGCAACCGGCCCAGTTCTTCCGGCTCGCACAACTCTTCGGCGGAAACGACCTCGTCATACTCGGTGGAATAGGCGCGGTAGGGTTCCACATGGCCTTCCGGGAAATCCGGGTGTTGGGGGCGGCCCTGCATGGTGGCGTCCGGGTCTTCTTCTGAGTCCTCCGGATCCATTAGGTCTTCAACGTCTTCCATGGCGTCCGGGTCCAGGAACTCCATTTCCATTTCCTGTTCCTGGGTGTCGTCCCCATCGGCGTCGGATTCAGCGTCCTGGCTGTCTTGTTCGTCCTGATCCTGCTGATCATCTTGGTCATCATCGGACTGGCCTTCCGGCTCCGCATCGCTGTCGGCCGGTAAATCCAATTGCTCCAGGATATCCATGAGCGACTCGCCGAACGCCTCTTGATCGTGCAGGGTGGTTTTCAAATCGTTGAATTTATTGCCGATTTTCTCATCTACCCAGTCCCGCCACTGGCGCATCATCGGCTCGGCCGAGGGCGGTACGGGCTGGCCGGTCAGCTTTTCCCGCAACACCATGCTGACGGCGTCCGCCAGTTGGGCTTCCTGCTGTTCCTCGACCAGATGAAAGCCTTTGTCGTGGGCTTGGGCTTCCTGAAAGTCATAAAGGTTCTTGGCGACTCCTTCGAGCGTACGGCAGCCGAGCGCCTCGACCCGCGCCTGTTCTGCTGCGTCAAAAAGCGCCGCGCTGGTGCCGCTGGCCGGGCGCTGGCGGTTATAGACGTCGGTATCGTGATAACGCAGCCGGAGTGCGGTGGTGTCCGCTTCACCGCGGAGTACGCGAAGATCATTGGTGTCGAATTGCCGGGTGGGTGTCGGCAGGCGTGCGGTCATGCCTTCGCCGGTCTGCATCAGGCCATGGGCGCCGGGGGCAAAATTCACCTCCACATCGTCGCGGGCCGCGACCGCCTTAAGGGCGGCTTCGGTGACTCGTTTGACGAGCTCTTGATTGTCCTGATCCATGGTCCGGCCCAAACCGACGGCTTACGAGAGGGTGACGTTGGCCGCAGACTCCGGCAGTTCTTCGCCAAAGCAACGCTGGTAGTACTCGGCGATGACCGGACGCTCCATCTCGTCGCATTTGTTGAGGAAGGTCAGGCGGAACGCAAAGCCCAGATCGTTGAAAATTTGCGCGTTTTCGCCCCATATAATCACCGTCCGGGGCGACATCACGGTGGAGATATCACCGTTGATGAAGCCGGAGCGGGTCAGATCCGCCAGTTCCACCATCTTGCTGACGGTCTGTTGGCCCTCGGCCGTGTTATAGGCCGGGACTTTGGACAGCACGATTTCCGCTTCGGCGTCGTGTTCCAGATAATTCAGCGTGGTGACAATATTCCAGCGGTCCATCTGGCCCTGGTTAATCTGTTGGGTGCCGTGATAGAGGCCGGTCGTATCGCCCAGACCAACCGTGTTCGCCGTGGCGAACATGCGGAAGAACGGATGCGGGCGCAGCACTTTACTCTGATCCATCAGTGTCAGCTTGCCCTCGACTTCCAGCACCCGCTGGATCACGAACATTACATCCGGCCGGCCGGCGTCGTATTCGTCGAAGACCAACGCCGTCGGGTTTTGCAGGCACCAGGGCAAGATGCCTTCCTTGAACTCGGTGACCTGCTGGCCGTCCTTAAGCACAATGGCGTCCTTACCGACCAGATCGATCCGGCTGATGTGGCTGTCCAGATTGACCCGGATGCACGGCCAGTTGAGCCGCGACGCCACCTGCTCGATATGGGTAGATTTACCGGTGCCGTGGTAGCCCTGGATCATCACCCGGCGGTTGTGGGCGAAGCCAGCCAGGATGGCGAGGGTCGTATCCCGGTCAAAGCGGTAGGCTTCGTCCAGAATCGGCACGTATTCGTTTCCTTCGGAGAAGGCCGGCACTTCGAGATCGCTATCAATCCCGAAAACCTGGCGGACGGAAACGGTGATATCCGGTTTTTCGAAGGGAAACACACCCTCCTCGTTGGAAGTGGTCGTATCTTTGCTCATCAATTTTTCCGATTTCAGCTTCTGAAAGGGCTTAGGAAACCATCAACTGCATCAATGTCTCATAAGCCTCGTTGACTCTCTTAAATCTCTCCTCGGCGTCTTTGTTGCCTTTGTTGGCGTCGGGGTGGTGGCGCTTCACGAGGACCTTGTACCTTGCCTTTACCTCCGCCTCGGTCACCGGATAACTGAGCCCCATTACAGCAAGCGCTCGGCGTTCCGCCGCCAGCGGCGACGTTTTGCGGGGCTTGCTTTCGGACTCATCCGGTCCCAAAAATCCGAAAGGATCGTCAATTTGCTCGAATCCGGCGTTCGGCTTAGTGCTTCCGCCCGTCAGTGGTGCAGAGCCTAGGGGCCAGGATGGCCGGTTCCAAGTGATATCGGATCGAACGGCGGCTTCCACCTCCGCATCGGACATGCCTTCATAATAGTTCCAGGCTTTATTGTAAATCCGTACATGGTCCAGGCAGAACCAATGGAATTCGTTCAGATTTTCCCGTGAAACCGGCGCGCGAAATTTGCCCTCGGAGGCGCATCCCGACCAAGCACAAAGGCGCTGATGAGGCTCTCGCAGATAGGCGAAGACATCTTCGACGGTTTGGGACTGATTTTTCATGGGTCCACTATGTAAGCGTGTCCGTCCGAAGGCAAGTGAAGACGAGGAGGAAACCTACAGACCAACTTATTACCACTTTAATTTTGCGGAAATGTTTATCAATCCTGGGGTTAATCCTAGGATTCTGACGGATATCCACTGCAATTATTTCTTGAACCAATACTAAAATGTGAAATTTTGGAGACTAGGCATATTGCAGCTTTAATTTGTTCATTTTACGTCGATACAAGGGTAGTTCGCCCCTATGAGTACCGAGTTCCTGCGCAGAAATGTAACCGTCAATGGTCACCGAACGAGTATCAGCCTGGAAGCATCCATTTGGGACGGATTGGCGGAAATCTGTTCCCGGGAGGGGTTGAGTTTAAATCAAATTTGTTCCGTGGTGGAGGCCAACCGGGGCCTTGCCAGCCGTACGTCTGCGTTGAGAACTTTTATACTGAATTATTTCAGAATGGTCGTAGATCACCACGAGGGCGCCGCCAGAGGTCAAAAACTAACTCTAGGCCCGCAGTTGGAAAAGTTTATTCAGGACAATTCCGGCCCGAGTTAGCCAGCCCGATGACATCCAAAATTAGTCGGACGCGGCGAATTCCGGCCACAGCCGGCTGACGATTTCCCCATCCGCCGCATAGGCGTGACAGGTCCCGATAATCGCCGGCTTTGTTTTCGGCTTTTTGATCTTTGAATGTGAATTTTTGATCGGGATGATGGTCTGATAGGCTGTCGTCGCCAGGGGGCCGATGATCATCTGGCTGATATGGGTGCAACCGTTGACTCCCCCCAGCTTTTCACGGACGGCTCTGGTCCATCCTCCGGTGATCTTCAGGCCCTTGAGGCGAGCAATATTACCGGTGATGTTGGGACAAATATTGTACGGCGACGCTTCCGTCGAGGCCTCTGCTTCTTGCACCACTAAGTCATCGTTCACGGTCAGTCTGATTAACATGTCGTGGACCGGCTGGCCGCTGGCCACCAGGCCGCGATCCTGGTTATTGAAACTGTAGGTCTTGATGTCGGTGATCCGGCCTTCGATATCCCAAAGACCGTCTTCCCGTTCATAGCCGACGCAGCGGATTTCCCTGGTGTGGATTTCCTTGCGGGCGGCGGGTTGCGAAAGCGGCATGATCGCTTACTCCTTCAATCTGTGGAACGCGGTATAGGCAGTGTCCCCGACCACGTCAATTAGCCGTCCTTGAAGTCATCTTTCTCCAGCAGCCACGACGCGATAAAGCCAAACACCAATCCCCAGAACGGCGCACCAATATTAAAGATCGGCTGTCCGGCGAGCGTCACCAGGAAGGAAATCAGCGCGCCAAAGGTGAATTTACCGCTAAAGGAAATGACAAACGCCGATTGCAGAATCCGGATCAGGGCCAGGCCGGCGAGTGTGGCGATAAACGCCGGCGGGGTGGCCAACAGGAATTTGGTGAACGTCGGCGCATAGATGCCGAACAGGATCGCCATCAGGCAGATGCAAATTGCTGCCGTATATTGCCCCTTTTTGTCATCGCTGCTGGACAGGATGGCGTTGACCGGGCCCGTCAGGCAGGTAGAGACGCTGCCGAACAAGCCACCAAAGATGGACCAGGCGCCACAGGCCCCGGTGATCGTGTTGATCGGCGGCGCAAACCCCCGGTTGGTTAGGATGGCGATGCCTTGGGCGTTCTGGGCCGCGAGGACGGTCACTGCCAGCGGCACCACCAGTTCCACCATCGCGGCGGCCGAAAATTCCGGCACATAAAAATTCGGCGAGGCCAGTTCAAAGGCGATTTCGGCATCCGGATCGAAGCTGCCGGTCAGGATCACGGCGAGAATACCCACTACCAAGACGGCGATCATCGGCGGAATCTTTGCCGCTACACGCGGGTTGATGGATAGGATGATAAATACTGCGGTCATCGAGCCGGCAATGATTGGGGCGTCAAACAGGGACTGTATCCAATCCAGGCCGAATTGCAGAAACACGCCGGCAACCATGGCCATGACAATGGGCATGGGCAAATACGAGGTGATCTTCTTCACGCTGCCGGTAAGCCCCAGGATCAAGAGCAAGACCCCGGTGCCGAGAAACGCGCCGATGATTTCCGGAAAGCTGAGATGGGTGAGGGCCGGTCCGACCAGGACCGAACCGGGAATGGTCCAGAAGAAGACCAAAGGCTGGCGATAGGCGATGGAAGCGACGATACCCAGAACACCATTGAAGACGAAGGCCGCGAATATCCACGAGGACAAATCGGATTCCGTCAGCCCGCCTTTGAGTCCGATATTGAGGACGATGGCGATCGGCGCGGAAGCGGCGAACAGAAACGCAATCAGCGCGTTGCTGACATGAACCGGCGAAATATCCGAAATAATCTGTGCCGGGCCGGGTAGGGGCCGGTGTATGGGTTCGAGGGCCACGGGTTTGCCTAAGTTGATGGAGCCAATCGCCGCGCAGTTTTCCCCACCAGGCGCACAAGAGCAAGCCTGCACGCGGTCGTGTCTGGACAAACAAGAGCCCGTCAGTCACTCTCCCGCCGCCTCGTTAGAGGCTCAAGATCAAAGGAGAGCCCAGGTGCAGTATTTCGTGTGGGGCGTGAACGCCGAAAACGTGTTGGAAAAACGCCGGGAAATTGTCCAGACCCACTGGGATTTTATCGCCCAATATGATGATCAGCTCATCCAGCGGGGCCCGGTGATGGATATGAATGACGTATCCAATGTCCTGGGTTCGACCCATATTGTCGAGGTGGAAACGAAAGCCGAAGCCGAAGTGTTCGCTTTTGAAGAACCCTTCTACAAGAACGGCGTTTTCAAGCAAGTCCGGATGATGGGCTTTGAATTGGAACTTGGCCGGACCCAGTTCGTGTTCGAAAGCAATCCCGATTGGCCGAGGTTCTTTGTCTATTGTCCCGCCAACACCGCCGGTGATCCCAAACGGAAAGAGTTGCGGGACGCACATCAAACCTATTGCAAGGTCTTCGATGAAAATTTCGTGTGCCGGGGCGCGATCCTGGCAGAAGACGGACCCTGGAACGGGCAAATCTTTTTCATGGAGACGGAAGATGTCTCTGTCGTCGAAGCGTTTCTGAAGGACGAGCCTTACTGTGCAGCCCGGCTTTACGCGGAAATACAGATCAATCGCTGGACGATGGGTGGTCCGCGGAACCTGAACGCCGGCGGCGCACTCGACAAGTAAGCGGTTCGGCTGGTCTTAAACAGCCCGATCGCTGGACGAGGCCTGGTAGTTTTCAACCCGAAGGCCCTTTTCGTCCGCGCCTACATCATAGACATAATAGGATTTGCCCATCGGGCCGAAGGGGAGATCACCCTTGAGGGTCACCCGTTCCATTCGGCGGCGGGCCGGCAGATAGTCCCGTGCGGCGTAGTGCATCACCAGCCGGTTGTCCCACAAAACCATTTTGTTGACCTTCCAGTGCACCCGGAACTGGTATTCCGGCACATTGGCCTGGGCATAGAGCATATGTAGAAGCGCGTCGCTTTCGTCCTGCTTCATGCCCTTGATCGACAGGGTGAATTGCGGGCTGACAAACAGGGCGTTCTGTCCGGTCACCGGATGAGTGCGGACAACGGGGTGCACTGGGTTGGGAAATTTGTCCATCATTTCCCAAAGTTTCTGCCGGTGCTCAGCGCTATTGCCGTAGAGCCGCTTAAAATTCTTGAAGTCGTGCACTGCTTCCAGACCGGACACGAAATTCTGCATTTGGTCGCTGAGGCCCTCGAACGCGGCGGTCATACTGGCGAATAGCGTGTCACCACCGACCGGGGGCACGATCGCAGCGCGTAACAGCGTCCCCATGGGAGGTTCCAGGCGAAAAGTCTCGTCGCTGTGCCAGACGTCGGTGGAGAGCGGCGGATGGTCGCCGTCATTATCCAGCACGATCATTTCCGGCATTTCTTCCAGGTGGGGTGAGAACGGGTGGACCGTTAACTCCCCGAAATTGGCGGCGAAAGCGGCCTGTTGTTCGCGGGTGATATCCTGATCGCTGAAAACGATCACGCCATTTTCCATCAAGGCGTCGTAGACGATTTGGCGGGTCTCGTCGTCCAGCGGGTCCGCCGTATTGACGCCGTGAATTTCGGCCCCAGCGTTCGGTCCAAGCTTCTTCACCCGCACCTTAGCGCCGGTTTGATCCGCGATACCATCCATGATTGCCTCCCGAATTCACTAGCTAGAACTTTCCTCAGGTGGGAAAAGGCTCTAGATTTACCCTATTACGCTGCCGGACATCATACATCACGGTACGCGTGACAACAATCCAGCATCGCACAGGGAGGTACCAGCATGCTTACGTCAAAAACCTTTAAACTCCTGTCCGTGGCCGCCGTCATCGGCGCCGCCGCCGCGTTCAGTGCGCCTCAGGCAAGCGCGCAGGAGGTGAAACTCCGTCTCCACACGTTTGTTCCGGCGCCGTCCGGATCTTTCAAGGCGCTCGTTTGGTGGGCTAAACAGGTGGAGGAGAAATCCAATAAACGGATTTCCATCAAGCTGTTCCCGTCCCGACAGTTGGGCGGTAAACCGTCCGAGCTTTATGATCAGGCGCGGCGCGGCTTTGTCGATATCACCTACGTGCTGCCGGGCTATAATCCGGGCCGGTTCCCCCGGTCTGAAGTCGCCGAGCTGCCATTCATCAGCGGCCGTCCGCCGACGGTCATGTCGCCGGCCGTTTGGACTTTGTACCAGTCTCACCTCAAAGAAGAGTACAAGGACACCCATCCGCTGTTGGTGTTTTCCGCCGGCTCGATGGGTCTGTTCTCCCACAAGCCGATCAAATCCGTTGACGATCTCAAGGGGCTGAAGGTCCGGGTTTCCGGCCGCGCTTTGACCGACACGTTTAAGGTGGTTGGCGCCACCCCGGTCGGCATTCCCGGTACGGGTTTTGCCGAAGCTTTTCAGCGCAACGTGATCGATACTGTGCTGACGGCCTGGACCATTTCATTGCCGACCAAGCTGGTGCGGATGGCGAGCCACTATGCACAACCCGCGATCAGCAACCCGGTTCTGATGCTGGTCATGAACAAGGACAGCTACAACAAGATGCCGTCTGATCTGAAGCGCGTCGTTGACGGTGAGTCCGGCATGGGCCTGGCGCACAAGTTTGGCGCCCGGTGGCTTAAGGATGATGGGCCTGCGTTGAATGTCGCCCACAAGTCCGGCAAGCCGTTCTATACCTTTAGCGAGGCCGACCGGAAGAAGTGGGAAGCGGCGGCTGCGCCGGTGTTCACGAGCTGGGTCGCCCGCATGAAAGAGAAGGGCATCGACGGTCAAGAACTGATCGATGCCGCTCGCGCGGCGGTCGCCAAGTTCGAAAAATAGAACGTTCAACAATTGCGGCGCGGCGGGATGGATGACCTGCTGCGCCGCGGTTCGTTCTGCCTGTCCCTAACAGGCGTCCACCATGACCCATAGTTCAAACAAATCCGATGCCGGTGGGACGCCGCGCGCCCTGGATAAGATCGCCCGCACGTTGGCGCTTGTAGGCGGTTTTGCTGTTGTTGGGGTCGCACTGTTGACGCTCGCCAGCGTCATCGGCCGCTATGCTTTTTCCAAGCCTATCACCGGGGACTATGAGCTGGTCGAATACGGCATTTCGTTTGCCGTGTTCTGCTTTCTGGGCTTTACCCATCTGACCGACGGACATTTGATTGCCGAATTTTTTTCCAGCCGCATGTCGAAACGTAAGCTGGAGCTTATCGATGTCTTCCAAAACATCATCCTGTTGGCCATCCTGCTGGTTCTCATCTGGCGGGTCGCCCTGGGCGGAATCGATAAGTTCGAAACCAGCGAAGAGAGCATGCTGCTCCAGATGAAGGTCTGGTGGCTGCATCTGATCGGCGTTATTGGCTTGCTGATATTTGCCTGGGCGTCTTTCACAAAAATTATCTCGGGGCTGAGGAAATGACCGGGCCGGCGCTGGCGGGATCACTATTCGTCGTCCTCCTAATTTTTATCGGACTGCGGATGCCCATCGCCATCGCGCTGTTCATGGTTGGCGCCATCGGCATGACCATGGAAACCAGTTTCGAACAATTGTTGATATGGGTGGAGGCGGCGCCGGTAGGCCGGACGGCGTCCTATCCGCTGTCGGTGATCCCACTGTTTCTGCTGATGGGGCACTTGGCGTTGCATTGCGGGCTAAGTTCGGTCTTGTATGAATCCGCCCGGGCCTGGTTTGGGCATCGGCGAGGCGGCATTGCCGTCGCGACCATCGGGGGGTGCGCGGCGTTCGGCGCGATCTGCGGTTCCTCCATCGCCACCGGCGCAACCATGGCGGCGGTCTCTTTGCCGGAAATGCGAAAGCTCGGCTATTCCGGGGCGTTATCGACCGGCTGTCTGGCCGCCGGCGGAACCCTCGGCATCCTTATCCCGCCTTCCATTATCCTGGTGATCTACGCGATTATTACAGAGCAGTCGATTGGTGATCTATTCCTGGCGGCGGTGATTCCGGGCCTCTTGGCCATGCTCTATTACATTATCGCCATCATTATCTATGTCCGTTTTTCTCCCGAGTCCGGGCCCGCCGCCGAGCGTGTCGGCTGGAAGGAGCGGATTATCAGCCTGAAATATGTCTGGCCGATCCTAGTGATCTTCTTTGTGGTGATCGGCGGCATCTATGAAGGCGTATTTACCCCGACAGAGGGCGCCGCCGTCGGCGCGGCCAGCACCGGCGTGATGGCCTGGGTCAGAAAGATCAGTTGGGAAGCCTTTAAGGAGGCGCTCATCGACACCGCTAAAATCACCGGCATGATCTATCTGATCCTGATCGGCGCGGAGATTTACGGCTCCTACATGGCGTTGTCCGAACTGCCGCTCAGCATCGCCGAGATGATTTCGGGCACCCAATTGTCGCCGTTCATGGTAGTGATCCTGATCCTGGTGATCTACATCGGTCTGGGCGCGGTGATGGACGGTCTCGCCATGATTCTGATCACCGTGCCGGTTTTCCTGCCGATATTGCTCGGGCTTGATCTCGGCATGTCGAATGAGGCCAAGGCCATCTGGTTCGGTATCCTGGTTCTAAGTGTTGTTGAAACCGGGCTCATTACGCCACCCGTCGGCTTAAACGTTTATGTCATTAATTCCCTTGCGCCGGATGTGAGCCTGGTGGAGACCTTTAAGGGCGTGGTCCCGTTCGTGATCAGCGATTTTTTCCGTCTTGCCACAATCGTGGGTTTCCCGGCCGTTGCCCTTTGGGCCCCGGGTCTGCTTTAAATTTGAAGCTTTGAATATAAAAAGAGCGCCTCCAATTTTGGGGCATTACCCTAGACTCAGGCTGCTTATAAGATTGCGAGGAAAATCGAACGACGCTAACGTTTCGACTGGAACCCCAAGAATTCCGGCGCAAAGAAGAGTTTAAACGGGGCTTCGAATACCCATTTAAGTGTGTAAGCGTATAAGAAGAAGCCATACTGCGTTGGCAAGTGACTCTTTTCGGCCGAGGCTGTTACATGTTTGCGACAAGTATTCTGGGCGTATCAATCATTCTGCAGTTTCTGGCTGCGGGACTGGCGCTGAATATGATCCGCGTCACCGGACGCCGCCGCGCTTGGATTTTTATCGCCGCCGCGCTAACTCTGATGGGCGTCCGGCGCACCATTACCTTTACCGACACGGTCCTGGCCGGGGCGCAGAACAATATACATTTCGAGGCCGAATTGGTGGCTTTGACCATTTCCGTGCTGATGCTGGCCGGCGTCATTCTCATTGGGCCCATGTTCAAGAGCCTGCGGGATGGGTAGGCCGATCT
>Ga0181578_10000367_pt1 | contig 42340 bp, 42 predicted proteins | sample 071ome_21_FD_148659 | JGI IMG/M metagenome (GOLD analysis project Ga0181578, IMG submission 148659) | Coastal salt marsh microbial communities from the Groves Creek Marsh, Skidaway Island, Georgia - 071401CT metaG (spades assembly) | ecosystem: Environmental > Aquatic > Marine > Intertidal zone... | reverse complement strand
ATCAAGCGGAATTGAACCGTGCGCAGGCCGCGCTGACCACGCCGCCAAGTCCCTCGAGCAAAACCGTATCCATATCGCTGGCGTAATGTTTTTTGTCCGAAGCGACCAAAATTATCCAGCCGGTGAGTGCTTCCTTGTCGCCCCTGATCGGTAAGATTGCGCTGGAACCCTCTTTGAAGCGCTCCAGTCCCTCACACTGGGCGTTCACATCTCGTGACAGAGGGGAGTCGACAAGGCACGCCCGGCCGGCAAGTCGCTGGGCGAGCGATACGGCACTTTCATCATCCGCTGCGATCAGGTGCTTCACCGGAACATGTCGCAGATTCGGCGCCTGAAGAAATCGGATCTCGACGGCTGCCAGGTCAAATTCTGTCCGCAAATGCTCGGGGAGCGTTCTGAGAAGTTCAGTCAAATCGCTCGCCACGACCACGGTCTCAAAAATACGCTGCAGCCTTTGCTGAAGGCGGGTGTTCTGGCGCGCCGCCTCGACCAGATTCCTCAGATGCTTTCGCTCGATCGTCAGCTGATCGCGTAACGCGACAACTTGGCGTTCGACCAGGGAAACCGCTCGGCCTCGGGCAGAGTGTGGGATGACCAGCTCGGTCAGTAGCGCAAGATGGCGCTCAAAAAAATCGGGGTGAGCGCGCAGGTACGCAACCACTGCGTCTTCGCGCAGATCGTCACCCCCGTCACTGTCTTTGGGCTGGGGATCCATATCAATCACCCTGCCAAACGCCCTCGAAAACGCTCTCGGTCGGTCCCTGCATCCGAACCGGTCCCTGGCCGGACCATGAAACAGTCAACGTGCCGCCCGGCAGATCGACCCGAACAGTATCGTGGATCTTCCCCCAGCGATGCGCCATCACCACTGCGGCACACGCCCCGCTTCCACACGCCAGGGTCTCTCCAACGCCACGCTCCCAGACTCTTAGTTTGATCGCGGTCGGGCTACAGATCTCCATGAAGCCTACGTTGGTTCGCTCAGGAAAACTGGGGTCGTGCTCTATAGTCGGACCCCAAATAGGCACGGGCGCATCATCAATACTGTCCACAAGCAAAACCGCGTGGGGATTACCCATCGACACAACGCCGGCAGGCACTTGCTCACCGCCTACCGTCAGATCGTAGCTGTCCGCCTGTGCATCGCAGAAAAAAGGAATTTGCGCGGGACTGAATACCGGCTCGGCCAGTTCTGCGCTGACCATCTTTTCATCGATTATTTGTAAGCGAAAGCGCGTGCTAATGGTTTCTATATCTAAGGACTCTTGATCGGTCAGGCCTTGCGCGTGGAGGAAACGACCAAGACACCGAGCACCATTGCCGCATTGTCCTGACTCGCTGCCGTCGGTGTTATAGATGCGCATGAAAAAATCAGCGCCATGTTTCGCCGGCTCCGCAACAATCAGCTGATCAAAGCCCACGCCTCGATGACGATCACCGATCGCTCTAACGGTCGCCTCATCCAGAGCGAGGGGGGATGTCACCGCGTCCAGCATGACAAAATCGTTGCCGAGCGAGTGCATTTTGGTAAAGCGCATACTGCCGACTGAAGTCACGATCGGAGATCCGGTTGACGGAAAGCCTACTAATTATAGTCGTTGCCCGCGGCGGGCCGACTCGCAGCACCCGCGCTGTTATGGCGAAATCGTTTCGGGATCCGGACAGTAAGCGAGCCAGTCGACCGATGAGTCGGCGATCGCAACAAACCAGGGATTGAGAATATTTTTCTTGTTGTAGCGTAGTTCAGCGCCGGCGCAGTCAACAAGCTGGCCGCCGGCCTCGTTTAATACACAGTGCGATGCGCAGGTGTCCCACTCTGACGTAGGAGCCAGACGCGGATACACGTCGGCGTTGCCTTGCGCGACCACGCAAACCTTGAGGGCACTGCCCATGCTGACAATCTCTGGGTTTCGACCGCTCGATTCCGCAAGTGCATCTCGAAACGCATCCACCGCTGGGCCTGCGTGGGAACGACTCGCCACCATTCGAGGCCGGCGGACATCGTACGCCGCAACGTGGATTTTTTCCGGCGGCTGATCGTCCACCTGGCGCCAGGCGCCCTGACCACTCTCAGCGAAATAGCATGTCTTGAGACAAGGGCTGTACACCACACCCAGCGTCGGTCGGCCCGCTTGCGCCAATCCGATGTTTACCGTGAACTCACCGTTTCGACTGATGAACTCCTTAGTGCCGTCCAGCGGATCAACCAACCAAACCGTGTCGTGATCCAGGCGGGCCGGATCATCAAGATCATCGGACTCCTCTGACACCACGCGAATATCGGGCGTGAGCGCGCTCAGTCCCTCGAGAATCACATCATGCGCGCGATGATCTGCCGTGGTTACGGGCGATCCATCTGCCTTCTGAATAATATCGTACTCTTTTTCATAAACCTCAAGGATGGCCGCTCCCGCAGCGCGCGCCAACGCCACAACAGGCTCTATGGCAATCTGCCCTGAAGCACTCATATTGCCATTCTCTCTTCAAACAGATAGGTCGCAAGAACACTTCTCGCATCCGTGAAGTCCGATGCCTCACGCAGGCGTGCAAGCTCGCCTGTGGGCCACTCAATAATTTCGAGAGGCTCGGGCTCGTCACCCGCGAGGGGCGCGGGGAAGAGTTCCCTTGCCATAAAAAGATGTGTCCGATAGTTTGAATATGCTGGTGTAAGGGACACCGTTTTCAATATGTCCAACCGCCTTGCATCAAGACCAATCTCTTCGCGCAGTTCCCGTCGTGCCGCTTCCTCAGGTGACTCGCCCGCATCGATTCTCCCTTTCACAAAGCCCAGTTCGTAGCGCTCTACGCCGACCGCATACTCTCGGACCACAAGAAGTCGCTCGGGACTCAGTACCGGCACCACCATTACGGCGCCTTCGCCCTGACCCACAAGCCGCTCAAAAGTGCAGGCCTGACCATTCTCAAACAGCAAATCGACCGCCTCGATGGCAAACAATCGACTTTTCATCAAGGGCTGAACTTTCTGAATCTGAGGTACTGGGCTCATCGCTTTGGGATCAGACGGGACCGGCTCGCAGCCGGCAGATTACCCCAGCACATCGAGCGGCACAACTCAAATGCTAAGCATAGGAACCCGCCTCAAGGGCGACTCGGCGAGAACGCTAAAATCAGGCGCTCTTCCCTATTTGCGCCCGCGTCGCAAGTGATCATGATTGACTGGAACCACATCGACAGCGTATTCCTTGACATGGATGGAACGCTGCTGGACCTTAGATTTGATAACCACTTCTGGCGCGACTTCGTTCCAAAACGTTACGCGGAGCACCACCGGCTTGAGGAAAAAAGCGCGCGCGAAGACTTACTCAGCCTCATGCAATCACTGCAGGGTACTTTGCACTGGTACTGCACAGATTTCTGGAGTCAGAAATTAGGTCTCGATATCCTTGATCTTAAGATCCAATGCCGCGATCTCATTCGCATCAGGCCTAGTGCGAGCGCTTTCTTGCGCGAGCTTGAAGCGAGTCATGTACGCGTGGTGCTGGTTACGAATGCGCCACCGGAAACGATAGACCTGAAGATGGAGGAGACCGGAATACGCGCGCACTTTGATCGAATCATCAGCTCTCATGAGTTTGGCTATCCCAAAGAGGATGCAGACTTCTGGCATCGGCTACGCGTGACCGAACCTTTCACACCGGAGAAAACGCTTTTCATTGATGACAACCTCAGCGTTTTGAGAGCCGCAAAAGAGTATGGCATCGCGCATCTGCTGGCGGTCCCAAATCCGGACTCAGGCCGCGCGCCCACATCGACTGAGGAATTTACGAGCCTGGACACCTTTGACGAGTTAACAAGCCTGCTGGCGAGTGTATCGGGCACCAGGCTCATGCCGACCCGTGCCGAATAGCGCCATGGATTCCCTGCGGGAGTCGATCTCACAATCGTTCTCAAAACGGCTCCCGACGCCAAATACCGGGCCCGACGCTGAGCAGATGCAGGCCATTCGTGAATGTGCAGACCTGATTTGTCCCGTTCTGACTTATCTCGAGAAAAAATCGGCACGCCACTCGCCGATTTGGCGCCTGAGAGCCCGATTAGGCAGACGATCCACAGCGCCGTCAGGAATCTACTTATGGGGCGACGTCGGCAGAGGCAAGACGGTTTTGATGGATGCCGTTTTCGACGTGATGAACCCACGGCAATACCGGCGCGTACATTTTCATCGATTCATGCTTGAGGTCCATGAGCGATTGGATATCGCCCGGCAAACAGAACGCGATCCTTTGCGAAAGGTCGGCCAGGACCTCGCTTGCGATGCCGGAGTCCTTGGCATTGATGAATTCCAGGTATCCGATATCGGCGACGCCATGATTCTTTCCGGATTGCTGCGCGCCTTGATTGAACGCCACATTATTCTGATCCTCACTTCGAATACATCCCCTGCTGCACTTTACGATGGCGGTCTTCAACGTGATCGCTTTGTCCCGGCCATTACGCTCATTGAAAGAGCAACCACGCTAGTTGAGGTAAAGGGTCGTCGAGACTATCGGTTAGAAACGTTCGATACGCGGCCGTCGTACCATGTTCCCAATGATTCTGCAGCTCATCAGCAGCTGCAATCGCTTTTGCTGCGAATCGATCCCGCTGCCACATATCCTGCGGAGCCGATTACGCTTCGCGGCCGCTCCATCCCGATCCGGGGCTTGGGCAATGGGGTGGTCTGGTTTGATTTTCAAGACCTGTGTGAAGGTCCCCGATCGAAACTGGACTATGTCGACTTATCGAAGCGCCACCACACCCTGCTGTTAAGCGGTGTCCCGCAGCTTGAGGATGACGATAACAACGCCGCCAGGCGATTTATTGAACTGATTGATGAGCTTTATGACCGACGGGTTAATGTGGTGATCACAGCAGCGGCGTTGCCGGATGCGCTATATCGCGGTCAACGTCTGCGTGATGAATTTCAGCGGACCGCAAGTCGTCTTGTTGAATTTCAATCGGCCCATTACCTTTCGCAGGCGCATCGCCCTTAAGGGGTCATATCATCAATCGACGTCAACACCCCATGCAATAAGCTGGTCGGCATACCAGTGATGAAACGCATGCACGCTTGGCTCGAGTGAGGGGCAGATTCGGCCGGGACGCGCCAGCCGCGACGAGATTCCAATCTGCTGCGCTTCCAGCACCGCAATGTCTTCATCAAGCGCGATGCGCATGCGCTCCTGATACCGCTCTCGAATCTGATCGAAGCCCGGCGCGTCGGTAGCCGAGGGATCGAACAGTAAACTGAGATGAACAGCCGTGCGAGACGTATCCAGCGGCGTCGTCTCGAGCATCCAGATTCCATCGCGGGAGGCCGCGAAACTGAGATTCGGATAAACCCATGTGTAGCGGGTGCCGTTCTTAAATCGACCGGAAAGTCCCGGTAGCGTTGGCAGAGACGGTCCACCGGTATCCAGTACGCCCACACTGACATCTTTTGCATGCTCACCGAATTGGCTGATGAACGCACCTTGGCACGGGTCGGGTGGATCTGGATCCTGATATAGCGCGGATAAAGTCCTGGGGTGAACTTTCTTCAGGTGGTAATACTCGTTAAAAACCTCAATAAACAGTTTCCAGTTACAGGACACCGTAAGCTCACGATGACTGGCCGTCTTCATGGTGTCCAACCGCCAGGGCGAATGCAGGGCCTCAAAATCACCCAGCCAGCGATCTATGGGTAGCGGGTCGGTACCCATATTCACGAACAGAAAGCCCGCCCGGGTCGCGTTTGCTACTTCCACAAGCCCGAAGTCACCGCGATTAAAGTTTGCTGCGTGCTCCATGCGGGGCACGGCTGTCAGACGGCCATCCAGGGCATAACCCCAACCGTGAAACGGACACGCCAGCTGGCGGATACTGCCGCGTCCGTCCGGCAAAAGACGCATGCCGCGGTGACGGCAGGTATTGGCAAACACTCGGATCCGTCGATCGTTGCCCTGAATCGCCACCAGCGGCGTATCAGCCACCGTTCTTGCTAAGTAATCGCCGGGCTCTGCCAGATCGTCAGCCCGGCCAAAACTGACCCAACCGGCGGCAAAAAGGCGCTCGTGTTCGAATGCAAAGATTTCCGGATCGCTATAACAGCGTGGCGGCAGCGTGTAGGCCTGATCGACAGAACGTTGAACGTCTTCTAGGGATGACATGGACGCCATCATAGCCGCTTCCCTCGATGATGCGTCGCATCCGTGGGCAAAAGAATGCTCAAAGGTTGCGTTTTGAGCTTTTCTTAAAACATCTCCTGGGGATCGATATCAACCGACCAGCGCACCCGATTCGCCTCGTTTAGCGATTCAACGGCTGCAAGCCACTCGTTCAGAAACTGGTGGAATATTTTTTCTTTTGTACCGGTTACCAGCAGCTGCGCCCTGTAGCGGCCCGCACGACGCTCCATGGGTGATGGCGTTGGATCAAAGATCTGAACCCCAGCCCGCGAAGACGCCTGGTTTGCGCAAGCCGACGCCCGGCTGAGAAAAATCATCGGCTGATCGACCACCGGTGACTCAGCACGAAGGAGCGCGAATCGTGAGAATGGTGGATAGCTCGCCTGGCGCCGCTCCGCGAGCAGCGACTCGGCAAATCCCATGAAGTCGTGCGCCACCACTCCAGTGAGCGCCTCGTGCTGAGGATGAGCCGTCTGAATGAGCACCTCGCCCACCCGCTCGCGCCGTCCGGCCCGGCCGGCCACTTGGATGAGCTGCTGAAAAAGGCGCTCGGGCCCTCGAAAATCAGCACTGAACAGGCTCTGATCGGCATTCAGCACGCAGACCAATGTGACGCCCTCGAAATCATGCCCCTTCGAGAGCATCTGAGTGCCAACGAGGATATCGACGTGACCCTCTCGAACCGCGTTCAAGGCATCTTGAAGCTGCTCTGAGGACGGCACAGAATCACTATCGAGCCGAGCCACCGACGCGTTGGGGAACCGCTTTGCCAAAGCCTGCTCAACCCGCTGTGTGCCCTCGCCGGAAAAATACAACGTGCCCTGCTCACAATCAGGACAGACCTCAGGACTTCTGGACTGACTGCCGCAGTGATGGCAAATCAACCGGCTAGAGCGTCGATGAAGCGTCATCAGCGCGTCGCATCGTCGACAAGCAGCCTGCCAACCGCACTCCACACACCCCACGACAGGGGCAAAGCCTCTCCGGTTCACAAAGACAAGCGTCTGCTCACCTTTTGCGAGGCGGGCCTTGATGGCGAGAACAACCGCCGGCGAAAGACCATCACTGGCAGCCTGATGATTCATATCCACCAGGGCGATCTCCGGCAGACTCGCACCAGCCGCCCGCTTCGGGAGCCGCAAGTGAACATATCGGCCGCCCATCGCGTTTGCCAGACTCTCGAGAGACGGAGTGGCCGACCCCAAAATCACCGGGACGGCGGCCAGTTGCGCTCGTTTGACGGCCATATCGCGGGCGCTGTAGCGAAATCCGTCCTTCTGCTTGTACGAGAGGTCATGCTCCTCGTCCACAATAATGAGACCGGGTCGACGAAACGGAGCGAATATTGCCGACCGGGTGCCCAGGATCACCAGGGCTTCGCCCGTTCGGCACTGCCACCAGGCGAGGTGGCGCTCCTTATCGGTCAAACCGGAGTGCAGCACCGCGATCCGACTCTGAATTCGTTCACGAAAACGAGAAATCAGCTGCGGCGTCAGCGAGATTTCAGGCACCAGTATCAGAGCCTGCTCTCCGCGCTCCACCACAAACTGCGCGCACTCAAGATAAACCTCGGTTTTTCCGCTACCGGTCACCCCATCCAAAAGATACGGCGTATAGGATCCAAAGCCCTGCTTTATGGCCTTGCACGCTTCCTGTTGAGCGGTGTTCAGCTCAGGTTTCTCACTTATTGAGGCGGGTTTCTGCCTCTGCGGCGCGAAGTCCTCTACCCAGCCTCGCTGCATAAGTCGACCTAGAACTCCTGAAACACCTCCATTACGTTGCTTGAGCTCTTCACGCGACAACCCATCTGCGCCGGCATCGATCAAGACTTGAAGCAGGTCGCGCTGTCGGTAACTTCGACTCGGGATATCAGCAAGCGCCTCCCGACCGGCCTTTGAGATCCGGACATATCGGTCTTCGATGGGTGTCATCGGTCGATCCCGACGCAAACTGACCGGCAGCGCAGCCTGCATCACTTCACCCACAGGATGATGGTAGTACCTGGAAGCCCATGACAAGACGCTGAATAACTCTTCGGGCAATGCGGGTTCAGCATCGAGCGTTTTCGAGATCTCCCTAATTTTTCCGGGCGCAATGACGCTCTCTGTCGAGAAACCGCAGACAACGCCTACCACCTCACGCTTTTGGAGAGGCACCAGCACCCGCGCACCGACTCGGGGCATCACATCGCCATCACGCAGCAGGTAATCGAAGCGCTTTCGGAGCCTTACCGGGAGGGCGACTTGGATAATTCTTTTTTTCAAAGTGATGCGCGCGCTCTTTATTCAGACGGCTAATTTATCGAATAGATCTTCTGTCCCGCCGAAGTAATGTGAGTTAACTATTTGAGACGAAGACAGGTTTTGCGGTTGCCCACATAACCTGTGGATAACTTTGTGCACAAACGATCGCCTTCCGCTGTTTTCAGGTCACATGGCCATGCTCGGATGTCTGTGCCTAAATTTTAGGCATATCTTTTAACTAACATTTTCATATAGTTATAGAAGTTCTGCGGTGCATGAGTTCCCAAATGGCGGGCACGCGGGATTTATCGCCCCAGATCCAGAGCTTGTGCAAAACACGAGTTGAGAAACCCGAATTTCGAGAAAAACGAACTCTCTTTTTCTTCAGTGAGTTACGTGCGAGTCCTTAGTCAGCGCGACAAAAGCGTCGAGAGTTAACCGCTCACCGCCACCCTTTTCTTGCCCCAGAAAGAACGCGCCGAGGTATCGCAATCAGTCAACTTTTGTTGCGCGACACACCAGGCTAGAAATCATAGAGTCGATGAGTCCCGCTATCTCCTGTCTCAATACGAAGCTACGGACGAAGCTAAGCCCATCTTCCTCTTCGAGAAGGTCATCAGCTCAGTCTCTTGGGCGTTTTGCAAACAAGAACGAATTCATAATCCTTTAGCAGCGGATGCAGCAGCGGATGCAAGGCGTTATTAATCTGGACGTTGGCGGGTCAGGATCTCTCCGAAACTCACGTATTCGCTCGCCCCAAGCCTTCCTATGGGGTTAATACGATCGGCAAGAATCTTCATCCGTCCCTTGGCGTCTTCCCCAATTACTGAATCGTCTACAAATACGCCGTGTACCTCGCCCAAAATGAGCGACTGTGGGCCATTTCCTAAATAGTGGATATCGTAGACAGAACAGGCAAACGCGACCTTAGCGCCTGTCAGACGAGGTAAACGCGAGCCTTCAAAGGCGCTTGTTTGCAATCCAAGTGTCTCCACTTCCGAGACCCCCGGCGCAAGATTTGCTGAGGAAGCGTTCATTTCATCGATCTGCTCAAGACTTGAGATATGCACAACAAAATCTTTGCGATCTCTGATGTTGTCGCGCGTGTCCTTCACGGCACCATCGGGTTTGACCCCGGCCGAGATCATTATCAGCGGCGGATCGCTGGAGACCGCGTTGAAATAGGAATAAGGCGCCAAGTTGAAACTTTGGTCCGAATTTTCCGACAGTATCCAGGCAATAGGCCGGGGAATCACCGTCTGGGTCATGGTGATGTAGATTTCCTGGGGCTTCATCTGCCCAAAATTGATGTACAAGCGCGCCTCCGACGATCAGAGCGATCGGTAAACAGGTTCAAATAATTTTGCGTAATTCGTATTCCAGGATGCCCTCAGCGCCCTCTTCCCGAAGCTGAGGAATCAGCGAGCGAACCTGCTCCCGATCCACCACAGTTTCTAGAGCCACCCACTCGGTATCTGCCAGGTCACTGACGGTAGGCGCATGGAGGCTGGGAAGCAGTCCGGTGATATTTTGGAGTTTGGCCCTTGGTGCATTCATCTTTAGCGCCACTTTATGGTGCGCCGCAAGAGACGCCTGCAGAAGGAGGGCAATATCTTCGATCTTTCGTCGCTTCCAGGGGTCAGCCATAGCCGCCGGGCTGGCGATCAGCCGGGTGTGGGTGTGCAGGAGGTCGCAGACGATCCTTAACCCATGCGCTCGAATGGTGCTCCCTGTTTCCGTGATCTCGACCACGGCGTCCACGAGCCCCTCCACTGCCTTGGCCTCCGTCGCACCCCAGGAGAACTCGACCTCGCAATCGATACCGCGCTCAGCCATATAGGCCCGGGTAAAGTTCACCAGCTCGGTTGCCACCCGCTTACCGCGTAAATCCTCGATGCTTCGAATATCCGAGTCCTGCGGCACCACCAGCACCCATCGACAGGGCTGATCCGAACTCTTCGAATAAACGAGGTCGCATACCTCCTCGACATTCGCTCCACTGTCCAGTATCCAGTCTAGGCCCGTTAGTCCCACATCAAGCACGCCCTTGGCGACATAAGTCGCCATCTCCTGCGAGCGTACCAACGCGCAGGAAATTTCGGGGTCATCGATACTGGGAAAGTAATTCCGGGAACGTGGCTGAATGTGCCACCCCGCCTGCCGGAAGAGCGCAATGGTTGCGTCCTCGAGACTCCCCTTGGGGACGCCGAGTTTCAATTCGTTCATGAAAATATGAGATTACTACTGAGAAATTGGGCTAAATTATCGCACAGCCCCGTGCGAGATCCGACCTCAGATGGTTCAGCCCTTAAGGTCTTTCAGTAGGGGCAGAATTTTCTCCTCCATCGATCGGGCATCAATCGGGCCGATATGTTTGTAGCGGATGGTCCCGGTGCCATCGATAACAAAGGTCTCCGGGACCCCATAAACGCCCCAGTCCAATCCAATCCGACCGTCTGCATCGACAGCGATAGCGTCATAGGGATTCCCCAGCTCTCTCAGCCACGACCGTGCATCAGTTGGATCATCTTTATAGTTGAGACCGACAAGCGTAACTGCGCGCTTAGCCGCCAGATCAATCAGCAGTCCGTGCTCCGCGCGACAAGCCACACACCAAGACGCGAATACGTTCAGGATCCAGACTTGCCCGGCCAACTCCTGCGTGCCGAATGAGCCGTTCATCATCAGCAAACGGGGCGCATTGAATGCTGGAGCCGGCTTATCAACAAGCGGCGAGGGCACCTCTCTGGGATCAAGCTTGAGGCCCACGGCAAGAAATGCGCCGATCACCGCAAAGACCAGCAGAGGAGCCAAATATTTGAGGGATTTCACGAAAATCGCCGAAGATAGGAACAGTTTTTAGGGAAATATCAGTCGATAACGATCAAAGACTGAATAGTCTTCACCACATCCTCGTGAGAAAAGTCCGCCTCCCCGGTCGCGACGAATTTTATTTTCCCTTTTTTATCAACAATATAGGTCGTCGGCACCGCCCGCACCTTCCACGACTTTGCCGCCACCAGGTTTTCGTCGAGAAGTACCTCGAGAGCCAATGGACCCCCCAGGCGCTTGCTCAAAAATTCTTCGATTTGGCTGCTATCTTCCCCAACATTGATCGCAACCACGTCAAATACGTCGGAACCCAGCCGAGCCTTCACTTCTTCAATCGACGGAAGCTCTTTCACGCATGGCCGGCACCAGGTGGCCCAGAAATTAACCAGGAGGACCTTTCCCGCGAAATCCTCAAGGGCTCTTTTTTCGCCGGAGAGATTATCAAGAGAAAACGAGACCTCCTCCACCCATTCGTCGCCCACAGGCTTCAGCGCTTGCTCGGCCGCGAACGTGACGCTTGCCGTCGCCGACAAACACCAGAACACGGCAACGGCGGCGCGACGGCAGAGAAACATCGCCGGGATCAGTTTAGCGCGGCCGCATTTGCCATGGGGACCAATTCGCCCGCAGGGACGTATCCGGGGATGACCTTGCCATCCTGCAAGACAATGGTGGGCGTGCCGCGCACCCCGACCGCCTGAGCCGCCTGCATGTGCTTTTCAATTTCGGTCTCGCAAACCCTCGGGTCTACGGCCTTACCGCGCTTCGCATCCGTCATCGCCTGCTGGGGATTCTCAGAGCACCAAACCGATACCAGAGTCTGATGAGAGGTGGAACCGATACCCGCTCGCGGATATCCGAGGTATCGAACCTTCACCCCGCCGGCAAGCACCTGTTCAATCTCATTATGCAGGCGGACGCAGTAGCCACACTCCGTATCGGTAAACACAGTGATCGTACTCTTCGGTTGCTCGGGCGAAAAAACCACCATCCCAGTCTCATCGAGTGCGTCGATGGCTGCTTTGCGTCCGGTTTTTCGTGCGTTTTCTGAAAGATTCTCGCCCGCGTCCAAATCAATGAGGTCCCCGCTGAGCAGATGCTTTCCATCGGCAAATAAGTAGACGACTTGATTACCAAAGACGACTTCATAGAGGCCCGCAACCGGGCTGAGCGTCACCGAGTCCGGCTGCGTGCCCGGAATGAGTGTCGCCGCTTTATCCACGACGGCTTGCGGAACGCTGTCCGCCACGGCGGCTCCGGTCAGAAACACGCTCAACACGAGCGCGACAATACGGTTTAACATGGAAACATCCATCCAGAAAATCTTGTTCAGGGCATTAGTGTAAAGCATGGACGTGTGCCTAATGCATGAACAACCGGGTGGGGTTATTGGTAACTTAGCCTGCGGTCTCAGTCCTAGAACTCCCCGATCTCACGGTTTTTTCCTCTAGGAAAAGGTTCGCTGCGTTAAAGATTCGCTCCTTGCGTTCGCTCGCGAGTCGATCCAGGTTGCGCGGCATCATTGCCGTACGCTGGTTTTTCGAGAGGTACTCTCGATGATCATGAACAAAAAGCCAGTAGAGGCCGTCCACAACGTCGCACCATTCGCCCTTGCCATAATCACCCATCTTTCTGATGTAACTTGAACCGCAAAGATACGGTTTGGTCGCGAAAATTCCCCCGTCGCTGAAGAGGGCCATGCCATAGACATTGGGGCCCATCACCCAGCGCGCCGAATCGACGTACATCTCCATAAACCAGTTGTGCGCCGCTTGCGGACGAATTCGGCACAAATTCATGAGGTTGCCAACCACCATCAGGCGCTCGATATGATGCGCCCAGCCGAGTGACCGGCTTTTTTGAATGACGTGGTCCAGCGGTGCAATGCCCGTGCTTCCGTCGTACCAAGCGGCCGTAAGGCCGGAGCTGTGCCCGAAAAAATTCGATGTTTCCTGTTCCTCGCCATACTCATGATAGATGCCACGAATGAACTCACGCCATCCGATCACCTGGCGAATGAATCCCTCCAAGCTATTCATCGGCACCGGTTTTTTCTGATGAGCGCTCAGCACGCGCTCGATGACGGTTTGCGGGCACAGCAATCCGATGTTGATAAGCGGTGACAGAAGCGAATGAAAGACGGCGTCCGAGCGCTGGGTCAGCGCGTCCTCATAGTCTCCAAATAAATAGAGGCGCTCTTCAACGAAACGATCGAGCCACTCGTTCGCCTGCCGATGCGTCACGGGGTAGGCGAACGTCGCAGCATCGCCCGGGTAATCTGAAAAACGCTCGCGGACGAGGCGGATAACCTGCTGGGTGTCCTCATCGGGCGCGACAAATCGAACGGGGGGCGGATCAATGGTCTTCGGCAGCGCGCGCCGATTGTCGGCATCAAAACTCCATTGGCCACCCACGGGGGAGCCATCCGACTCCAGTAAAAGCCCTAAACGTCGACGCTCCTGTCGATAAAAATTAGCCATACGGGGCTTTGCCTCCCCCGAGACATACTCCGAAAATCTTGCGCGGGAGCACAGAAACAAAGGGCTTTGTAAAGTCGTAATCAAAAGCTCAGCTTCACAGACGCTCTTACGCACCTCATCGGCGCAGCCGCGATCCTCTATCTCAAAATGGAAAAGGTGGGATGCCCCCTCCCTGCTCCGCACATGGGCCAGCTGCTGCTCCAACGAGCCCGCAGACGGATCATCCAGCCTGTAATAAGTAACCGAAAACCCGCTTGCACGCAGTGCCTTCGCATACGCCCGTAACGCGCTCAACATCAGCACCAGCTTAAGCTTATGGTGACGCTCGGTTAGGATTGTGTAGGAGTGTTCGGACAGTAGAAAGTGGCAACCGCGCCACTTCGAAAGTTCCGAGATCGGGACACATTGTCCCGGGAGAATCAGAAAAAGCGCGTTCTCAGCAGTTTCGGTCGAGCTCATTACTCGGCTCGCAGACGGGTTATCAATCCCAGCGTTGCGGCGTCAGGCGAAGGCTTCCCTCGTCGTAACCCAGCGCAACGATACGATCGATAAGCGCGCGATACTCAGAATCAGGGATAGAGGGCTCACGCGCCATGAGCCATACGAGATCCCGCTTCTCCCTGGCGACGATCACCCGGGTGTAGCTTTCATCAAGATAGACGATCTGATAATCCGCTTTGATCGGCCAGACAAACTGCATGCCCCACACTGCGTTTGACCCATCCGGCTTGACGAAACCCTTGGGGCGGTAGGTCTTCAAAGATCCGTCAAAACCCCCTTTGAAAAATGTAAACGTGGTCTGGATCGTACCGTCATCGTTCAAATCATACTTTTCGATCGCGTTGTAGGATTCTTTGTCTATAAATGTAGGGGTTGAGGCGATGACGTACCAAGGTCCCATGAATCGATCAAGATCCACATAGTCGACGGGCTTTAAGGGTTCAAGCGCCACGGCTTTAAAGCAGCCCGCCATAAATAAGAGCCCCAGTCCCATCCACCATACTCGCCTCATCGCTAACGCTTTTTTCAAAACAGATCCTCACTTTCGATCAAAAAGATAATGGCTCACCTGCCACTGGCGCCCTTCATCCATTCCAAACAGTTCCGCACAGGCCATAAAAAATACCCGCCACCGATTGATCCACATCTGTGACTGGTTCGAGCCATAAGTGTCGGAAAAAATTTTCTTTACCTCTTGCCGCTGCGCATCGAGGTTTTGTAACCAAGCCTCGGCAGTTTTCTGATATTCAACGCCGCTCCAGTCCCAACGCGACGCAAGTTGCAGGGACTGCGGATAGCCGAGCGGCAGATCAACGCTCGGCATCATGCCTCCGGAGAAGAAGTGCCGGCTCATCCAGTCCGAATCGTCTCGATCTTCAAAAAAATAAGGAGTCGTTTTGTGACAGAAGATGTGCATGAAAAATCGCCCCTTCGGCCTCAGCCAGCCTGACACCCGAGCAAAGATCGTCCGATAGTTGCGCAAGTGCTCAAACATCTCTACCGAGACAATTCGATCAAACTGCTGATCCATCACGAGGTGATTGATATCCGCTGTGATGACTTTCAGATTGTGCAGGTTTCGCTCACAAGCCTGCGCTTCGATGTAGGCTCTCTGGGATGCGGAATTTGACACCGCAGTGATGTGGGCGTTCGGGTAGTGCTTCGCCATCCAAAGCGTGAGTGATCCCCAACCACAGCCCAACTCTAGAATGTCCTGACCGTCCTCGAGCGCAGCGTGCTCGCAAGATAATCGGAGCCCCTGCGCCTCCGCTTCGCCGAGATTATCGACGTCTTGCCAAAACGCACTGCTGTACTTCAGATGCGGGCCAAGCACTTTGGCGAAGAACGCTGCGGGAACCTCGTAATGCTGCTCATTCGCTTTTTCGACCAGCGGAGCGACGGGAGCATCATCCAAGGCCTTCAGAAACCGCGTCATACTCTCAGGACGTTGGCTCTCAAACGCAGCGAGCTCCCGGAGTCGATCGCGGCACAGGCGTCGAATTCCTGCTCGAATAAGCGTATCGGGAACGCAACCACGATCCAGCGCGGCATAAGCCAAGCGGGAAAGCGCTTTCATGATCGATGTACCCGCGAGGTTGTTTTCAGGGGCGGCGCCAGGTCCATAGCGTTGCCAGCGGTTGTCCGCTCTACCCAAAGTACAAGAGGCATCGCAATGGCCCAGGCAATCACCACGGGCACAGGCTCCAGGACCGAGATTGCATTCAGCTTCTCGCCCGCTAAATAGGCAAGCGGCCCACCGATTGCTCCAAAAAGAAGTCCGAGCAGATAACGGCCAGTCAACCACTTAAGACTGTGGCGCAGCGACGCACCCAGATTGATCCATAGCGCAACCATCCATATCGTGGTGGGAAAGGCAGGTCCAGCCCATTCGGGAAACTGAAGCGACCCCGACCAAACCAGAATCGAATCCATACAAAATCCGATGAGGCCCGTCATTAGCAACAGTGTTCCATCCTGTCTCGCGGGCCGGTGCCAAGCCATAAAGAAAATCACCCATCCGGCTACTGCTGCTGGACCCATCCATCCGTATCCCTCGGCCGCACCCCACACGGCAACGAACCAGGCGATCTGAAAAAGCACGAAATTAACGACGTTCGATTTTTTCACGGGCTGATGTTCTCCACAGAACTATCCGCGGGCAATGTTTCCGCGCCACAGAGGACGCGACAGCACGATCTGATAATCCGACAAGTACCGCTGCGCAAAGCCTGCTTCGCAATAAGCAAAATAGTAATTCCATAATCGAATGAAGCGCTCCGGATAACCCAGCGCGAGAATTTCTGCCGCGCGCGCATTAAAACGCTCGCGCCACAGGCTGAGCGTCTTGGCGTAATGAGGCGCAATATCTTCCAGATCGACCACTTTGAGATCGGTGTTTTTACGTACGGCGTCTGTCATCGCGCCAAGCGAGGGCACACAGCTGCCGGGGAAGATGTAGCGCTGGATAAAATCACAGCCCTTCAGATATTGGGCGTAGCGCTGATCCGGCATCGCAATTGCCTGCAACAACGCCGCGCCGTCCGACGCGAGGAAAGATTCGATTTTTCTGAAGTACCCGCCCAGAAACTCGTGCCCTACCGCCTCAATCATCTCAATAGAGACGACCCGGTCATAGCAACCCTCATGATCACGGTAATCGCACAACACGACGTCGATCCGGTCCTCAAGACCCGCCTCAGCGATTCGTCGGATGGCGAAATCGTATTGCTCCTGTGAAATGGTAAGCCCGGTCACACGACAACCAAAGTGTGTCGCAGCATAAATCGCAAAGCCGCCCCAACCGCATCCAACCTCAAGCACATGATGAGAAGGATTCAGATCAAGCTTGGTGCAAATGCGATCGAGCTTGTGCGTCCCGGCGTCGTCGAGAGAGTCATTGGGCGACGCGAAGAACGCGCTCGAATAATTCATCCCTTGATCTAAAAACAACTGAAATAAATCGTTACCCAAGTCGTAATGATCGGCGATGTTCCGACGGCTACCCCTTCTTGAGTTACGTCTTCGATCATGAAACCGAGCAGCGGCTTGCACCGCTATCCGCGACCATCCTCGATCGAACGAATCCGTGAGCTTAGGGTTCAGCGCAAAAAGAGCAAATACGTCTGTCAGGTCGTCACTGTCCCACGAACCGTCCATCCAGCTGGTTGCCGCGCCAAGACTTCCACGGGTCGCGACGTCGACGAAAAACGCGGGGTCCCGCACGAGGATTCGGGCACTGGATCCAACCCCGGACCCGACGCGGGTGGAGATGCCCGACTCATCAATAACCAAGGTCCCATCCAGAGCGCCAAGCTTACTCAACAGACCGCGGCGACACTGGCGTTGCAGCCAAGTCAGCTGCGTAGCAGTCGCTGCGTTCGGGGTAACGGCGGAAGAGTTACTCATGAATTGCGGAATCAGTTCTAGTCTTCGGATGCGGGACGAAAGGTATGCGTTTCAGCCAAAGACGGAAGGCCTGCCAGTAAATCCCGGTGATTACCTTAAGCGTCATGCTTGGGAATCGCGCTAGGCAATGCGCGAGCGTCCTGCTTGAAATTTCTCGGCGGACAAGGTTCATTGACGCCGAAAAAATAACGTCCCCATCTTCTAATGACGTCATCTTCACTCGCAAGCTGTCTGCAGGATGTGAAAACTGCCACAGATACCGCTGATTCATCTTCATGAACGGCGATACATGGAACGCTTTGTCAAATTCAAAGACCTGATCGGGCGAATCCTTCGCGTAATTGAGCACATAACAGTGGCGCTCTCCCCAGGGCGTATTGTTGACTTCCGCTACCACCGCTTCCACGACTTCACCAGATGCGTCCCAGCAAAAGAAAAAACTAACCGGATTCATGCAGTACCCGAAATAGCTCAGATGAGTCAGCAATGTAATGCGGCCTGGCGGCCGGTCACCGCTTTCTCGTTCGATCAGATCTCGGACGCAGGTATCGAGCGGTTGTTCGGGATCTCCCAGGTGATCCGAGCGGCGAAATCGCGCCGGTGCCGGTCCGGATGCGGACCAGAGCCAGTAAGGTCTGAATACGGTGTCGAGCTCCGCGAGGTCTAGGTACATCATGAAAAGCGAATAGCAAAAACGGTGATGACGTGGCCGGCTCCGGGTATGACACACCCGCCCCACATAAATTCTGCTGTTCAACAGGGGCGCTCCACACCAAACGCGTCACAAACCGCAAGTGCGCTCCGAACGCCGTCTTCGTGGAATCCAAAACCCCAGTAGGCGCCGCAGTAACTTAACCTGCTCCGACGAATCAGCCGCGCGTGATTCGCCTGAACCGCATCACGTCCCGGGGTGAAAAGCGGATGGCGCACAACTTGAGAATGCAGGATTTTGTCGGGGTCTATATCGTTATCCTGATTCAGCGACACGCAGTAGGTCTGGGTTGAATCGAGTGCCTGTAACTTGTTCATGTTGTAGGTCACGCAAGTATGCGTCGATGAAGTGTCTCGCACGCGATAATTCCAGCTCGCCCAGGCTCTGCGCGACTTAGGCAGGACGCGGGAATCCGTGTGAAGACACACCGAATTATCCTGATAAGGGAACGCGCCGAGCATCTCTTGTTCCTCTTCATCAGCACCTGAAACCAAGGACAACGAGGTATCGGCATGTGTAGCAAGGACAACCTCATCGAAGCGTTCCACCGAGCCATTCCCCACACGGACGTAAACACCATCGGCTGCCCGACTCACTGCCTTCACGGCCTCGCCCAAGCGAATTCGACTCCCCAGCAGCGCGGTCAGTCGTTGCACATATTCCTGAGAACCGCCCACTACCGTGCGCCACACCGGGCGGTCCCCCAACTGCAGCATCTGATGATTCTGCAAAAACTCCAAAAAGAACTTCATCGGAAACTGGCGAAAGGTGTCTGTAGCGCACGACCACAGCGCTCCGCCGAGGGGCAGTAGATAACGATCAACCAGCACGTCATCAAAGCCCATCTGGCGGGTAAATTCATCAACGGATATCTGATCACTCATCGGGCTTTGTAACATCCTCTGACCTATCCGATTGAAGCGGAGGATTGAAAACAGGAGGCGCCATGCATCCATGCGGAGCAGGTTTGCGCGCTGAGCAAAAAACGTATTGAGGTTCGAGCCGCTGAATTCAAACTGCGTCCAGTCGCATCGGACGCTGAAACTCATATCCGACGGCTGCGAGACAACACCAAGCCGATCGAACAGAGAGGACAGATGGGGATAATGGGCGAAGTTAAAGACGATAAAACCGACATCGATAGCAACCGACCTGCCCTGCTCGTTGACGACGACGGTGTGCGCATGCCCCCCGGAGCGCCCGGCGCCCTCAAACACCACGACGTCATGCTCTCGGCCGAGCCCTAACGCGCACACGAGGCCGGATACCCCGGCCCCGACAACCGCAATCTTCAATGGCGCGCCCGACCGGCCTCGAGAATCTTATTTGGAACCGGCCGCAGATTCCAGACCAGTCCCAGTCGCTTTAACACCCGAAGTCCCAGGTAGGACAGGTCGAGCTCCCACCAATAAAAACCCTGCCGAGCGGCGCCGGGGTAACGGTGGTGATTATTGTGCCAACCCTCACCAAGGGTCAGCAGCGCGAGCAAAAAGTTATTTCGGCTGTGATCCGCTGTGTCAAAGCGTCGTCGGCCGTAGCGATGCGCCAGCGAATTGATGGTGTAGGTCGCGTGATATAAAAATGTGGTGGACACAAAAAACCCCCAAATCAATGCCTGCATACCGCTTGTCCCCCAAGCCGGGTATGTTTGCGCCGCCCAATCGCCGACCCAGAAGCACCCGCCCGCGAGCGCTACCAGAGGCACCCAGTCGAAACGCTCGAGCCAGACCAATTCCTTGAATTTCTTGAGGTCCTTGATATGCCCCCAGCGAACGCTGAACGCATCTCGGGTGAGAAACCAAACAACGTGGCTGAACCAGAAAGAATCTTTTTGTGGCGAATGTGGATCCAGTTCCGTATCGGAGTGGATGTGATGCTGGCGATGATGACTCGCCCACCACAGCGGTCCACGCTGCCCGGCTGTGCAGCCCAACAGCGCCACGATGAAACGAAAGACGCGACTGCTCTCAAACGCGCGATGCGCAAAAAAACGATGGTAGAACGCGGTGATCAGAAACATTCGAGCCAGATACAGACCGACGGCCAACGCGACTGCAAACCAACTGATCCCCACCCAGATAACACCAAGACATCCTAGATGGATCACCAAAAACGGAATAACCCGCCAAGGATCCAGCGCTCTTGGGGAGCGCAAAGGCTTTCTATCGAGATACCGACTGTCGTTCAGCAACCAGAAAATGAAAGTCTGCCAGCGGGTTGGGACTGAAGGAGTATCGGGGGCGGGATCGATCACAATGTCCGAAATTCTACCCGTCATTAACCGCATCTGGAAATTCAACCACTGCGGTTGTGCCCTTGTTTGCGACACTCTCGAGAGTCACGGGCCACCCGAAGCGGCTCGACAGTTTCCGGACGATGTTAAGTCCCACGCCATGGCCCCCAGGCCGCGCCTGACTGCCTCGGCTGAACGCGTGAAACGCCACGTGCTGATCATCCTCCGACATTCCAATCCCCGTATCCCGGATTGTCACGCGCTGTTCCGATATTGAAACGGTTACGCTCCCCTCGTCGGTATAGGTGCACGCATTGCGTAGCAGGTTTCCCAGAAGCACAGACACGACACGCTCGGGTGCGCGAACGTGGATGCGATCCTCGAAGTCGGTAATGATTTCCACGGAGCGTCCTTCAACTAAAATTCTGGCCCGGTCAATTTCCTCCATGAGGAGATCATTAACGCAGACCACCCCAGACTCGATATGGCGCTCCGGCTCGCGAGCCAGCAGCAAAAATGCTTCTATCAAGTTCGTCATCTGCAGCGACGCGCGCTGAATTTTGAGGATGGACTTGCGAACTCGGTCGTCAAGCTGTGGCTCTTTAAGCACAAGATCACAAGCCACGCGCACTACCGTAAGCGGGCTTCTCAGCTCATGACTGGCATCTCGGGTGAATTCCCGCTCACGCGAAATAAAGTCGTTTACACGCTCAATAAGATGGCGCAAGGCATCGCTTAGAACCTGGATCTCTCGGTCGGTGCCCTGCGGGAGATCACTCACATCAAAATCGGGATTCTTTGAGGACTCAAGCTGAAGGGTTTCCACCTCGTGCGCCAACCGAACCACCGGCGAGACAGAGGTCCGATAGAGGCGATATCCTAAGTAAAGCGAAACGTAGACCACCACCAGCACGATCGCCAACGGCACCAGTCCAAACCACAGCGCTAGCGATCGCACCTGTTCTCCCTCAAATACCAGCGTCAGACGCTCACCCTCATGCTCGGAGACCAGCGCGACTGAAAAGTGATCGGGCGTATCGAGCTCGTGGAAACCGGGATGTAAGGCGTATAGATCCTGCGGAAGATCGGGCGAGTCTGAAAGATATCCGGTCAAGTTACGCGTATCCGGTACCGGGAAAGCGGGGTTGGCGGATCTCAGTTCCCAGAAGTACTCCGCCTCAGTCAAGAGCGCTTGGCGCACCAGCATCTCCTTCATGATGGCGCCAGCGCCCCAAATCCCGAGGACCGCAGCCAGACCGACGAGAAGCAGCTGAAACGTGACGGCGCGTGTGAAGCGCCGAACCATCCCTGCCCTAATGGGCGCCATCCGGGTCACATAGCCGATAACCGATACCGGGTAAGGTCTGAAGGTAGGACTTTGAGAACGGCTTGTCGATCACTTTACGCAGGTTGTACATGTGACTGCGCAGCGTATCGCTGTCCGGCAACATGTCGCCCCAGATCTCGCGCTCAATGTCCTGTCGGGAGACTACCGCCGGCGAACGCTCCATTAGAATCTTGAGCAATCGGTAACCGATCGGAGAAAGCACAAGTTCTTGACCATCCCGCGTTACGACCAGAGACTGCTGATCAAACTCGATACTGCCGACGCGCAATGCATCGGTCACCGACGGCGCCGCGTGTCCTCGCTTAATCAGAACCCTAACGCGAGCCTCAAGCTCCTCAATCTCGAAAGGCTTCACCAGATAGTCATCGGCACCAGTCTCGAATCCCTTGAGCTTGTCCTCCAACGTATCACGAGCGGTGAGCATCAACACGGGCGTTGACTTGCCCATCTTCTCCCGAAGCTCCCGACATACCGACAGTCCATCTTTCCGGGGCAGCATGAGATCCAGGATAATCGCGTCGTATTCGTTCTGCGCCACGAGATTAATACCGACCTCTCCATCAGGCGCGTAATCAAGCTCGTAGCCGACGCCTTCCATGTAGTCGTATACGAGTTCAGCGATATCCTGATGATCTTCCACCAGCAGCACGCTGCCCTTGCTTTGCGGTTCCATTAGTTCGTCCTAATCCACTGATATGCAGCAATTTTGAAGGGATGCCGTGACTCCCACGTGAACCCGAAAGTCTAGGTTTTTCGGGGCGGCCAGGGAATCAGGGGGCTCGTCTGCCGGGCATAGGCGCCATAGCCCGGTCGGCGAGCTGAGATTGCGTCCTCCATTCGAGATATCCCAGTAAATCGCAGAATTGACCAAGTGATCAGAACCGGCGCGAATACGGTCCAACCGCCTCCGCCTATGGCCGCGAAGCCGAAAATCGCCCACGCCATGCAAAGCTCGCCAAAATAATTGGGGTGGCGACTGTAGCGCCATACGCCGCTCTTCAGGACGCCCGACCCATCATCACGCCGTGCGAATTGCGCAAGCTGCCAATCGGCACTGACCTGCAACAAAAACCCCAGCAGCCACAATGCTCCGAAGCCTAGGTCCCATCCTGAAAGTGAATCGGCTCGTGTCATCACATAAGCGAGGGGCACGGCCAGCAAAAAGCCCATGGCAGCCTGAAGCATAAAAATTCCTGGAAGACTTTTAAACGCGAACCCTTTGCCCCAGCGCGCGCGGATCTCCGAATAACGTCGGTCCTCTCCTGCCCGGGCCGTTCGCCGCCATACCATTACGGAGAGGCGACAGGCAGAAATCACAATCGCGATCAGCACCGTGCTCGCCAGCAGAGAAGCCGCTTCGGTGCTCGGTAAATAAAAAACAGCGCTGCCCACCGCAAACCAGGGCCAGAACACGTCAGCGATCCCTGCATCACGGCGTGCCACGCTGACCATCCAGGCCACCAGGGCCAGGCCCGCGCACCAAAGCGCGGCGTTAAGAAAAGGTTCAAAATCTGTTGCCATACTTTAAATTTTCTCATCTGCGGCGTGAACAAAGCCGCCTCAAAAAATTCATCCTGCGTTGGCTTCGGGCCGGTAGACTTCATTGCTAATAACGCGTTCCAACTCCCCCCGTTCATGAGCCAGATCATCATCGTTTGGTTTCGCCAGGATCTTCGGTTAAGCGACCACCCCGCGCTGTCCGCAGCCGCTTACGGCGATCGCCTCGTGATTCCCTGCTATGTCCGAAGTGCCCAGAGTCAACGCAAATGGCTGCCCGGAGCTGCCAGCCGCTGGTGGCTCCACCACTCTCTTCAGGAGCTTGAAAGTGACATCAAAAAGGCCGGTGGCCGGCTGGTCTTGCGGACCGGTGACCCGGTGGAGGTGCTCGCCGAACTCGCAAAAACAACCGGAGCCTCTGCTGTTTATTGGTCTCGATCAGTGGAACCTCTGGATCGAAAAGATGAGAAATCGCTTAAAGCCCGTCTAGAAGAATTAGGGATCGGCTCAGAGGGCTTCGAAGGCAATCTGCTGTTTGATCCGGGCGACATTCGGAGTCAGACCGGAACGCCGTTTAAGGTCTTCACGCCGTTTTGGAAGAACTGCCTCACCCATAAACAGAAAATGCGGGTCCCTTCTGATTCCGTCCCAGTCCGTTTTGTCGCCAAGGGACCGAGCAGCGAGACTCTGGCCCAGTGGCAGCTGCTCCCCACAAAACCGAACTGGGCGGCGGGATTTTCACAGCATTGGCGACCGGGTGAGCGTGGCGGCCAAGCCGCCCTCCGAGAGTTTGCAAAGCGCGCCCAAGGCTATGACGCGGGGCGCAATTTTCCAGCACAAGACGACACCTCGAGACTCTCACCCTACCTGCATTTCGGTAACGTTAGCGTCGCCCAGGCCTACTCGGCGACTACGGGCAAAACCCGCTCCAGCAGCGGTGCCCTATCGTTTCAACGCGAGCTCGGCTGGCGTGAGTTCAGCGCTCATCTGCTTTTTCATTTTCCACAACTGCCCGAAAAATCATTTCGACCGGAATTCGAAAAATTTCCGTGGCGCAAGGATTCTAAAGCGCTGCGCTGCTGGCAGCAGGGAAAGACCGGCTTTCCAATTGTCGATGCAGGTATGCGCCAGTTGTGGCACACGGGTTGGATGCATAATCGCGTTCGCATGGTCGCGGCGTCTGTGCTGGTCAAGCATCTTTTGGTCGACTGGCGAGACGGTCAGGATTGGTTCTGGGATACGCTGGTCGACGCCGATCTTCCGAATAACGCGGCTGGCTGGCAGTGGGTCGCGGGCTGTGGCGCCGATGCGGCACCCTATTTTCGGGTATTCAACCCCGTTCTGCAGGGCCAGAAATTTGATCCCAACGCCGTCTACGTTCGTCGGTGGGTGCCTGAGATCGTTGCGCTGCCCGACAAATACATTCACGCCCCTTGGACCGCACCTGAAGAGGTGTTATCCGACGCGGGCATTCGCCTTGGAACCGATTATCCCCACCCCATCGTGCAGCCTGAGGTCGGGCGACGACGCGCTTTGGACGCGCTTGCCGAATTAAAAAGCCTGCGTTAGAGGTCGCTGGTCGATAACCATTCGACCAGGTAGAAAACGATCTGGCCTTCCGACGACTTTGAGGGCCCCAGCACCCTTGCTGGGAACAACCGCTGGGCGGGCCGAGCGGCAGCTTTCGCTTCGCTTTCCGAATCCATGATCTGAACGCAGTTTGCAGGGTATCGTTTTCGATTACGGCCGGGCATGTACACCACGGCCCATTGCTCGCTGGATACCTCCGTCTGCTCGTCGGGCGGTACGAAACCACGCATACGTGCTTCAACTTCCTTGTGTGTTCTGCTGGAGAAAAAGAGTCTAACGAGTTTTTAACTCGCGCACCCGATATCGCAGCTGATCGTGGCGTAAAGCGCTGGCGAGCGAGGGCACCGATAAAATCTGTGCCCGCAGGTCATCAGGCTTTGAACGTAACGTTAGAAGCGTAGCGATTACGTTTTCAAGACTCGGGTGACGAAAGCCATAGCCCTGTTTGAACCGCTTTTGCTCTGCGAGAATGGTTCGGATTCCTGACGCTTTCAACTCCTTAAGATCTGCGAAATTCACGCTTAAGGTTCCGGCCTCGCTCAGGCATCTCTCAAGGCCACGGAGCCAGGTCAAAGAACAAGGTACCGCCCGGGACGGCATACCTGAGCTCCCGGAAAACAGGTCATCGATGATGAGATCAAAGGGCGGGCCTTGATACTCACTCATAAAGTCACGTGCATCCCCACGGTGGATATCGGCCCGACTCGAGTCAATTCCAAAATGCCGGGTGGCAAGCTGAATATGAATCGGATCACTCTCAATCGCCGTGATGGCGATCTTCGGAAATAGCGCCTGCAATTGGGTCACCGCTGTACCCGCACCCAATCCCAACAGGAGTGCTCGCCTCGGCGCGGGCTGGGGTTGAAAAAAAATACCGAGCCAGAGCAGATCCCATACGCTCCCCGTCGCGATCCGTCGCGGATTGAACTGACTGTGCAACACGCCGTCGCGATAAAGCCGGCGGGTTGAGCCTGCTGCCCGAATCTCATAAAGATGCCCGTCATGTCGGGTGCGATAAAGAACAGCGATCTCTAGACCCCCCGGCTTCTAGTCGTGAAGGACAGGCGTGACGGTCAAACGCGTCACCACGGTGTCATCGTATTGTCAAAAAGTAGGCTTAGGGTGCGCTTCAGGACCCACTTCAGAAGGCACACATTATGAACCCGAGTTCAGCACCAATGCATAGCCCAGCAAATAATCTTCGTGACATCCTGACCGATATTAAGCTTCTCGAGACCCGTTTAGAGCAAATGGGCTTTGACGGCGACAGCGCCTATGAAAAACGACTCATCGCGCAGTATCACGATCTCATTAGCGAAAGACGAAAAAGTCTGAGTAAGTTTCTGAGCGACCAACGCCATATTGATCTCTATCTCTATTCCAGCGTCTGAAGGTTGGCTTATCAGTCTGACGGCCTGCGCTCCCTCGCGCGTCAACACGATTCTTTAGGTTTTCAAGCAGGGCTTCAGCTGCAAATCACTTCAAGAGAATGGTCGCTTCTGACATCGGTAAAGGTATGGGTACACCCGGCTTGATTACACGCAACCGGCGCGCCATCTACGCTTAGCGTCTGTACCACTCCTGCGGTCGGGGTGATTGTGAATTGCTGGTTTGCGCCTTCGCTAACCACGATCGCGCCAAGCGGCGAAATAGTGCACGCACCGAACAAAACCGTCGAGGTAATCGTATGCGTGACAGGAGGCGATGGCTCCGGATCCGCTGCAATCTCGACGAATCGGATCTCGACCGAGTGATCCTTCACAATCTCCGGGATGCGAAAGCTCGAGCCCGAGGAGATCAGCATCTTCTCGCCATTGATCATCACATCATCCAGCACATATCCGAACTCTGGGACCGCTGTGAAATCGAGACTGTTGTAAGCCTTGAGGTTGAAGCGGTTAGGCTGATCGGTTCGTTCCGATGGAGAGTCCAGCACAGGCTCAATGCGGCCTTTGCCTTCGATATCAAAAACCACATCGAAGCAGCCCGAGTACAACATTATCGAATCATCAACGCCCACCTCGGCACCCAGCGGAGGATCATGACGATAAATTTTTCCTGAGCCATTCCCGGGCGCACAGCCCTTGTTATCAATGATCTCGACTTGCCCCTTAAAACCGATCGACCGTAATCGCTCCATCGCGCCTTGCGGGCTGAGGTCCCGCAATTCAACCAACGTGGTGGCCTCGCCTGCTTGATTCAGCAGTCCGGAGCTACTCTGGGTCTTTGCGTCAGAGCATCCCACCAGAAATCCGGCAAGACAGATCGCCACGCCAATAATCTGGGCGGTCGCCCGGCCTTGATTTTGGATTTCTTCGGACATCACATATTCCCGGAACACTTCGTCGTCGAGAAAAAGGCCGGTAACTATACATAAATGTCGAACTTTTCTTGATTTAATCTATAAATATCTGTTTTATATATTTTTTATTTTTTCCATTAGGGTCTTAAAATCCAGAAAGTACCGGGAAATCTCCTGATTATGTAAAAAGAGTATCGGCACAAGTTCCCCGAACTGCTTCACCCATGCGGGATTGGTATCGACATCACGCACCTCAACCGCAAAACCGAATTCGCTTTCAAGCTCAGTCAGCTGGTCCAACATGTCCTCACAGAGATGGCAGCCCTCACGGGAATAAAGGATCAGCGTAATGGACATATCTTGGAGCAGGGGCTTTGGGGATCGACTGGAATACGGATATTCTAGGATTTTTAGAGTAAAGCAAGACAACCTATGCCGTTAACACTTTGGCTCTCGATGTCGTTAGTCTGCATATTCGGCGCCATGTCCCCGGGGCCAAGTTTGGCGGTTGTCGTCCAGAACACCTTAACGGGTGGGCGGATGCAAGGCGTCATCACCGGTATCGCGCACGGCTTGGGCATTGTCATTTGGGCCGGACTCACCGCTGCGGGTATTGGCCTCGTCATTACGCAGCACCCGGCACTTTTCGATGCGATTCGATACGGCGGTGCAGTGCTGCTCTTATATCTCGGCATTAAAAGCTTCACAAACCGATCCGCTGCAAGCGAAGCGCTCTCTCGCAACACATCAGCACTTCATCAGTCGGCGGCTCGCACAGGATTTCTGATAGCGATCTCCAATCCCAAAATTGCGCTTTTTTTTCTTGCATTGTTCAGCCAATTTGTTCGGCCAGAAGCGGGTATCACCGAGAAAATCATAATGGCCTTGACGGCGGGGGTCATCGACGCGATCTGGTATATCGTCGTTGCACTCGTTCTCTCACAATCGAGGCTTTTGACTTGGCTCCGAAGCCGCGCCCTCGTTCTCGATCGTGTCTTCGGCGTTATTCTTGTAGCGCTCGCCATCCGTGTCGCGATCTGATCCTGCACAAAAGTTATTTGTGCAATGCGCAAGTTTCGCTTCAAGAAAAAACTTGGAAAAGAGAAATAAAAAGTCTCAAAAATAAGATTATTTAATCACTTATCTTCCGGTTGACATTATTAATGGTGCAGTGCACCATGAGCGCGAGTTTCCATCTCGGCGATCCGCATCTCGATGCGCGATGGCCACACTCAGCCGGGAGGCTAAATGCGTATCAAAGAGAAAGTCGCGATCGTGACGGGTGCCGCCAGCGGCATTGGCCGCGCCACAGCACTCGAACTCGTAAACCAAGGCGTTAAGGGCATCGCGCTGGTTGATTTAAACCGTGAGTCCCTCGATGTATTGGCTCAGGAAATCAATCAAACGGCAGAAAAAGATATTGCGATTGCCTGTGCAGGTGATGTGACTGACGAAAGTTTTCGCACGCAAGTTTTTGATGAGGCAACCGATCGCTTTGGCATCGTGCAGATCACGGTACCGGCTGCGGGCATATTCCGCGACCGGCTCGCGGTCAAAATCGAGCGTGATTCGGGTGATGCCAACATCTACCCCGCTGAGGTTTTTCGTCAGGTCTTAGAGGTGAATCTCATACACCCGGTCTACTGGGCGATGGAGATGATCGCGAGGATTGCGGTCGACAGGAACCGGCAGGGTCTGAAGAAATGGCGAGCAGAGGAAAATGTTCAGGGCACGGTGATTTTTATCGGCTCCGTGTCCTCCCAGGGGAACCGCGGGCAGGTGTCTTATGCCAGCACCAAGGCGGGTCTTGAGGGCGCTGCATCCACCTTGATGAAGGAAGCCATGTTCCACGGCGTGCGCACTGGTGTGATTCATCCTGGCTTTGTTGACACGCCTCTACTGCAGGGAATGCCCGACGGCTATGTCGAACAGAATATTCTTCCCGATACGCAACTGGGGCGACTGATTCGACCGGACGAGATTGCCGATGCCATCTGCTTCATGATTCGCAACTCAGCGGTTAGCGGTCAGCTTTGGGCTGACGCCGGGTGGCACCCCGCGGCCGCCTAGGCACACTCTCTTGAGACTTGGGGGCCGCGGACTTAGTATTTGCGGTTCCCCTAGTGCCCTCGCGCCCCTAGCAGGTCGCGACACGACCGAGCCGAGCCATGCCTTCTTCGCCCCTCGATCCACTGTGGATTGGCAAGACCTTCGACGACTTCCTCTTCAGGCCGCAAAAGGGGATCACTGAAACCCGATCCGGGATTCCCCTGCGGTCTCAGCTGACATCGCGCCTGGCGCTGGAGCTGCCTATTGTTTCTTCCAATATGGACAGCGTCACCGGTGGCGATATGGCAGAGACCATGGCACTGGAAGGCGGACTTGGCGTTATTCACCGCGGCCAGACCATCGAGCGCCAATGTGCAACCGTGACCGAGGTCAAACGTAGCCACAGTGCGGTCATCGAGCAGCCGCGAACCTTACCGCTGGACTCAACGATTGGGCAGGCGAGGGTCTTTGCGCGGCGCCATAAAATCAACGGCATATTGATTGAGACCGCATCAGGGAGCGGAATTCTGGCGGGCGTCCTGACCCGAAGGGACATCCCCTGGGATCGCACGCTGGATGTAGAAAAAATCGCACGGTTCATGACGCCCTTCGAAAAGCTGAAAACCGGCCAACCCGATGTCGCTACCGATGACGCTGAGCGCATGATGTTTGAAGGCCGCATTGAGCGATTACCCTTGGTTGATGAGGAGCGTCGAATTCGCGGCTTGATCACACGCAAGGATGTTCGATTTCTCCGAGAGCGTCCGTTTGCGAGCAAGGATCTCAAAGGGCGACTTCTGGCTGGCGCTGCTGTGGGATGCGCCGGAGACTACATGGAGCGCGCCCATGCGCTACTCGCCGCCGGTGCGGATTGTCTTTTTGTGGATATTGCCCATGGCCACTCGGAGGTCATGCGTAAAGGCATAGAACGCCTTCGAGCCGAATTTACCGATATCCCGTTGGTTTGCGGCAATGTCGCCACCGGAGCGGGCGCACGTTTTATGCGCGACATCGGCGCCGATGCCGTGAAGGTTGGTGTGGGACCAGGGCGCGGATGTCGAACACGGCTCGAGACAGCAGCAGGCGTTCCCCAACTGCAGGCGATTCGGGAAGCGTGGTGCGAGGTCGGCGGCGAAATTTCAATCATGGCGGACGGTGGCGTTCGTTTTGATAAGGATATTTTTCTTGCGTTGGCCTGCGGCGCTGACACCGTGATGCTGGGCAGCGCGCTTTCCGGAACAGACGAGGCGCCCGGTCGCGTGATAGAAGATCCGGCAACCCACAGCAAAAAGAAAATATACCGAGGCATGACCTCCCCCGAAGCCGTCATGGAATCGCTTTACGAAAGCGCCGACACCGACGCGCTCGAGGCAGCCCTTGCAACGCCGCCGGAAGGCCAGGAAATTCAGGTGCCCTATCGGGGTAGCGTTGTGGACATCCTGCACCGAATCCGCGGGCATCTGCGATCCGCTGTTAGCTATGCCGGGTGCGCTTCATTATCAGACGCGCGAGACACTATCCTCGAAGATCCATTGGCTTTCTTGGTGCCGCTCTCTGAGTCAGCGCGCAAAGAATCCTACGACCGATAAGATCGATCCCCGATTGGCTTGTGATCAAACGGCTTGATGCAACGAGCGGTGCCTCGCTATGCCACCTGTTTAGCCTGGTCGCGCCCCTCGCTACAGTCTTCGGGTATCTCTCGGAGAGGCCGCTTTTGGGCGCCTTCCTGGTGTTGGTTGTTTATCCCCTGCTCGATCTTCTCCTGGGCGTGACGGGGGAAAAGAGCGCAACGACCCGCCTTCCCTTCCCTCGCCTGCTGCTCTATTTACATGTCATAGCCCACACGGCGGTCGTGTTCACGCTCTGCCAGTATGCGGATAGACACGCTCTTTCCTGGGCAACGGCCGGAGCAGTTCTAAGCGCCGGTGTATCGAGCGGCATCAGCGGCATTATCGTCGCCCACGAGCTGGGCCACAGCCGCGCCCACTGGATTGATCCCTGGCTGGCGCGATGGAATTTGCTCCTCGTGCTGTACAGTCATTTCACCCTGGAGCACAACAGGCACCATCACCCCGCTGTCGCCACAGTGGACGATCCTGCCAGCGCGCCTCGCGAGCGCAATCTCTGGCAGCAGCTGGTTTTTACGATTCCCCAACAATTCAAGAGCGCTTGGCGTATCGCCACCAAACGACGGGCGCCTCTCGGGCTCAACACCGTGACCTGGGGTCTATCGACACAGGTCCTGCTTATTTTCATCATCGGCCTAATGTTCTCGATCAGCGCCTCTGTTGCATTAGTCGCGCAAGCGCTCTTCAGCATCTTCCTCCTCGAATATGTAAATTACATTCGTCATTATGGTCTCCGCCGAGATTCCTCACAGCGTGTGAACGAACAACACGCATGGCAATCTGAATCACGGTGGTCACGTTGGACTCTGCTGGAGTTGACGCGACACCCTTCCCACCACATCCACGCCGGTCTGCCCTTCTGGGAGCTTCGCCCATACGCCGGCGCACCCTCCTTGCCCGCAGGTTATTACGCCATGTTCTGGCCAGCGCTCTTTCCAGCATGGTGGAGGAGTCTCATGAACCCTCTACTGGATCAGCGCTAATTCCTTGACACGCAGTCAAATCATCCCGCCTCTTTCATCACACGTCTTGAATGCGCTTGTCGCGGGAGCGATCGGCGGCGCCATATTTCAGGTGCTCTCGATCCCGCTTCCCTGGATGCTGGGCTCGATGGTCGTGGTTGCCGTTGGTGCGGCCGGCGGTGCGCCTTTCAAGCGGTCCATGACGCTGCGCCGCGTAATGCTTGTCGTGATGGGTTTACTGCTGGGCAGTTTCTTCAACAGCGAAACGATTTCTCATTTAAGCGCGTGGAGCGTGCTCGCCATCGTTGTGAGTTTGTATGTCATCGCCATGACCATCAGCTCCTTGGGCCTCTATCGGCGTATCGGCGACATGAGTCTTCCTACCGCTTATTTCTCGAGCACGCCTGGAGGTCTAGGCGCCATGACGGTCGCGGGAGAGGAGGCGGGTGGAGACAATCAGCTGATCCCCATCGCCCACATGATCCGTATCTTCTGCGTGGTCATTGCGGTACCCGCATACCTCACGTTTGTGCTGAAGATGGATCTCGTGACTCGTACTGGGAGTATCCCGATCGATATCCTAAACCCTGCCCTGCGCGACTGGCTCATGTGGTTGGGCTGTGCGGGGCTTGGATTTTTAACAGCTCGCAGCATTCGTCTCCCATTCGCTGAGGTACTGGGACCTATGCTGTTATCGGCGGTAGTCTATTCACTTGAGTGGATCACCATTCCCATTCCAAGCTTGGTCACCGTTGCGGCGCAAGTGGTCATCGGTACGTCGATCGGTGCTCAGTTCTCAAATTTACGGCGGGGCAATCTCCTGCAAACGATCTTGGCATCGGTTATCTCCACCGCACTTATGCTCACGGGTGCGGTACTGCTCTCCCAATGGGTCGGACCGATTTTCGGCGCAGATCCGATGTCGCTTTTGCTTGCACTCGTGCCCGGCGGGTTAGTCGAAATGAGTCTGATTGCCATCAGCATCCACGCCGACACCGCGTTTGTGGGCGCGATGCATATCTGGCGAATTTTCCTCATCGTACTTTCAGCGCCGCTCCTGTTTCGCATCTTCTGGCAACGCTCGTCATGATTCGCCTCCGCGATGACCTGGAAAAATTTCCCTGAGGCCAGCGTCTAGAGTCGGGAACTGCACCCGAACGCCCAAATGATCTCGCATCAGACGATTATCAATGCGCTTGGATTCGTCGAGATACGACTGCATCTCTGCGCTCAAGAATTTCTTCGCTTCTTCGAGATCCAATGAGGGTGGCCTCTTCAGGCCAGCCGCGTCTGCCACCTTGAAAAAAAAGTCGGTCATTGTCGATGGATGGCCATCGCTGATGTTATAGGCGGCAGCCGGCGTCGGTATACGAGCTGCCAACAGGCATGCCGAAATAAGGTCCTCAACATGCACCCGATTGCTCCAGGGGCAGAACTCCGGCGCAAGCACAGGCCGCTGCTGGCGGATTCGCTCAAGCGGAAGCTTTCCCTCCCCGTAGATGCCCGGCACCCGCAGCACGGCAAGTGTAATGTTGTTCGCGCCACACCAGTTGCGTACGACATCTTCGGCATCGACTCGCCGATGAGCCCGCCCCGTTTGCGGCCGGCGCTCACGATCTTCGGTTACCCAGTCACCCTGACAGTCGCCATATACACCGGTTGTGCTGATGAGTACCACCCGATGCGGAAGTCCATGCCGATCATCCATTGAGCCGAGAAAGTTTCGGATTCTCCGATCCTGAACGCCGTCGGGCTGAGGCGGTGCAAACCAGTAAACCACCTTATGCCCCAACTTCAGGTGGCGCGGTATTCCAGCTTCGAGGTCTCCCACCGACGCATGAATACCCGTCGCGTTGAGGCGGCTTGCACTCTCGTCTGTCCGCACGATGGCTTCCACCGAACCGCCGTCCATCACCTCCCGCGCAGCGACCTGCCGACCTACATATCCGCAGCCCATAAAGACGCTATCCAAACCACCCTCCTAACGCGCCGAAGGGCAGCCTGCCACGAAACGGATTCTCGAATGGATTAAGAATTATTTTGGCCCACACTCCCCATCATCAAGGCCAAACGACCTTTACGGCATTGGTTCGTGCCTGATAGTTATTGAGGTTCTTGCTGCGCGACAGCGAGGCCACCATCAGGTAGACCGTTTCACCGGAGACCGGTGTCCAGTCGGCCAGCGGCGGAACCTTAATATGGCCACCTTCCACGTTACGGGCAGGCTTACAGGTGTTGCCGACGGCAAACCATTCCCAGGTACCGCCGTACCATTTTCCATCCCGGAAGGCGAACACCCAGGGATTGGCGTTGACCTGGATCTTATATTCGCCCGAGGTGTGGTCAATCTGTGCCGCGGGCCAATCGGTGGTGAATCCACCGTTCAAACAGATCACGCCGCCGCCGAGCTCTACCGTTAACTTGTGGGTCTCAGGCCATTTCGAGACATCCATGTGCAAGTAGACCGCTTTATTCAGGTCAAAGTCCTGCGGGCCGCCGGGGGTAATCGGCGCGGTTTCGTTAGATGGGGCTATTGCCGTCCCGGTGGTTGCGGTGGACTGAGAGGAAGCAGCGAGATTACCGGTCGTATTAAGCGTCGCTACCGTGACTTCCGCGCGCTTGCACTTCAACGTGCCGCTGACATTACCCCGCATTGACGGGGGATTAATCTGTCCCTGTATCCGGGCAGCCTTTGTCCCGAGCGAGCACCCTGCGTCCTGCAGCAGCGAGAGATTTTTCTGACTGACTAGGGCCCCCAGGTCGTCCACAGACGCTTGGACGCCCCAATTTCCACTGTTATCGACCACTCCTGAAATAACGACTCCCTCGACGGTCATAAAGACCAAACCATCATCCGTTACCCGAAGCGAGACACTCTCAACACGACTATCTGTCGCAACGCCCTGTCCAACCACGTCAGCCGTGGAAGTCAGTGAGATCGTTCCGTTGTACGTACCCGCAAAACGACCCGTAGCGTCACCACGAGAAACGGTTAGGTCCACACCGCTGCTCGAGGAACTCGCACAGCCCGCCAAAACAGAAATGCATATCAATCCAAGCGCTGTTTTCAAATATCTCATTTTTCAGACTCTCTAACGCGAGCCAAAGCCGAGGCAACAAGCCCTGAGGGAATCGCAATCATTCCAAGACCAATCATCAGCACGAAGAAGGTAAAGATTTTTCCACCTAATGTGATCGGTACGATGTCTCCATATCCTACCGTGGTCAGCGTGACGACCGCCCACCAGATCCCATCAAACACTGAAACAAATACTTCAGGCTGCGCTTCATGCTCAAAATAGTAAATCGCCACGGCGCTCAAATAAATCAGCGCCAGCGAGAAAAAGCCGAACACCATGACCTCTTGCTTTACCTCGGCAAATGCGCGCTTTAACCGATTAGCCGCCTTGTTATAGCGGAAGAGCTTAAACATGACTGCAAGACGCGCAAGACGGAGCAGGCGCAAAGAACGAAGATCGAGCGTGAGGCCAAGATAAAAAGGGAGAATCGCAAGGAGATCGATCACTCCATAAAAGCTGAAAATAAAACCGAACTTTTTCTCACTGACGTAAAGGCGAAGCAGGTATTCGATCGTGAACAGAATCAGGATCACCGCTTCGGTTACCTGGAGGATCAACAGAGCTCGCGGCGAAAGATCCGGCAATGTCTCAACAGCAAAACCAATCGCCGAGACGACGATCAGCACCTGAATGACTATATCAAAGGCCCTGCCATGCCGGGTATCACTATCTAGCACCACCTTCTTTAATGAGGTCATGACTTGTTTCTCTGAGCAAACAATGCCAGCGATAGGTCTTTCATCTTTCTTGATTTTAACCGCGATCAAAAAGCCTTTTTGCGTGCCAGGTGATTCGAGCGGCTCGGCGGCGAGTACGGCTGTCTTCTCGAGATCAATTTGACGCTGTTATCATCGCCTCTCGGCTCTCACCCCTAGACACACTGAATTATTATCTTGGAGCACGAATGAACGAGGACTTAAAGATTCGTCTTGAGGCTGCCGCGTTTCGCGGCCTTGTGGCCCACCTGCAAAAACGCACGGATGTGCAGAATATCGACCTTATGAATCTCGCAGGCTTTTGCCGAAACTGTCTTTCCAAATGGTATCTTGCCGCGGCTCAGGACGAGGGCATGGAGATGGATTATGACGAGGCCCGCACAGCGATATACGGGATGACCTACGACGATTGGAAATCTGCCCACCAGCAAGAAGCGTCACCTGAGCAAAAAGCGAAGTACGAAGAGACCAAACCTCTGCACGCCGAGATCAGCGGTCACCGCTAGACCCCATTACTTTTTTAGGATTGTCCAATGACCACTCTTCAAGTTCACCAGTTTCCCTGCCTTGACGATAACTACGGCTACCTCGTTCATGATCCCGAGAGCGGCCTGACGGCCACGATCGATACGCCCGAAGTCGAAGCCATTTTCAATGCCCTAGGTGAAAAAAACTGGTCGCTCGATTTCATTTTTAATACCCATCACCATGACGACCATGCGGGCGGTAATCTTGAAATTAAAGAGAAGACAGGGTGCAAGATCATTGGCCCCGGCGCAGATGCCGAACGCATTCCCGGCATCGATGAGCGCGTCGGAGAAGGCGATTCAGTAATGCTCGGCGACTGGGAATTCAAAGTCCACGACACACCCGGGCATACGCGAGGCCACATCGTCTACCACTGCGCCCGGGCGGGCGTAGGCTTTGTGGGCGATACGCTGTTTGCACTCGGTTGTGGCCGGCTGTTCGAGGGAACGCCTCAGCAAATGTGGACATCGCTCGAAAAAATTCTCGCCTGGCCTGACGACACGCTCATTTATTGTGCTCATGAGTACACGCAGGCTAACGCACGTTTTGCCCTTTCCGTAGAGCCGGAAAATAAGGATCTACTCGCGCGTGCCGAGGCGATTGATCGGGCCCGCGCCGAGGGGATACCCACCGTGCCTACCTCACTGTCGCTTGAGAAAAAGACGAATCCCTTCCTGCGGCCAACCAGCACGCATCTTCAGCAGACGATTGATTGCGTTGGCAAGAATGCCGTCGAGGTCTTTGCCCGCACCCGCGAACTGAAAGACCACTTTTAAGTGAGTTCTTGAGCCAATGACTACCCCGCTCAATTCGTCTGAGCGAACGCGCGTTAAGCGGCTGGCGTCTCTGGGGAATTACGACCCTACTATTATCTATGCCATTCTGGACGAAGCGAAAGTCTGCCACGTCGGATTCGTTGATAACGAACAGCCCTTCGTGATCCCCACGGCTATCGCTCGAATCGGCGATCACGTCTACATTCATGGTAACCGTGCGAGTCGAATGCTTAAATGCCTTGCCCAAGGTCAACCGGCCTGCATCACAGTCACGCTGCTTGACGGAATTGTCGTCGCACGCTCAGCATTTAACTCCTCTATGAATTATCGATCCGTGGTCATCCTGGGCAAGGCAGAAAAAGTGGTGGGGGAGAAAAAAACAATTGCCCTGGATGCATTCACTGAGCATCTGATCCCCGGTCGTACGCAGGATATTCGTCCGTCCAAACCCAAAGAGCTCGCGGCGACGACCGTGCTGCGGTTCGGCCTCGACGAGGCATCTGCGAAGATCAGCGAAGGGCCGCCGTCCGATGAGAAGGCCGACTATGAGAGCAACGCTTGGGCCGGCGTCATCCCGCTCAAGTTGATCAGCAGTTCTCCAGAACCTGATCCGAAGCTCAGGAAAGGAATTCGTTTGCCGTCCTATCTCGACATCTCCTGACCGCAACAACAGGACCGCGCCATGTCGGCAGCACGGATTGCAATTGATATTGGAGGCACGTTTACCGACGCGGTCCTTCAGCTAGGCACCACCCGGTACACCGCCAAGGTGCTTACCACTGCCAGCAATCCCGCAGAGGGATTCATGCAGGGCGTCAACGAACTCCTTCAGAAAGCAGGCATTGAACCCGGAGCGGTCTCCCTCATCACGCATGGCACCACGCTGGCGACCAATGCATTGATTGAGCGACGCGGAGCAAAAACTGCTTTGATTGTGACAGAGGGGCATCGCGACTCCCTCGAGATCGGATACGAGAACCGCTTTGATCAATACAACTTTGACGCCGACCGGAAGCCGTCTCTGGTGCCTCGCTCCCTACGCTGGCCAGTTTCCGAACGCATCGACTTTCGGGGGCGGGTGCTGTCCCCGTTGGATGAAACGGCCGTCGAGGCTCTTGCCGACCGCGTTGAAGCACAAGGCGTGGAGAGCATCGCCGTTGGCTTGCTGCACGCCTATGCGAATCCCACCCATGAGGCACGGATTCGAGACATACTGAGCACACGGCTTCCTTATGTTTCTATTTCGCTATCAAGCGACGTCTGTCCTGAAATTCGTGAATACGAGAGACAAAGTACGACCAGCGCGAATGCCTACGTACAGCCGCTGATTGCGGGCTATCTGAAAAACGTGCAGGAGCGTCTCGCAGATGCGGGCTTTAGTTGTGCCTGCCTGCTCATGACCTCAGGGGGCCATCAAATTACGATCGATACGGCGATTCAATTCCCGGTGCGCCTAGTCGAATCCGGACCAGCTGGGGGCGCTATCCTCGCCGCACACATTGCCAAGGCGCTGAACGAGCCTTCTGTCCTCTCCTTCGACATGGGCGGCACGACAGCAAAAATCTGCCTGATTGATGACTATGAACTCCCGCTGTCCCGAACCTTCGAGGTCGATCGCGCCCATCGCTTCATGAAAGGCAGCGGCATGCCCATCAAGATCCCAGTAGTCGATATGGTGGAAATTGGTGCAGGAGGGGGGTCTCTTGCCAGCGTGGACAGGGTCGGGCGGATTCAGGTGGGGCCAGAGAGCGCCGGATCTGAACCGGGTCCAGCCTGTTACGGTCGAGGCGGCGTTGGGGCTGCTGTTACGGATGCCAATCTGACCTTGAACCGATTGGATCCGAACAACTTTGCCAGCGGCACGATGGCCTTGGACCCGAGCGCGGCAGAGAAGGCCATCGCTGATGCTGTGGGAAGTACGTTAGGCACCGATCCTGCCGAATCTGCGCAGGCCATTATCGAGATCGTTGATGAGAACATGGCCAGCGCTGCCCGGGTCCATGCCGTGGAAAAAGGCATCGATGTAAAGGCGCGAACAATGATCGCCTTCGGCGGAGGCGCTCCCCTACACGCGATAGCGGTTGCCCGCAAACTCGGGGTGGGAAAAGTCGTTGTGCCCAGAGATGCGGGCGTCGGATCGGCTGTTGGGTTTCTTCTCGCGCCTGTCGCTTTTGAGGTGGTTCGCAGTCGATTCGCGACCCTGGACACGCTGGACATCCCTGGCATCAATCAGTTGTTTGCCGAAATGGAAAGCGAAGCCGTTGCGACTGTTCGCCTTGGAGCGAAAAACGAAACGATCACACTCTACCGACATGCCTATATCCGATATGCCGGACAGGGTCACGAGATTAAGGTGGCCTTGCCCGATCGGGCGTTAACTGAGGATGATCGAGCAGTAATCCAGAGGGCATTTACGGACGCCTACACGCTGCAGTACGGTCGCGAGATTCCGGGCGTCTCCCTCGAAATCCTGACATGGTCACTCACGGCTGCCGCGCCGGCCGATGAAGATGTTCGGTCGACATCTCTGGGGACCAATGAAACTGCCGCGGGAATCGGTCTTCGGGAAAAGGTGCGCATGCCGGGCGCCGATCATGACATCGACTGTCGCGTCGTGCCCCGCGACCAAGTTACGGACAAGTCCGCACACGAAGGTCCCATCATTGTCACCGAAGATCAGACTACTCTACTGCTGCCCAAAGGGTGGTCCGTTCACCCAAACCGTTTCGGTGATTTGATCGCTCAGTCGCTGTCAATGGAGCAAAAAGATTCGGATGCCCCGGGGAAAGAGCTCACGCCGATTCGCAAGCAAGTTATTTGGGATCGACTCATCAGCATTGTCGAGGAGCAGGCGCAGGCATTGATCCGCACCGCGTTCTCGACGACAGTTCGAGAGGCGGGCGATCTCTCGGCAGGAATCTTCGACCTCAATGGCAAAATGCTCGCGCAGGCGGTGACGGGAACCCCGGGGCATGTTAACGCGATGGCGACATCCGTTGGCTTTTTCCTCAAGGAAATTGCCCTGGAGCAAATGCGGCCAGGCGACGTTTATGTTACCAACGACCCTTGGAAAGGCACGGGACATCTTTTTGATTTCACCGTGGTCACTCCCGCATTTATCAACGATCGGATCGTCGGTCTCTTGGCCTCGACCGTGCATGTCGTGGATATTGGTGGTCGTGGCTTTGGCCCGGATGCCGGACAGATCTACGAAGAGGGCCTGTGCATTCCTATTCTGCCCCTTTTTGAGGAAGGCAAAGCCTCTCAGACAGTGATGTCGATTGTGCGGGCGAACGTCCGGGAGCCCGATCAGGTCATTGGCGATCTTTATTCTCTTACGGTCGGAAATGCCGTCGGCTGCTCACGCCTTATTGAGATGATGAAAGAGTTTGATCTTGGCGATTTGAATGCTATCGGGGAGCACATCATCTCCCGCTCGAGGGCGGTAGTCCTTGATGAAATCGCCCAGCTGCCGCACGGCGTGTGGCACAACGAAATGACGGTGGATGGATATGGGTCTGCAGTCGTATTAAAGGCTCGGCTCGAAATTAGTAATGCCGGAATCGATGTCGATTTTTCAGGAACGTCCGACGTCTCCCCATTTGGGATCAACGTCCCGCTGAGCTACACCCAAGCCTACGCGTCTTTTGGGGTACGCTGCGTGATCGGATCAGCAGTACCGAATAACGCCGGCTCTCTCGAACCTATCCGTATCAGCGCCCCGGCGGGATGCATCCTGAATGCGCCTCGACCTCATGCGGTTGCCGTCCGCCACGTCATTGGCCAGATGCTGCCCGACGTCGTCCTCGGCTGCATAGACCAGGCGATACCCGGGCGCGCCCCGGCCGAGGGCAGTTCCAGCCTTTGGAACCCCATGATGACGGGCGGGCCCGGCCTGCTGGATGGCGCCGACTATGGTGATGCTACGCCTTTCTCTGTCACTATTTTCCATTCCGGTGGTACCGGGGCTCGACCCTGGCGCGACGGTCTTTCCGCTACCGCATTTCCGTCCGGCGTGCGCAATACGCCGGTAGAAATCACCGAATCCATAGCGCCCATCATCTTCCATCGAAAGGAATTCCGGCCCGCCTCTGGCGGGGCGGGCCGCTATCGCGGCGGGCATGGACAGACGATTGAGGTGTCTCACGCCGAAGGAGCACCCTTCGCGATCTTTGCGCTTTTCGATCGCGTCGACTACGCCGCGCGCGGCAGAAACGGCGGACAGAACGGCGCATCAGGCATCGTACAGCTGGCGAGCGGGAAAAAACTTAACAGTAAAGGCAAGCAGATTATTCCGGCGGGAGAACGGCTTCTGATGGAACTGCCAGGCGGAGGAGGCTATGGAAGCCCGGCTGATCGGGATACAGGCTTAGACGAGGAAGATCAACTCAACGGGATGATCTAAGCCTTTAATCAAGCACTATCGATAAGAGGGCGCTCTCGCTTATAGGGCACTGAATCGGGATGCGGAGGATTATCGAGTTCTTGGGCGTTGCGGTGTCCGTCGTATACCGCCGCTGCTATCGTTGACGGCGCCATACAGTCTCCTACTCGCACGATTCGAAAAGGCAACTCCGCGCTGAGCTCTTCCTGCTCGCCGACAAGCTCGAAGAAAAGATCATTTGTAGGTTGACGCAACGTCACTAACACCAGCGACCCCGCTTCCAGATCCGTCACATGGCCCGTCGCGTTATGCGTGATCGATAGTTTTTCTGAGGAGACTTCTGTCAGGGTATGCTTTTCCAGCAAGCGGACCTCTTTTTCCAGAAGCGTTTTTTCAATCCGGTGCTGCTCCATGGTGTTTTTCGTCCAGCAGGATACCTCAGGCCCCGGGGTGACCAAGGTAACGGCGAGCCCGAGATCCGCGAGCCAGCCTGCAATCACGCCCCCCATGTAGTAATGATCATCGTCGTAGACCACCACAGAACCCTGTTGGGGAAGATCGCCTGCCATCAGGGTGTCCGGCGTGAAAAGACAGGGATGACTATCAACACCCGCGATACCGAATTCACTGAACCGTCCAAGGCCGTCGGCCCGCCAGCGGGCGCCGGTCGCAAGCAGCACCTGATCTGCCTCGAATTCTCGGATGCTGTCTGCATCCATCCGACTGCCCGGAAAAAAACTCACATTAGGTAATTTCTGGATTTGACCCAGCCGATAGTCGCTCACCCGTTTGTAACTGGATAAGCCCGGCAGCGTGGACTCCCGCACCGCACGCCCGCCGCCATCACTCTCATCGGCTAACGCGACCTCGTATCCTCGACGACCGAGGCTCATCGCGGCCTCGAGAC
>Ga0181578_10000365_pt1 | contig 42475 bp, 35 predicted proteins | sample 071ome_21_FD_148659 | JGI IMG/M metagenome (GOLD analysis project Ga0181578, IMG submission 148659) | Coastal salt marsh microbial communities from the Groves Creek Marsh, Skidaway Island, Georgia - 071401CT metaG (spades assembly) | ecosystem: Environmental > Aquatic > Marine > Intertidal zone... | reverse complement strand
GGATACGCGCGAGTGGGCGGCAGCGGGCAAGATCGATGCGGCCGAGCTTCGCGGGATCGAGGACGAATGCATCGCCGGGGTGGTGAAGCTGCAGGAAGATGCGGGCCTGCAAGGCATCACCGACGGGGAGTTCCGCCGCTTTATGTGGCATCTGGACTTTCTGGAGCAGATCGACGGGGTGAAAATCACCGAAGGCAACTTCGTATCGCATTTCCGAAAGGACGACGGCACGGAAGTGGGCATGGCGCCGCCGACCATGACGGTTGAGGCGAAACTCCACCACAGCCGTGACATCCAGCTCTGCGACTTCGAATACCTGAAATCCGTGACGCGCCGGATGCCGAAGGTCTGCATTCCCTCACCCTCGATGCTGCATTTCCGAGGTGGGCGAAAGGCGATCAGTGAGGAGGTCTATCCCGATCTCGACGGTTTCTATGCGGACCTGGCAACCGCCTACAACGCGGAGGTAAGGGCTCTGGCCGATGCGGGGCTGCGCTACCTGCAGTTCGACGACACCAACTTCGCCTATCTGTGTGACGGCAAGATTCGCGAGGCCACGAAGGCCATGGGCGAGGACCCGGACGAACTGCCGCGCACATATTGCCGCCTGCTGAACCAATCCATGGCCGGAAAACCCGACGACATGGCGGTGACAGTGCATATGTGCCGGGGCAATTTCCGCAGCGCCTGGGTGGCCCAGGGCGGTTATGAGCCGGTGGCGGACATCCTGTTCAACGAGCTCGATGTCGATGGGTTTTTCATGGAGTACGACAACGAACGCTCCGGCGATTTCGCGCCGCTGCGCTTCCTGCCCAAGGGCAAGACGGTCGTGCTTGGGATCATGACGACCAAGTCGGCCGCGCTGGAAGACAAGGATGTGCTCAAGCGCCGGATCGAGGAGGCCGCGCAGTACGCGCCGCTGGAGCAGCTCGCCATCAGCCCGCAATGCGGCTTTTCATCGACAGTGCACGGGAATGATCTCACCGAGGACGACGAGAAAGCCAAGCTGGCGCTGCTGGTCGAGGTGGCCGAAGAGGTCTGGGGCAGCGCCTAGCCGGCGAAGAACGCCAGCAGCGCCGGGATCGTCACGATCGCCAGCAGTGTCTGGGTGGTCAGGATCGCGGCCATCAGCTCGTGGTCGCCGCCCATCTGGCGCGCCAGCACATAGGATGAGGTGGATGTGGGCTGGCCGTGGAACAGCACCAGCATCGCCAGCACCGGGGCCTCCAGCCCCAGAAGCCAGCCGAGCCCGTAGGCAATCGCGGGCATTGCCAGGAGCCGCGCGGTACTGGCGGCGAGGATGCCGGGCAGGTGTTCCCCGATGGAGGCCAGCCGCAGCCCGGACCCTGCTGTGAGAAGTGCGGCAGGCACACCCGCACCCGCCAGCATGGCGATGGTTGTATCGACGACATGAGGCACTTCGAGGCCGGACACGTTGGCGCCGATCCCGATGGCCGTCGCAACGATGAAGGGGTTCGTCAGCAGCTTCTTGAGAAGGCTGGCGAGATCGGCCTCGCCTTCGCTGCCCCAGCGGGCCAGCACCAGCACGCTGAGGATATTGACGGTCACCGTGAAGAAGGCAACCGCGACGATGACCAGTGCGGCGCTGTCTGCCGGCAGCAGCGCCGGGGCTGCGCCCAGGATGATGAAAAAATTCGCCCGGATCGAGCCCTGGAAAACGGAGGTAAAGCTCTCATCGCGTCGGATCAGCAGGGGCGACAGTACGGGCCGCAGGATCAGCAGCAGCGCCGTCATGATGGCGATCGCGCCCAGCAGGGCGATTGCCATGCGCGCGAAAGGCAGGGAACCGAGGTCGGCCAAATACAGGTCGTGGATCACCAGCGCCGGGATCAGCAGGTAGTAGGCCAGCTTCTCGATGGGCCGCCACAAGCTGTCTTCGGGCAGCCAGGTGGCGCGCACAAACCAGCCGATCGCAATCAGCAGGAAGACGGGAGCCAGGGCGAGGAAGGTCTGGAGCATGGTGTGTGCGGGTTTTGAGCTCGCTCGCTCAGGTCTAGAGAATCCTCATGCTGAGCTTGTCGAAGTATGAGGACGTCACCCTCGTCCTTCGTCAGGCTCAGGATGAGGGCTCATTCTGGCATGAGCACGAGCGGCGAGGAACGAAGACTGACTAATGACTCAGGATCTGGCCGAGGAACAGCTTGGTCCGGTCGGACTGTGGATTGTTGAAGAATTCGTCCGGTGTGTTCTGCTCCACGATCTGGCCTTCATCCATGAAGATCACCCGGTTGGCGACCTGGGAAGCGAAGCCCATCTCGTGGGTGACCACCAGCATCGTCATGCCGGTCTCGGCGAGATCGACCATCACGTCGAGCACTTCCTTGATCATTTCCGGGTCCAGCGCCGAGGTCGGCTCGTCGAACAGCATGATCTTGGGTTTCATGCACAGCGATCGGGCAATTGCGACGCGCTGCTGCTGGCCGCCGGAGAGCTGGCCGGGAAACTTGTCGGCCTGTTCGGGGATTTTCACACGTTCGAGGTATTCCATGGCCGTCGCCTCGGCCTCGGCCTTCGGTGTCTTGCGTACCCAGATCGGGGCCAGCGTACAGTTCTCCAGCACCGTCAGGTGCGGGAACAGGTTGAAGGACTGGAACACCATGCCGACCTCGCGCCGCACAGCGTCGATCTGTTTCAGGTCGTTGGTCAGGCGTACGCCATCGACGATGATCTTGCCTTCCTGATGCTCTTCCAGCCGGTTGATGCAGCGGATCAGGGTCGATTTACCGCTGCCCGACGGGCCGCAGATGACGATCCGTTCACCATGGGCGACATCCAGGTTGATGTCGCGCAGCACATGGAACGAGCCGTACCACTTGTTCAGCCCCTTGATCTGGATCGTGGGGGCGTCGGCAGCGCCGGTTTCTATGGTTTCGGTTGCGGACATGGTGTGTCCTCCGGTCAGCGGCGGTCTGTGTCGAGCTTGCGTTCCAGGCGGATCGAATAGCGCGACATGGAGAAACAGACCGAGAAGAAGAACAGGGCGACGAACACATAGGTTTCCGATGACAGGCCCAGCCAGTCGGGGTTGGAAACCATGGCATTGGCGATGCCCAGTATGTCGAACAGGCCGATCACGATCACCAGCGTGGTGTCCTTGAACAGCCCGATGAAGGTGTTGACGATGCCCGGGATCGAAATTTTCAGCGCCTGCGGCAGGATGATCAACCGCATGGACTGCCAGTAGCCCAGCCCCATGGCGGCGGCGGCCTCATACTGGCCCTTGGGGATGGCCTGTAGGCCGCCGCGGATCACTTCGGCCATATAGGCCGAGGCGAAGGCGGTGACCATCACGATGACGCGGATCACGGCGTCCAGCGCGAAATCCGGCGGCAGGAAGATCGGCAGGATGATGTTCGAGACGAACAGCAGCGTGATCAGCGGCACGCCGCGTACGGATTCGATGAAGATAATGGAGAACCAGCGGATCAGCGGCAGCCGGGACTGACGGCCCAGCGCCAGCAGGACACCCGCCGGCAGCGACAGCACGATGCCTGCCAGGCCGACCGTCAGGTTCAGGGAGAAACCACCCAGGTTGTTGGTGGTCACGCCTTCGAGGATGCCGAACCAGTCTCCCACCAGAAGCCACGCAGCGATGAAAGGGTAAAAGACGGAGAACCAGCGCAGCCAGCGTTCGCCGGGCATGTTGTCGATCAGCCATGGGGCCAGCGCGGGGAACAGCAGGACAAAGGCGATGTTGATGCGCCAGGTTTCCTCGGACGGGTAGAAACCATAGAGGAATTGGCCGAAACGCTGGTCCAGCCATGCCCAGCACGCGCCTTCGCCGGTGCAGGCGAAGCGGTCGGTGCCGCTGAGCTGCGCGTCGATGAAGGCCCATTCGATCAGCGACGGGATCGCCAGCCAGAGGATATAGAGCGCGATTAGCGTCAGGATCGTGTTGGCCCAGCCGGAGAACAGGTTCTTGCGCATCCAGCCGATGGGGCCGGTCGCGGTGATCGGCGGGGCGCGCTCGGGGAGCATGTCCGACGGATCGCGGTGGAAAGGCTGCGGCTGGTTCATCGGCTCACCGCTCCACCAGCGCGATGCGCTTGTTGTACCAGTTCATGTAGGCGGAAGTGGTGAGGCTCAGTGTCAGATAGACCGCCATCCATATGCCCACCACCTCCAGCGCCTGTCCGCTCTGGTTCAAGATGGTGCCGCCGATGGAAACCAGATCCTGATAGCCGATGGCGATGGCCAACGAGGAGTTCTTGGTCAGGTTGAGATACTGGCTGGTCAGTGGCGGGATGATCACCCGCAGGGCCTGCGGGATGATGACCATCCGCATGGTCTGGTTCTTGCGCAGGCCGAGCGCAAAGGCGGCTTCGGACTGGCCGCGGCTGACCGAGCGGATGCCGGAGCGAACGATTTCGGAGATGAACGCGCCCGTATAGGTCGAGAGCGCGAACCACAAAGCGATCAGTTCCGGCGTCACGTTGAAGCCGCCGCGGAAGTTGAAGCGCGTGCGCTCTGGCACGTCCCAGTCGAGCGGCTGGCCCAGGATGAAATAGACGATCAGGGGTGCCCCGACGATCAGGCCCAGCCCCGCCCAGCCGGACGGGAAGGTCTGGCCGGTCGCGTCCTGGCGTCTGTGCGCCCAGCGCGACACGGCAATCGCGGCGACGATCGCGAGGACGAAGGCGCCAATGACCCACTCCATTCCCGGCTCGAAGATGGGGGCGGGGGTGCGCAGGCCACGGTTGTTCAGGTACGCCACGTCGCCCAGGGACATGCTGTCGCGCACCTTGGGCAGGGACGTGAGGATCGCCCACCAGAAGATGATCTGTAGCAGCACGGGCACGTTGCGGGTGAATTCCACCCAGGCTGCGACCAAGCGGCTGACGATCCAGTTGTCGGACAGGCGGAGCACGCCGCCGACAAAGCCGATGAGGGTGGCGGCGACGATGCCCAGCGCGGAGATCAGGATGGTGTTGAGCAGGCCGACGATCAGCGCCCGGCCGAAGGTCGATTGTGAGGTGTAGTCGATCAGCCGCTGGTTGATATCGAAGAAGGCGGTGTCGCCGAGGAATCCGAACCCGGATGCAAGGCCCGCATTCTGGAGGTTGGCGATGGTGTTCGAGACGATGAAGGCAATGAACAGCGCGACACCGAGCAGGACCAGCAGCTGCAGGATGACGGCGCGGCTGCGCTCGTCCGTCATCAGGCGCCGGACGTCGAACGCGTCCTGGGTGTCGTGTGCGCGCGGGTTCGCCACGTTAGGGGATCCGGGAAAAAGCGGAACGAAAAGGAAGAAGGCCCGCGGAGGTGAGTTCCACGGGCCTTCGGTTCCGTCTTACCGCATCGGCGGGGCGTAGAGGATGCCGCCGTCTTTCCACAGCGCGTTCAGGCCGCGCGAGATACCCAGCGGGGTATCCTTGCCGAGGTAACGCTCGAACATCTCGGCGTAGTTGCCTTCGGCCTTGATCGCGTTGACCGCCCAGGTCTTCTCGAGACCGAGCATTTCCGCGAGTGAGCCTTCGGAGCCCAGCATACGGTTGATTTCCGGGTTGTCCGTGCCCTTGGCGAGTTCCTCGACATTGGCCTGGGTCACACCCAGTTCCTCGGCGTTGACCAGCGCGTTGAGCACCCAGCGGCCGATATCCGCCCACTGGTCATCACCCTGGCGCACGAGCGGGCCGAGCGGCTCTTTCGAGATGATCTCCGGGAAGACCATGTGCGCGGACGGATCCGGGAAGGTCGAGCGCGTCGCGGCGAGGCCCGAGGCGTCCGTCGTATAGACGTCGCAGCGCTCGGCCTCATAGGCCTTGCGGGCCTCCTCATTGGTCTCGATCGGCACCGGCTCGTAGCTGATGTTGTTGGTGCGGAAGAAGTCCGCCAGGTTCAGCTCGGTGGTCGTGCCGGTCTGGATGCAGACCGATGCGCCGTCGAGTTCCTTGGCGCTCTTCACGCCCAGCGCCACCCGGCCGATGAAGCCCTGGCCGTCGTAGTAGTTCACACCCAGGAAGGTGAAGCCCAGATCGACATCGCGTGAGAAGGTCCAGGTCGTGTTGCGCGACAGGACGTCGATTTCGCCAGAAGCGAGCGCCGGGAAGCGGTTCTTGCCGGTCAGGTTTACCCATTTGACCTTGTCCGGGTCGCCCAGCACGGCCGCGGCAAGCGCGCGGCAATAGGCGACGTCGAAGCCGGTCCAGTTGCCCTTGTCGTCGGTGAAGGCGAAGCCCGGCAGGCCGGTGTTGATGCCGCATTTCAGCTCGCCGGCCGCCTTGACGTCGTCCAGCGTCGCGGCCTGGGCCGGGGCGGTTGCGCCAGTGATGGCCAGAACGCCTGCGACGGCAGCCATTCCTGTGATTGCTTTGATGTTCATGGAGAACTCTCCCTTGATGAATTCCGTGAGGAATTTCCCCCGGTTGGCGCGGTTATTTCTTATTGGTTGGGCCAATTCTGCACATACCGGGCGGACGCAGACAACAGGGTTATCAAAAAAACTGATGGGAACCATTGGCCATGCAGATCATTCATGCCGGATGCTCCGCCGCCTCTGGCCGTCCCGCGCGAAGACGTGAGGCGGTTACGGCGCTAGGATCAACCCATGAGGAATGTCCGCTTTCATCCCTGCAGCACGGTTCTGTGCGCACTCGCCCTGATCGTGTACGCGCAACCTGCGTCCGCGCAGCCAACCGCGCCGCTGACCTTCGTGGCCATCGGTGACATGCCGTACCGCACGATGGATTTCGCGCCGTTCGAGACGCTTCTGTCGTCGATCGACGCCGCCACGCCGGACGTCACGATCCATGTCGGTGACATAAAAGGCGGTGGCACGCCATGCGATGACGACACGATCCTGAGCCAGCGCGACTACATGGACAGGCTGTCCGGCGCGGTGGTCTTTACGCCGGGCGACAATGAGTGGACCGACTGCCATCGCAAGTCCGCGGGACGTTTCGATCCGCTGGAGCGGCTTGCGTTCCTGCGGGCACAGTTCTTCGCCGCCGCCCGCAGCCGGGGCCGCGCGCCGCGCGAGTTGGAGCGCCAATCCGATGCCGGGCCTGAATTTGCCCTGATGGTTGAGAATGCGCGCTGGTCGCAGGGTGGCGTACGGTTCGTCACCGCCCATGTGGTCGGCTCGAACAACAATCTTGATCGGGAGAATCCGGCTGCCGTGGCGGAGTACGAGACGCGCGACGCGGCGAATGTGGCCTGGATTCGTGAAACTTTTGCTCTTGCCGCGGCCGAACGGGCGCATGCTGTGGTGCTGGCGATCCATGCCGATCTGTTCCTGACGATGGGTATAGGCGGCGGATTCCGGAACACCCTGGAAGCCATCGGGGAGGGGGCGAAGGCCTTCGGCGGTCCGGTCCTTGTCGTTCATGGCGACGGCCACGAGTACACGATCGACACGCCGTTCCGGGACAGTCTGGGAAACCAGCTTTCGAACGTGTTCCGGCTGGAAGTGCCGGGCGCGGCCGATATCCGCGCTGTGCGCGTGACCATCGACCCGTCGGCGCCGACCATGTTCTCGTTCGAGGTGTTCGGGCCCTGAAAGGCCCCGGGCTGACCGGCTAGTTGAAGCGCGGTTTCTTCAGGAAATCGGTGCGCGCGCCGCTCTGCACCGACACCGAGATAACCTGGCCTTCACGGTGCAATGTTAACGGAACCAGCGTTCCGGCGCTGCCGAGCGACCAGATTTTGCGGAACAGGTTCGGCAGGCCATGAACCTGTTCGCCATCGACCGACAGAACGATATCGCCGGGCTCTACACCCGCACGCATGGCGGGGCCGCCTTCCGCCACACCGGCGACGACAAGATGCTCCTCGGCCTCCGCCGTCGTCATGCCCAGCCAGGGACGCGACGGCTTGCGCTGCGAGCCGCGCTCCGTCAGGTCGGTCAGGATCGGCTTCAGAAGGTCGATGGGCACGATCATGTTTCCGTCGATCTCGTCGTCGTCGCCGGCCGCCTGCTGGATATAGAGGGAACCGATGCCTGCGAGCCGGCCCGACCAGTCGATGACCGCTGCGCCGCTCCAGCGCGGATGGGCGGGAACGGTAAAGATCGCGCGGTCGAGCAGGTATTCCCACGACCCGGCGAACTCGCGCACGGAGATGACTTGCGCGTTGACGCAGGCCTCGCGTCCGCCCTGTCCGGCGACGATGACCGAATCGCCGGACGAGATCGCGGCCGAATCGCCCAACTCGATATGCGGCAGGTCGAGGGAACCGAGCGACTGCACGAGGCCGAAACCGGTTTCCTGATCGTAGCCCACGACATGGGCGGGTCGTGCCGTGCCGTTGTTGCCGATCAGCCAGACTTCCTCGGCTTCCGTGACCAGGTATCCGATGGTCAGGACCAGCCCGTCTTCGCTGATGACCACGCCCTGGCCCTCGCGTTCCGTGCCCAGAATCGGCGCGGTGAACGCATCGTCGGGCACGGTGGCGCGTAACGCCACCACGCAGGACAGCGTGCGTTCGAGATCGAAGGTGACCTCGTCCGGGCTCGGGTGACGGCCCAGGCTGAGGTTCCAGGGGTGCGGTTCGCTCAAGGGACTGTGCTCCGGTTTCGAATGCCGCAGAAGGTGTCCTTCCCGATGCCGGGGGTCAAGGGTGCCGGTCCACAGGCACGGCAGGTCTTGCGCGGGCCTGTGGTCAACTACGCACGTTCAGCGCGGGTTCCGCCGCCATCCTTGTTGAAATTGCTTTTGATGTACCAGTCCAGATAGTCGTGGATGTTCACCGGCTCGAATTGCGGCGGATTGTCGGCGGACGTACAGGTCTCCAGCGGAATCGCTTCACTGTCCCAGTTCGGGTTGAAGAACAGCGCAATCGAATAACGATCGTTCCTGGGCGGGACCACGCGGTGCGGCGTCGCGATAAAGCGGCCATTGGTCCAGCGGTTCATGAACTCACCGGTGTTGATAATGATCGCGTCGTCAACCTGCTCGGCCGCGATCCATTCGCCGTCGGGGGCCCGGATCTGCAGACCCGGCTCGTTCGACAGGGGCAGCAGCGTCATGAAGCCGTGATCGCGATGGGGCGAGATTCCGAACTGGTTCTCTTCCGCGTCGGGTGAACCCGGATAGTAGGCGTTGCGGGTCGTCCACATCGGGTCGGTGAAGAACCTGTCGAAAAAGTCCGCGGGCAGGTCCAGCGCGCGGGCATAGACGGCGAGCATCTTGTGGCCCAGCGCCTCTGCTGCTTCGTAATAGGCGAGCATCGCCGGCCGGAAGTCGGGCAGCAGCGCCGGGTCGGGCCATTGATTGGGACCGTGGAAGCTGAGACCGCTGGTGATGGCAGGGTGATCGGCCGGGCGCTCACGATAGTAGAGGAGCACCTCGTTCAGGTCGGGTTTGGTGTTCTCGTTCACATTCGAGGTGACATAGACCGATGACTTCGGCGGGACGTAGCCACTGCGCTGGGCGTTGATCGCCAGTTTGCGTTTCTCCGCATCCGGCAAGGCAAAGAACAGCCGCAACTGCTCATAGGCATCCTCGATCAGAACCCGCGGGACGCCGTGGTTGATCGTAAAATAGAATCCCACGTTCTCCTGGGCGTGCCGGAGCTGTGCGGCAAGCGCCTCCAGCGCCCCGGATTCTCCGGCCAGATAGGGGCCGAGATCGAGAATCGGGATTTCGGTCTCATGTTCGAAGATATGCTGGGCAGTCATTGTCGTTTCCGGGGTTTGCGGCTGCTGTTCAGGGCAGCCTGCCTGCAGGATGCGGACAGGCAGAAAAATGTCAAACGGCGGCTGTGTGGTATTCAGGCATGTATATTGCTTCTTTGACACACAGGAGGGCATCTCCTGAATTGGCCGTATTACTGGGGGCAGTTCGGGAAACTTTCGTTTTTGTTTTGAAAACAACCGTATGGGAGCCTTCTGAGGCTGGTTTCGATTTGTGGTTTGATCAACTTTCGAGCCATTGATGACGCAAAATGCGAGTCCATGCGTCACGGAAGTGCACAAGTTGTGACAAGCGCGGCCAGGCCGAACAGAAGGTAGAGACCATGGCACTTTTTGAAGGCGACGGACTGGGAAATATCCTCACTGGCAGCGCGACCGGCGACACGGTACGCGGGTTTGGGGGTGAGGATTACCTGTATGGACTGAACGGCAACGACAAGCTTTATGGCGGCGACGACAACGACACGCTGTTCGGCGGGAACAATGACGACAAGCTTTGGGGCGATGCCGGCAACGACATCCTGAACGGCGATTCCGGCAAGGACAGGCTCTGGGGCGGAATCGGAGACGATATCCTCAGCGGCGGGGACGGGGCTGATCAGCTTTACGGTGAAGACGGAAACGATGAAATCGATGGCGACGCCGGAAATGACAAGCTCTGGGGCGGTCTAGGCAACGACACCCTTCGTGGCGGTGACGACCACGATCAGTTGCGCGGCGAATCCGGAAACGACGTTCTGCACGGTGATGACGGAAACGACAAACTGTGGGGCGGCGACGACATCGATCAGCTCTTCGGCGGGTCCGGGAATGACCAGCTGTACGGAGACGATGGCGCCGATATCCTCGATGGCGGCAGCGGCAACGACAGGCTCTACGGCGGCAACGGCAACGACATCCTCCAGGCGGGTCTTGGTGCGGACATACTGTCGGGCCAAAACGGTATAGACGTTCTGGATGGTGGCGAAGGCGACGACAGTCTGGATGGCGGCAACGGCAACGACATCCTGCGTGGCGGTCTCGGCAATGACTACCTTCGCGGGCGCAACGACGATGACTGGCTCGAGGGCGGCGAAGGCGAAGACGAACTGCGCGGCGACAGCGGTGAGGACAATCTGTTCGGCGGCGCGGACAATGACACTCTGTTTGGCCAGTCCGGCAACGACACCCTGAATGGCGGAACGGGCGACGACACGCTCGATGGTGGCAGCCAGAATGACACGCTTGATGGTGGAGAAGGTGCCGATATTCTGAAAGGCGGCAGCGGCGACGACGTGATCATCTTCGACGCCTCCAGTGAGTCGCTGATCTATAGCGATTTCAACATCTACGGTGAGGCCAGTCCGCTTGTCGTATTCGGGGCCGCCGATACCCTTATCGACGGCGGCAGCAACTTCGACACGCTTATCGGCACCGATGGCGGCGATCTGATCGATCTTGGAAGCGAGGTGTTTGCCGGCAAACAGGGCAACCTGGAGAAGATCGAAGGCGGAAAGGGCGACGACGTCATCCTGAGTGAGGACGGCATCACCGTGAATACGGCCTTTTTCCTCGACGGGGGAGAAGGTTCGGATGTGATTTCCGGTTTCGGAACGAACACGCCGAACAAGAACTTTTCTCATATCGATCCGTCGTATGACGATGCAACGGGGACCTGGACGATCAGTTTCAATGGTCAGAGCGGCACACAGGTGATCGTGCTTAACCAGGCCCAGGTGCAGGACGCGGCGACCTGGGATCCGCTTCAGAATTCGAAGTCAATCTTCGACAACGCCAACTTCACGAAAGTGAACTTCTTCGATGGCGGTGCCGGTGCCAACACGCGTGTCGAGGGTTCAGAGGGCTCCGACGTGATTTTCGGCGGCGAGGCGGACGGAATCACCGATGCCTATGGTTATGACGACTTCATCTATGCCAGCCATGGGAACGATATCCTCGTCGGTGGAGCGGATTACGACGTTTACTACTTCGGCCGCGGTGACGGGCAGGACATCATTATTGACGGCAATGGCGAGGACGCGTTCGGTTACTCCAACGGTCTTGTGCTGTTCCAGGGTTTCGATGCCAATGGTGACTTTAACTCAGAGGGTGTCGAGGCCGATGACGTCAAGTTCACAAACAATGGCGACGGCACCTGGCGGATCGATTTTGTCGATCCTGTCTCGCAGAACCTGAACGGCGATGGCTCGATCACCTTTGCGTCCGGTGAGATTAGCGACATCAATCTTCACGGCAGCGAAAGCGTCGTCATGTGCACCTATAACGACGTTACTGACACCTACGACTTGGTGTGACCCTTCCGTTCCAACCTTCCAAAACTGCGCGTCGGTGCCATGAGGTGCCGGCGCATTTTTCTTTGGGTGAACAAACTATATGGTACGCCGGATTTCTTTTTTCCGGCCGGAGAAACCAATGAGTGCCCAACCCGACCATATCCACGCTATCGACCTGCCCATGCCGGACGACAGTGAGCTGGACCCGGACCTGCAGAAGTATTTCGCGGTCTGCCAGGAAAAGCTGGGCATGGTGCCGAACGTGTTGCGCAGTTACTCGGTCAATCCGGAGCGTCTGCGCGCCTTCATGGCCATGTACAACGAGCTGATGCTGGGCGAATCAGGTCTGTCGAAGCTCGAGCGCGAGATGATCGCGACCGTGGTCTCAAGCGAGAACAAGTGCTTCTACTGCGTGACCGCCCACGGGGCGGGCGTGCGCGAGCTGTCGGGCGATCCGGCACTGGGTGAGCTTATGGCGATCAACTACCGCGCTGCCGACATTTCGCCCAAGCAGCGCACGATGCTGGATTTCGCGGTGAAGATGACCAACCGGCCCGCAGAGGTGGACGAGGCCGACAGGCAATCCCTGCGTGACGCGGGCTTTGCGGAGCGCGACATCATGGATATCGCCTCCGTGGCCAGCTTCTTCAACATGACCAATCGCTCCTCAACGGCGCTCGACCGCATGCCCAACCCGGAATATCACTCCAAGGCGCGTTAGAAGCGCCATTTTGGGCGGAAACCAGCGTTGACAAAGCCGGGCGGCGACACTAGGTTCCGCCCGTCTCCGCCCCATCGGGCGGCGTTTTTTATGACGGGAGCGGTCCCATGAAAGTAGCAAGCTCGCTGAAGACGCTGAAAAAGCGCGGCCGCGGTTGCCAGGTGGTGCGCCGCCGGGGTCGTGTGTATGTGATCAACAAGCGTAACCCCCGCTTCAAGGCGCGCCAGGGCTGATTGTCCCGGCGCACTGCTGAAGCAGCGAAACCGCGCGAATTCGCGCGGTTTTTTGTTGCCCGCATCCCGCTATAATTCGCCGATAACGAGGCCTTCGTCCTGAAGGGGACCCTGCCCATGAAGATGCCCGAGCCCGATGCCGGCGTGATCGCGCGGCGCGAGGAAATCATCGCCGCCATGCGCGCCATCGTGCCCGGCGAAGGCGTTATCGCCGACGACAAGGGGATGGCCGTCTATGAATCGGACGGGCTGACCGCCTATCACAACATGCCGCTGATCGTGGTGCTGCCGGAAACCGTCGATCAGGTGGCCGCCGTGATGCGCTACTGCAACGAGAACAGTGTGAAGATCGTCCCGCGCGGGGCCGGCACCTCGCTGTCGGGCGGCGCGCTGCCTGCGGCGGACGCCATCACGCTGGGCATGGGCAAGTTCAACCGCGTGCTTGAAGTCGATTACGAGAACCGCTGCGCGCGGGTGCAGCCGGGCGTGACCAACCTCGGGATTACCCATGCCGTCGAGCAGGACGGCTTCTATTACGCGCCGGACCCGTCAAGCCAGATCGCCTGCACCATCGGCGGCAACGTGGCGGAGAATTCCGGCGGCGTGCACTGCCTGAAATACGGCCTGACGACCAACAACATCCTGAGCATCGAGATGGTGCTGCCGGATGGCGAGATCCTGCGCCTGGGCGGCAAGCACATGGACGCTGAAGGCTATGACCTGCTCGGGCTGATGACGGGCTCCGAAGGGCTGCTGGGTGTCATCACGGAAGTCACCGTGCGCATCCTGCCCAAACCGACGACGGCGCGCGCCCTGATGATCGGCTTCGAATCGAGCGAGGCGGGCGGCCAGTGCGTCGCCGACATCATCGGCGCGGGGATTATCCCCGGCGGCATGGAGATGATGGACCGCCCGGCGATCAAGGCGGCGGAGGCCTTCGTGCAGGTGGGCTATCCGCTGGACGTGGAGGCGCTGCTGCTGGTGGAGCTCGACGGACCGCCGGTGGAGGTCGATTTCCTGATCGGCCGCGTGCGCGAGATCGCCGAGGGGCTGGGCGCGGTCTCCATCCGCATCAGCGAGAGCGAGGACGAGCGCAACCAGTTCTGGGCGGGACGCAAGGCCGCGTTCCCGGCCATCGGGCGCCTGTCACCGGATTATTACTGCATGGACGGCACAATCCCGCGCCACCGGCTGCCGGAAGTCCTGTCGCGCATGTCGCAGCTGTCGGAGAAGTACGGGCTGGGCGTCGCCAATGTCTTCCACGCGGGTGACGGCAATCTGCACCCCCTCATCATGTACGACGCCAACAAGCCGGGCGAACTGGACGCGGCGGAGGAATTTGGCGCGGACATCCTGAAGCTGTGCGTCGAGGTCGGCGGGGTGCTGACCGGCGAACATGGCGTTGGTGTGGAGAAGCGCGACCTGATGGGCGAGATGTTCTCCGAGGACGATCTGAAGCAGCAGCAGCGGGTCAAATGCGCGTTCGACCCGAACCAGCTGCTGAACCCCGGCAAGGTCTTCCCGACGCTGCATCGCTGCGCGGAGCTGGGCCGGATGCACATACATCGCGGCCAGATGCCGTTCCCCGATATTCCCCGGTTCTGAGTGTTCATGACGATGACTCTTTTTGGCTCGTCATGCCCGCACCTGTTGCGGGCATCCACGTCCTTCGGCCTCCTCGGTATCGATGCTTGCGGCATCCACGTGGATGGCCGGAACAAGTCCGGCCATGACATTTGTGTTGAGTTGTTGCCATGACCGAAACTCTCAAACCCGAAACCACCGAACAGGTCGTCGAGGCGATTGCCTGGGCGAGCGGAGAGGAAACCCCGGTCGAGATCGTCGGCACGGGGACCAAGCGCCGTTTCGGCCGGCCCATGGGCGACGGCAATCGGACCATCGGCCATGCCGTGGACCTGTCGGGGTTGAGCGGCATCACGCTGTATGAGCCGGAAGAGCTGATCCTGTCCGCCTGGGCGGGCACGCCCATGGCGGAGATCGAGGCCGCCGTGGCCGAGAAGGGTCAGATGCTGGCCTTCGAGCCGCCCGCCTTCGCGGGGCTGTACGGGGAGACCGGCGGCACGCTGGGCGGGCTGATTGGCTGTAACCTGGCCGGACCGCGACGGGTCAAGATCGGCGCGGCGCGCGACCATATCCTCGGCATCGAGGCGGTCACGGGGCGCGGTGAACTGGTCAAGAGCGGCGGACGCGTGGTGAAGAACGTGACCGGCTACGACCTGTCGAAGCTGCTCACCGGCTCGTTCGGCACGCTGGCTGCGCTGACCCAGGTCACGATCAAGGTTCTGCCCGCGCCGGAAACGGTGGAAACGGTGCTGGTGTCCGGGCTCGGCGGTGCGGACGCCGTGCGCGCCATGACGGCGGCGCTCAATTCCAGCCATGAGGTCTCCGGTGCGGCCTATGTGCCTCCCGGCCTGGCGCAGTCGGTGTCCGGGGCACAGGGAGATGCTGTGGCGGTCCGGGTGGAAGGTTTCAGTCCGTCCGTGGATGCGCGTTCGACCGCGCTGCAGGAATTGCTGTCCGGCTTCGGTTCCGTGGCGACGCTGGATGCGGACGCGTCCGGCGCGCTGTGGCGCGACGTGCGCGATGCCGCGCCGTTTGTCGGAAGCGATGCGCCCCTGTGGCGGGTCTCGGTCACGCCGACCGCAGCGGCCGGGATCTCGGACGCCATCGCTAACGGTATCGGTGGGTCGTCGCTGATCGACTGGGGCGGCGGGCTCCTGTGGTTCGAGGCGGAGGATGCTGCTGCGGTGCGCGCCGTGATAGCCGAACACGGCGGCGGGCACGCGACGCTGGTCCGCGCGCCCGAGGAAACGCGGCGGACGACGCCCGTCTTCCAGCCCCAGCCCGCGCCGCTGGCGGCGCTGTCGGCCCGTGTGAAGGAAAGCTTTGACCCGCGCCATATCCTCAACCCCGGCCGCATGTACGAGGGGGTGTAGGGCCATGCAGACCCATTTCACCCTCGCTCAGCTGGCCGACCCGGATATCGCGGCGACCAACGAGATCCTGCGGAACTGCGTGCATTGCGGGTTCTGCACGGCGACCTGTCCGACCTACACGATCCTGGGCGACGAACTCGACAGCCCGCGCGGGCGCATCTACCTGATGAAGCAGATGTTCGAGGCTGACGCCCCGGCGACCGAAGAGGTGGTCACCCATCTCGACCGCTGCCTGTCCTGCCTGTCCTGCATGACCACCTGCCCGTCGGGTGTGCACTACCAGCATCTGGTCGATCACGGACGCAAGCATGTCGAAGAGACCTATACGCGCCCGCTCTTCGACCGCCTGCTGCGCGGCGTGCTGGCCTGGTCGATCCCGTATCCGACGCGGTTCCGCGCCATGATGGCGGCCGCCATGCTGGCCCGGCCATTCCGTGGACTGCTCAAGGGTCGCCTGCGCGCCATGCTCGACCTGGCACCGACGCGACTGGGCGCGCCGTCCTGGACGGACAAACCGCAGGTTTTCCCGGCCGAGGGTGAGCGCAAGGGCCGCGTTGCGCTGCTGATCGGCTGCGCCCAGACCGTGCTTGCGCCCCAGATCAACGAATCCACGGTGCGCCTGCTGACGCGACTGGGGGTCGAGGTGGTCGTCGCCAACGGCGCGGGCTGCTGCGGCTCACTGGTGCACCACATGGGCAAGGTGGACCAGAGCCATGTGCAGGCCGCGGCGAACATCGACGCCTGGATTGCGGAAGCCGACGGCGAAGGGCTGAACGCCATCGTCATCAACACCTCGGGCTGCGGCACCCAGGTGAAGGACTACGGCTTCATGTTCCGTGAGGACCGCGCCTATGCCGATAAGGCCAAACGCGTGTCGGCGCTGACGCGCGACATCAGCGAATACCTGAGCGAACTCGCGCCCGATATCGCGGCGTGCGAGGACGCCACATCGCTGCGCGTGACCTACCACGCGGCGTGTTCCATGCAGCACGGCCAGCAGATCCGCACCCAGCCGAAGGCGCTTCTGGCGGCGGCGGGTTTCGCTGTGGCGGAGCCGCGCGAAGGCCACCTGTGCTGCGGGTCGGCGGGCACCTACAACCTGATGCAGCCGGAACTGGCCTCGCAACTGCGCGACCGCAAGGCGGCGAATATCGCCCGCACGACGCCGGATGTTCTGGCGACCGGTAATATCGGATGCATGACCCAGCTGGCCGATGCCGTGGGCGTACCGGTGGTGCACACCGTGGAACTGCTGGACTGGGCGACGGGCGGCCCGAAACCGGACGCGCTCGCCTAGCGTTCTATTCGGTGCGTTCGCGCTGCCAGATGATGGTGGCGTGGCCGCCGTCACCCGCAGGGCCCGTGAAGTACATGTGATCGCCGCGCTTCTCGATCTGGCGCGGCCGGTCGAGACCCACCCAGGTGTCGTTCAGCGCGTGTTCGATGTGATGGGTGACCTGGTTGCCGTCGAGTGACCAGCGGCCCGCATAACTCAGATAGGTGTCAAACATCCGCGCCTTGTCGGCATCGGTCGCGCCGGATTGCGGGAAGGGACGTTCGCTCCACCGCGTGATGGCGCTCATGTGGCCGTCGGCGGTGTACATGATAATGCCCTTGGGCGTCGGGCCCTGATGGCGGGTCTGCGTGCCGTCAGCATTGTCCACCCAGGTGTCCACGAGGTGCCAGGCGCCGATCAGGTCTTCGGGTTGGATGGACATGGTGTAATCCCTTTTTTCCGCGTTTTCCGTTGCCGCTTCCCATACACGCAATCGGCGCACAGGCGAAGACGCGCCGGGCAGATTCCTCACAATTGCGTGCGATATACGTTGGTGGGATTGGATTTCGGCGGAAGGCGCGCACATAATTCCCGTTATGAGACAAACTCTCGTGATCCTGTCTGTTCTTGCCGCGCTGGCGCTGCCGGCGGGCGCGGGCGCGGACCAGAACGATCCCGACCTCGACAGCCTGTTCGATATCCTGAAGACGAGCGGGGCGCCGGCGGAAATGCGGGCGGCGGAAAGCCTGATCTGGCGCGCCTGGATGCACCACGACAACGCCGCTTATGACGCCATGATGCGCGACGGCACCCGCGCCATGAACGAGGGCAATTTCGACCGCGCCATCGAGGTGTTCAGTGAGCTTGTGGAACTCGCGCCGGACTATGCGGAAGCCTGGAACAAGCGCGCGACGGTCTATTTTTTCAAGGGCGACCTGGAGAAATCTGTCGAGGACGTGGACCGCACACTGGCGCTGGAGCCGCGCCATTTTGGCGCGTTGAGCGGGCTGGGCCAGATCGAGATGCTGCGCGGCAACGGTGAGGCGGCCATCAACGCCTTCGAGGGCGCGCTGGAGTACCATCCGGCACTGCCGGGGCTGCCCGAACTGATCGAATCCCTCGAAGAAGCCGTGCGCGGGCGAGAACTCTAGTCTGCCTGGCTAAGGCACCACCACGATGGCGCCGGTCGTCTCGCGCGAGGCGATGGCGCGCTGGGCGTCTGCGATGTCGGCCAGCGCGTATTCCGCGCTGATCCCCGGATCGAGCACACCGGAGCCCAGCAAGTCGAACACCTCGGCCAGCATGGCTTTCATCACAGCCGGGTCGCGCACGAAGTCCTTGAGCGACGCCTTGGTGAAGACGAGGGACTTCCTGTTCAGTTCCATCGCGTCCAGCGGCGGCAGGAAGCCCGAGGCGTGGCCGTAGTTGATGTAGAACCCACGCGGCGCGAGACAGGCGACGGTGCCGTCATAGACGGCCGCGCCGACACCGTCATAGGCGACGGGTACGCCCTCGCCATTTGTGATCTCCATGACGCGCGCGGCGAAATCTTCCGACGCATAGTCAATCACATGATCGCAGCCATTGGTCTTCGCGATCTCCGTTTTCGCGGGGCCGCCGGCCGTGCCAATGACTGTGGCGCCCAGATGCTTGCACCACTGGGTGAGCAGTGTGCCCATCCCGCCCGAGGCGGCGTGCACCAGCACCGTATCCGTGGGGCCGATATCGCGGATCTGCCGGACCAGGTACTGGGCGGTCATGCCGCGCACCGTTCCTGCCACGGCGGTTTTCGCATCGACGTTGTCGGGCAGGGCATGGATCTGGTCGGCGGCGATGATCCGCGCGTCGGAATAGGCGCCGAGGTTGAAGCGGTACGCGGCCCTATCGCCGGGCTGAAAATCCGTCACACCGTCGCCGACCGCCTCGATCACGCCCGCGCCTTCGAGCCCGAGGCCGGACGGCAGATCGGGTTTCAGGAAATAGGTGCCCTCGCGCACCAGCACGTCGGCGAAGTGAACGGCGGCGGCCTCATGGCGCAACAGGATCTCGCCGGGACCGGGATCGCCGATGTTGGTGTCTTCGACCGTTAGCTTCTCCGGCCCACCGAATTCGTGGATGCGTACCGCTCTGGGCATGGCCTTTCCCCCGTTCTGGCCTAGATTTCACACATATCGGACCGGGATGACGTGTCCAAGTCAACGCCGTGTCCTATCCAAATTCCGTGCGTGCGCGCATAATCCGCACAATCAAACTCAGGGACAGTTCGACATGCCGCAGGTTCTGGGCCGCAAACAGCTAATGGTGATGGGTGCGGGCGCCGTGTTGCTCGCCATCGCGCTGGGCGTTCGTCAGGGATTCGGGTTGTACCTGGTGCCGATGACCGTCGATATCGGCTGGAGCCGGGAGCTGTTCGGCCTGGCTATGGCGCTCCAGAACCTGATCTGGGGCGCGACCCAGCCTATCGCCGGCGGACTGGCCGACCGTTACGGGTCCGGGCGGGTGATCATCGCCGGCGGCGTTTTCTACGCGCTTGGGGTCGTCGGCATGACGTCCGCCATCACGCCGACCGAACTTCTGATCACCAGCGGCGTGCTGATCGGTCTCGGCATGTCCGGGATCGGCATGTCCGTGGTCTATGGCGCAGTGGCGCGCATGGTGGTGCCGGAGCGCCGGACCTATGCCATCGCCATGGTCAGCACCATCGGCGCGCTGGGGCCCTTCATATTCCCCAAGGTGACCCAGGCCCTGATCGGCGGGTACGGCTGGGAGGTCTCTCTGTTCGCCACACTGGTGATCGTGGCGCTGACGATCCCCATGGGCGCGCTGATGCGCGGCAAGTCCGAGGATGACGGCAGCGAAGCGCCGCAGAACTGGCTGCAGGCCATTGGCGAAGCACGCAAGAACCGCGGCTACATCCTGCTGACGATCGGTTTCTTCGTGTGCGGTTTCCACATCACCTTTATCGGCATCCACCTGCCCGGTTATGTCGCGTGGTGCGGGCTGTCGCCGGATGTGGCGGGCAATGCCTTTCTGCTGGTGGGCGCGGGGAATATCGCCGGTTCATACCTGGCGGGGCATCTCAGCAACCGGTATCGACAGAAAAACCTGTTGAGTCTGATCTATCTGGCGCGTGCGGCCCTCATTCTCTGGCTGCTTCTCATGCCCAAGACCGAGATGACCATCCTGATCTTCTCGGGCGTCTTCGGAATCCTGTGGCTCTCGACGGTGCCGCTGACCAGCGGCGTGGTCGCCAAGATTTTCGGCGCGCGGCACCTCGGCATGCTGTTCGGCTTCGTGTTCCTCAGCCACCAGATCGGGGCCTTCCTCGGCTCCTGGCTGGGCGGGCTCAGCTTCGATGTGACCGGGGACTACAATGCGGTCTGGTACGCCTCTGTGGCGCTGGGCCTGATGGCGGCGGTGCTGCACTGGCCGATCCGCGATGAGCCCGTCGATCGCCTGCTGACGCCCCAGGCCGCGTGACAGTTGCCTGACACTCGGCCCACCTGCGGGAATAAACACCGCAGGTTCCGGACTATTCCATCGCAATAGTTTGAGAACTCGCGGGTTGTCTTCGCGCGCGCGCGAACCCAACCTAGGGGCACCCAAGCGACGAACGGAGAACGTGATGCTGGTGAAGGTCAAACGCGGCTGGGAGATTCCCGAGAGCGCCGTGACCCCCGAAGATATCTATCTGCGCCGACGTGACATCGTGAAGGCGCTCGGCATCGCGCCCGCGATCGCTGCGACGGCGAGCGTCCTTCCAGCGGCCGAGGCCCTGGCAGCTGCGGGCGAAGACCCCACGGTGGGCCTGTACCCGGTGCCGCGCAACGACAAGTACACGGTCGAGCGGGCCATCACCGATCCACAGGAAGCGACCACCTACAACAATTTCTATGAGTTCGGATCCCACAAGCAGATATCCAAGACCGCACAGCGCCTCGAGATCCGGCCCTGGAACATCAAGATCGACGGCATGGTCGAGAAGGAGTTCGAGATCGGCTTCGACGACCTGTTGAAACAGGTCACACTGGAAGAGCGTGTCTATCGCCACCGCTGTGTCGAGGCGTGGGCGATGACGGTGCCCTGGTCTGGCTTCCCCATGCGCCAGCTCGTGGAACTGGCCAAGCCGCTGTCGGGCGCGAAATACGTCCAGATGGAAACGATCGCCGAGGACAAGGCCCAGATGCCGGGGCTGCGCCAGTTCTGGTATCCGTGGCCCTACACCGAGGGCCTGACCATCGAGGAGGCGACCAACGACCTGGCCTTCATGGTCACCGGCCTCTACGGCAAGCCCGTGCCGAAGCAGAACGGCGCACCGCTGCGCCTCGCGGTGCCGTGGAAGTACGGCTTCAAGTCGATCAAGTCGATCATCTGCTTCTCCTTCACCGACAAGAAGCCCAAGACCTTCTGGGAAGGCCTGCAATCGGCGGAGTACGGCTTCTGGGCGAATGTGAACCCCGAAGTGCCGCATCCGCGCTGGAGTCAGGCGAGTGAATGGCTGCTCGGCGGCTCGCGGAACGACCGCGTGCCGACCCGGCTGTTCAACGGTTATGGAGAGTTTGTTGCAGGCATGTATCCCCCAGACGCAGGGGAAACTTATTTCCGGTAGTGCACAGATCGAGAAAATACAACCATAGGGCGGGCTTCGGCCCGCCCATTTTTTATGCGGCACAAAAAAATTAGCCGGACCCCGAGGGGCCCGGCAGGTGAACAGGGAGGCTTGCGTCTAGGGAGACGCCGAGACCGTGTTCGGCGGTCTCTCACCGTTCCCGGCATGGGAGGGAGCCGGAACGGCTCGGTGCACGTAAACACCGTGATGATTGATAGATAGTGCGCGAAGGTGCTCAGGAGGAGGGTATCAAACCGTTAACCAGACATGCAAAATTCGCATACCCTGTCACGGAACCGACGCAATTATCCCGGAAACTGGCCGATCAGAACCGCGTTTCGGCCACTTTTCGCAGCAGGAAGTCACGGAAAACCTGAATCCTCTGCGAATTGCGCAGTTCCTCGGGATACACGAAGTAGGCGTCGTTGCCCGGTCCTTCGAGTTCCGGAAGGACGCGCACGAGGTTCTTGGCTTCTCGCGCCAGGAAGTCAGGCAATCCTGCGATGCCGACACCTGCCTCCACGGCGCGGAAGATGCCATAGAGGTTGTTCAGGATCAGGATCTTGTGCGGTTCCTCATTGGTCGCATCGCGAATGGCATTGAGTAGCCAGTTGAGGTTCGGCGCAGCCATCGCGCGTTCTTCGTCATAGGCGATGATGTGGTGATGGGCCAAGTCTCGCACCTTGTCGGGCATGCCCTTGACCTTGATGTATTCCGGTGAAGCGAAGACGTGGGTATGCACCCGTGTCAGGCGGCGCTGGATCAGGTCGCCCTGGGTGGGCTGGGTGAGCCGGATGGCGCAGTCGGCCTCGCGCATGGACACGTCGAGCTCTTCGTCCGAGGTGATGACCGTGACCTCGATGTCGGGATACAGCTCGATGAATTCGCGGATTCGCGGGGTCAGCCACAGTGAGCCCAAGCCGACCGTGGTCGCGATCTTCAGCGGGCCCTGCGGCTGCTCGTGGGAATCGGTTAGCCGGGCCTCGACCATGGTCAGTTTGGCGAAGACGTCATGGACCGTGCGGTAGAGCAGTTCGCCCTGTTCGGTGAGGATCAGACCGCGGGCGTGGCGGTGGAACAGACGCACGCCCAGGCTGTCCTCGAGCGAGCTGATCTGGCGGCTGACGGCGGACTGGCTCAGATGCAGCGCCTCACCCGCATGGGTGAAGCTGCCGGCGTCCGCGACGGCGTGGAAAATCCTCAGCTTGTCCCAGTCCATGGCCATGTTCAGGCCGTCCCCCGAATTTCAGGTGGCGCCGCCGGTCAGCACCGGCGGTTTTGCTATTCCGCGGCGTCGCGTGCGTCCTCGTCCTCGCGCGCCGCGATGAATTTCTCCGCTTCCAGGGCCGCCATGCAACCCATTCCGGCCGCGGTGATCGCCTGACGATACACTTTGTCTTTCACGTCGCCCGCGGCGAACACGCCGGGGATATTGGTGGCCGTGCTGTCCGGCGCGGTGACGAGATAGCCTTCCTCGTCCATATCGAGGATGCCCTGGAACACCTTGGTGTTGGGGTCGTGCCCGATGGCGATGAACACGCCATCCACCGTCAGGTCGTCCGCCTCACCTGTCTTGATGTTCTTCAGTTTCGCGCCGGTGACGCCCGGCGGGTTTTCGGTGCCGACGACCTCGTCGAGGACCGTGTCCCACATCACGTCGATCTTCTCGTTGCGGAACAGCCGGTCCTGCATGATCTTTTCGGCGCGCAACTCGTCGCGGCGATGGATCAGGGTCACCTTGGATGCGAAATTGGTGAGGTAGAGCGCTTCCTCGACCGCCGTGTTGCCGCCGCCGATCACCGCCACCGGCTTTTCCCGGTAGAAGAAGCCGTCGCAGGTCGCGCAGGCGGACACGCCGAAGCCGGAGAACTTCTGCTCGCTGTCCAGACCCAGCCATTTGGCCGACGCGCCCGTCGCGACGATCACGGTATCGGCTGTGTACACGTCGCCCGTGTCACCGATGCAGATGAAGGGCCGCTTCGAGAAATCCACGTCCACGATCAGATCGTCGATGATTTCAGTCCCGACATTGCGGGCCTGCTCGACCATCTGCTCCATCAGCCAGGGGCCCTGAATCGGTTCGGCAAAGCCCGGATAGTTCTCCACCTCGGTCGTGATGGTGAGCTGCCCGCCAGGCTGCATGCCCTGCACCATGATCGGCTTCAGGTTGGCGCGCGCAGCATAGACGGCCGCCGTGCAGCCCGCCGCGCCGGAGCCGAGAACGAGAACCTTGGTGTGACGGGTTTCGGGCATGACGAGAAGGCTCCGGCGGTCTTTATGTGTGTCGAAAAGGGTCCAAACTAGATAGTCGGAGCACCTCGGCCAGGCAAGACGGGCCGTTTCACGACAGTTTTAACCCCAGGCAATGAATGGGGCCGTCAGAAGGTCACGACGCTGCGGATCGACTCGCCCTTGTGCATCAGATCGAAGGCGTTGTTGATCTCGTCCAGCGGCATCACATGGGTGATCAGATCATCGATGTTGATCTTCCCGTCCATGTACCAGTCCACGATCTTCGGCACGTCGGTGCGGCCCTTGGCGCCGCCGAAGGCCGTGCCCTGCCAGACGCGGCCGGTGACAAGCTGGAACGGGCGCGTCGCGATCTCGGCACCGGCCGGCGCGACCCCGATGATCGTCGATTTGCCCCAGCCCTTGTGGCAGCACTCCAGCGCCTGTCGCATCACATTGACATTGCCGATGCATTCGAAGGAATGATCCGCGCCGCCGTCGGTCAGATCGACCAGATAGGGCACAAGATCTCCCTCAACCTCGGACGGGTTGACGAAATGGGTCATGCCGAACTTCTCGGCCATGGCCTTGCGGCCGGGGTTCAGATCGACGCCGACGATCTTGTCGGCGCCCACCATGCGCGCGCCCTGGATGACGTTCAGGCCGATGCCGCCCAGACCGAAGACGACGACATTGTCGCCGGGCTCGACCTTGGCGGTGTTGATGACCGCGCCGATGCCCGTGGTCACGCCGCAGCCGATGTAGCAGATCTTCTCGAACGGGGCGTCCTCACGCACCTTGGCCACCGCGATTTCGGGCATGACCGTGTGGTTGGAGAAGGTGGAGGTGCCCATGTAGTGGAACACCTTCTCGCCGTTCAGCGAGAAGCGCGAGGTGCCGTCGGGCATGACGCCCTGGCCCTGGGTCTCGCGGATCGCCTGGCACAGGTTGGTGCGGCCCGAGGTGCAGTAATCGCACTGGCGGCATTCCGGGGTGTAGAGGGGGATCACATGGTCGCTCTTTTTCACCGAGGTCACGCCTTTGCCGACCTCGACAACGACGCCCGCGCCCTCATGACCCAGGATCGCCGGGAAGATGCCCTCAGGGTCCGCGCCGGACAGGGTGAACTCGTCGGTGTGGCAGATGCCGGTGGCCTTGATCTCGACCAGAACCTCGCCTTCACGCGGGCCTTCCAGGTCAACGGTTTCGATCGACAGCGGCTTGCCAGCCTGAAGGGCAACGGCGGCGCGAGTTTGCATGGCAAATTCTCCCCGGGAAACGGAATCGGATGATGACGAAGTGTCCCAAGCGCGCGCCGGGAGTGCAAGGGGAGGTTGCCGGGATTTGGCCTAACCCAGCACCCGGGCGTAGAGCCTGAACATCTTGTCCCAGACGATCTCGGCCGAAGGCTCGTGATAGACCTCGCGCTGGGGGAAGGCGAAGCCGTGTTCCGTGGTGGGGAACACCTCGGTCTCGTGGGTCACACCGTTGGCGTCGAGCGCCTCGCGCAGCTGATCGACGAGCTCCAGCGGGACCCAGCGGTCATGTTCGGCGAAGGCGTAGTACATCTCGCCCTCGATCTGCGGGATCAGCAGGTGGGGCGAGTCTTCATGCTCGGTGATGATATAGACGCCATAGAGCGAGACGTTGGCGGCGAAGCGGTCGGGGAAGGTTGCCGCGACATGGGTTACGAAGGCGCCAGACATGCAGTAGCCGACGCAGCCCATTGGCCCTTCGGATGCGGCGTCGTCATTGCCCAGTTCGTCCATCAGCGCGGCGGTGTCCGACGCGACGCCCGCATTGGTCAGGCTGTGCCAGGCCGCGAAGATCATCTCGGTCATCTTCTCGGTGCGCTTCGCCAGATTGAAGCGATGCAGGCCCAGCCGGTAGTAGAGGTCCGGCAGCACGGCGTAGTAGCCCTGCCCGGCGATGCGCCGCGCGAAATCGCGCAATTCCTCGCGGATGCCCGGCGCGTCCATGTACATGACGACGACCGGGTAGGGGCCGTCGCCATGAACGTCCGGATCGGGCCACGCCGCGAAGCACGGCATGGTTCCGTCCGGTGTCGTGACGTCGAATTCTCGTTCCATGAGTTTCCTAGTCCCGTTTGTTCAGGATGACGGATGTCTGTTCAGGCTGTTCTTTCTGTGCCCGCCGTCTCAGCTTGCGCCTGTAGCGCGCGGGCATGCGGTCCATGTCGTCCAGGCTTTCGGTCTTCGTCCGGGCATCATGCAGCGCATAGATGAGGGGGGCGAGCGCCATCTGGACCGCAAATCCCAGAACGAGGAAACCGCCCTCGATGACGAGCACGAAATGCGCGGCGGCGGTCAACAGCAAAGGCAGGGACAGCAGGAAGCTGAACAGGCCAGCGCGCCCCGGTTTATCCACGACCTTGTCGTGGATGTAGGCCATGGGGCCGCCATAAATCGCCTCGAAGGCGGGACCGAGCGAGAATATGTTCACACCGACAACCTCATGCATGAGCTTGCCGAAGTATGGGGTTGCCGCCCTCTCCCTCGTCAAGCTCGGGATGAGGGCGGCAACACGCAAGGTGTCGGAAAAGCAGGCTTACTTCGGCGGCAGCGTGCGCAGATAGGCGACGATGGCGTCGAGATCGGCCGGCTTCATGTTCGCGTAGTAGGGATAGCCCATCGGCGGCAGCATCTTCGCGCCGTCGGGACGAAGACCGGCGGTGATCATGGTCTTGATCGCGTCGTCGGACTTGTCGCCGATCCCTGTGGGCGTGATGTTCGCGGCCACGCTGACGCCCCACGGTCCGTGGAACTCATAGCCGCCGCCGCCGAGATTGTTCTCGAAGTCGGGCCCCTTGGCGGTCAGCGAATGGCATTCCGTGCAATGGGCGAGCGGCCCGGCGAGATAGGCGCCGTAGGCAACCTTGTCGTCCGGTGACGGCGCCTTCACGGTCCCGACCGGCGGGCCGTAGGACGGCGGCAGCGGCATGCGATAGACCGATTTCGGAATCTCGTTCTTCACCGCCGGCACCTGGCGCAGATAGGCGACGATCGCCTTCGCATCGTCGTCGGACATGCCACGATAGAGGCCGATCGGCATCGGCGGGCCGATGATCGTTCCGTCCGGCCGTTTGCCTTCGCGGATGGCGGTGATGATCTGCTCGTCCGTCCACTTGCCGATGCCGGTGTCCGGATCGGGCGTGATGTTCGGCGCGTTCGCGTCGAAGCCCGGCGTCTTTTCCATGGGCGCCATGCCGGCCATCTCCATGCCGGGAATGTCGCCGGTCGGCCCCTTGGGCGTGTGGCAGTTGCCGCAGGCCACCACGGCATTCATCAGGTACGTGCCTCGCTCAAGCGGGGTTTCGGCCATGGCCGACCCCTGCATGACGAGAAGCGCTGCGCCGGCGATGGCCGGCGCGAGTGTTTTTGCGCGCATTGAAAATCTCCCCCCGAGAAGCAAGCAGTGGGACTTTGACACCTGCAAATTTTTTCAGCAGTGGAAACCTATAGACACGCGGTATCAGGCTATGCGCCGTCCGGATCTTTTCTTTCTTCGCTTGTGCGGCTGCGCCGGACCTCGTGCCGCGTCCCGCCGAGCCACCCTTTCCGGCGGAAATAGATCAGCATGCCGCCGGCCATCGACGCCATCAGCAGCAGGGCTGCGGGGTAGCCGAAATACCAGTCGAGTTCCGGCATGTTCCAAGGCGAGACGTGCGGGTCGAAGTTCATGCCGTAGAGCGACGCGACAAAGGACAGCGGAATGAAGATCGTGGCGATGACCGTCAGCACCTTCATGATCTCGTTCATGCGGTTGTTGACGGCCGACAGGTGCAGGTCGATCAGGCCGCCGAGGATCTCGCGGTTGGTATCGACATTGTCCATGAGCTGGATGACGTGGTCGTAGCAGTCGCGCAAAAAGACCTGGGTCGTGCGGCCGATGATCGGATGCTCGTCGCGCAGCAGGCCGTTGAGCAGTTCACGCATGGGCCAGACCGTGCGCCGGACGATCAGCAGGTCGCGGCGCAGGCGGTGAATCGCCGGCACATGCTCGTGCTGGGGGTGCTCCATGATATCGATCTCGAGGTCTTCGAGCTGTTCGCCCATCTCCTCCAGCAACGGGAAGAAGGCGTCCACCACAGCATCGATCAGGGCATAGGCCAGGTAGTCCGCGCCATTGGACCGGAGCCGTGAGCGTGGATCGCGAATGCGCTGGCGCACAGGCTCGAAGCCGTCTCCGGGCTTCTCCTGCAGGGTCAGGACGAAGCCTTCGCCGACAAACAGGCTCATCTGCTCTGTCTCTATACGTTCGCCGAGGGCTCCCATCCGCAATACGACGAACAGCGAATCCTTGTAGTCCTCCGCCTTCGGGCGGTGACGGGTGCTGACAGCGTCTTCGAGGGCCAGATTGTGCAGGTTGAAGGCCTTGCCGAGTTTCGCGACCAAATCAATGTCGCGCAGGCCGTCCACGTTGATCCAGACAACGTCATTGTCTGCACGCAAAGTGCCGAGGGTATCGAAATCTACCTCGTCGAGTTCCGTGACATGGTCCGGACCGAACGCAAAGACATGCACCCGCGTGGCTTGCGCCATCGGATTGAAGGACAGAACGCCGGGCGCGGAACCCGGCGGCGGATAGGCGCGCGGCCGGCGGCGGGAACGTTCGTCCTCGCCGTCCCCGTTCATGTATCTAGAACCCGAACATGTGATCGAGGGAAAACGCGCTGCCGTCGCGCGCGATCACGCCGTGATAGCCGAACAGGCGGCAGGTCACGTCCCGGATCAGGACATAGCCGGAGCCCGCCGCACCGGCCTTCGCCGCTTCCTTGCGGGCGTCAGCATCGAACAACTCGCTCAGCCGAAAATGGAAGGAGCCGCCGCAGTCGATGTTCACGGTCGTCTCGGCCACCACGTTGCCGGTGCCGTCATGCAGCATCAGCTTTGTATCGGACGTGTCGTGCCACGGCGTCGAGGCCGGGTAGATCAGCTGGCAGAAGGTGTCGTGGTCGTCTTCGCCGACCGCCATGGCGGGGTCGGTGCGAAGGAACAGGCGGGTGGTGAGGCCCGGTGCCGCGCCGGAATAGGATTGCGGCTCACCGCGCCAGGTGAGCGCCGTGTTGAAGATATGGGCGCCGAAACTTGTCTCTGCCGCGTGTCCGGAATTACGCGCCTCGTAGCGGAACAGGCCGTGCAGCCACCCGTCCACGCCGCGCGTCGCCACGCCGAAATCGTAGAGCAGCTCGATATGGCCCGCCTCATCATCCAGCGCGCCCGCACCGTTCAGCAGGTTGTCCACGTCCAGCGCCACGCTGTCACGCCGCGCCAGTTCGCCGAGGGACCGGCGTGCCAGTTCGCGCCCGGTGCGGTCAAAGATGCGCGCTTCCAGCGGCAGGGTTTCCTGGGTCGTGGCCATCGGTGTCGGCATGGCGATGGAGCGAAAATCCTTGCGTGGCAGCACGGGTGCGGGAAGCAGGAAGCCCTTGCCCATCAGGTTGCCGATCTCCGCGATCCGTGGGTCGGGTTCCAGATCGACGCGTTCCACATTCACATGGGCCGTGCGCCGGCGTTCCACCTGTCCGTTGGGCCGGGTCTCGATCTCGTAGCGCGGACGGACGAAATGCTTGCCCGCCTGGACCTCGATCTGCTGGGGCCAGGAGGCATCGGGTAGCAGGGTGGCGGCATCAAGGGCGTAGGTGCCAAAGGGTGGCACCTCGCGTTCAAGCCAGCCGATGGCGTCGTCGCCCATCAGGTTCAGGCCCACGGCGCCCGCCGGGATCGGGCAGGGGTGGCTGTTCTGCACCCACAGGATGACCTTCTCGCCATCCTTCGGGGCGGGCAGGCCGCCATAGAAATCGGCGGGCCAGGCATTGGCGTCATGGGTGCAGGACAGATCGCGCGCATCGTCGCCGAACGTGTCCAGCGCGTACTTGATGATGTCATGGCCTTTCACGCCGATGGCGTGAACGAAGAGCTGTCCGGTGATCTCGTCCAGGCCGAACCGCTGGCACACATCCGTGCTGTCGATGGTGACGCCGCCGGGGGAGTCGGGCAGGGCCAGATCCCACTGGCAGATGGTCTTCCCGTCCTCGCCGATCAGCGTCAGCCAGAGAGAGACATTCGACGCGCCATAGCGGTGCCAGTAATTCGCCGTCACGATGCGGGTGTGCAGGCGTCCGCCGCGCCCGTCCGGCACGTCGCGGAAGAAGGCGAAGTTGGTCGCGAAGTTCAGCGGGTCGAGATACTGCGTCTTGTTGGTGAGCCGGTCTTCCGGCAGGCGCAGGCGGTCCAGCGTGACCACTTCGGTGCCGTCCGGCACCAGGTGCGCGATATCGCGCACGGTCTTCTCGGCGTCGAACGCCACCACCAGCAGCGCGTCCGCCTTTGCCGAGGCCAGATCGGTCACCGGCTGGGCCGTGCGTCCCAGGACCGTCTCACCCAACGCCGAGAGGTCCTGCACGAACAGATGCGCGATGTTCACCGTGTCGAGGGGGAAGAGCTGCGCGAAGGCTGCAGCCAGGCCCATGGGATCGTAGATCGCCACCGCGGACTTGCCGGCCAGCTCCTCGACGAGCGCGCGCGCATGCGGCGCGACGGCGGGATGCCCTGCGGCCTTGAAGAAGGGAAAGCCCCCTTTGACGTTGGAGAATGTCGCGATGTCGAGAGGCATCGGTTGCGCCTGCCTATGCCTTGAGTTTCTTGAAGAACGCCGAAACCGAGTGGCGCACCTGTTCGCGGGTCTTGTAGGCTTGGCTGTTCACCCAGTTCAACTGGATCGTCCGCCGCTCGCCCTCGAAGGGCTGGTGGCCGTGCCAGGCGTTCTCGATGCAGGGAAAGGCGAGCAGCGTGCCCTCGTCGGGCGGCACCTCGACGGCGTAGTCTTCGAGATTGTCCTGGCTGCGCAGCAGGCGAAGCTGGCCGCCCGGCTCTTCCCAGGCAGGATTCATGTACAGCAGCACGGTGACCAGCTTGCCGGCGGAATCGATATGGATCTTCCCGTCCGTCGCACGCGCACGGCCGCGCACGGTCACCATGGTGGGTTTGCCGGTCAGGTCCATGCCCAGCTTGCTTCCCAGCGCACGGGCGAATTCCGGGCCTTCCAGCGCTTCAAGGAGCGCCGCGAAGCCCGGGCCGTATTTGAGCTGTCCGGTGGGGAAGCTGCCCGGCCGTTCGATCACCGGGAAGTCGGCATTCGCTGCGTCCAGCGCGGCCCTGGTCACGACGCCGGGGACGATCACGTGGTCATACGGATCGTGGCCCAGAGGCGCGGCATCGATGGCCTGGATATCGAGCACCGTCATGCCGTCTGAATAATTCGCGACTCAGCCAATTGCAATGCGGCGAAGTACCTCGGCGGCCACCGACGCCGTCTCGTCCGGTGGCGTGTAGTTCCATTGCTCGATCCGGCCGCGGAACGCACGCGTGATGCCGTGGGACTCCATGAGGTCGTGGAAGCGGCGGAACTTGGCCGATCCGCCTTCCAGATGTGCCACGTGCACGGGCTTTCCGGTGGCCGCCGCCTCGCTCACCATGTTCACGGAATCGCAGGTGACGACGATGGCGTCGGCATGGGCCAGGTAACCCAGATACGGGTTGTCGCCCTGTTCGTCCCAGATGTCGGCGCCGGTGCCGTCGAGGGCGTCGCGGATGGCGCGCCGTGCGTGGTCCGGCGTACGCCTCGACGGGGTGACGGCCAGCCCCCAATCGCCCGAGCGCGCGATCCGGCCCAGATCCTCGGCCAGTTTGCGGCTGAACGCCTCGGTCATCTTATAGACGGCGTTGTCGCCGCCCAGCAGTACCGCTAGGAGGGGGCGCGGCAGATGTGCCACCCGGCCGGCGAAGGCTTCGCGCGCGGCGGCGAGCGCTTGCGCGTTCACGCCGTGCATCGAGCCCACGGTCGAGATCACATTCGGGCCGGACAGGCCGTCATGTTCCGGTGTAACCACCAGATCGAAGGCATCCGGTGAAATCCCCGGGTCCTGAATCTGCACGCAGAAGGACTTGCCGCCGCTGAGTTTGCGGATGGCGCGCGCGGGGGCTACGGACTTGCGTCCGCTGGCGATCAGCAGGTCCGGCCATGGCGGTTCCAGCTTGTCGGAGCGTGGCTTCAGGATCGACAGTGAGGCTGGCGTGATCGCGGGCGGGAGCCAGCGCCAGGGCATACGTTGGCCGATCACCTTGGAGACAGGCTCAACCCCGATCACCTCGGCCAGGCCGCGGCACTGGTTGACCATGCCCACCTTGCCGTCGGTGAGGATCCAGCACGTCAATTCAGCGGGGTTTGCGGGAGCGTTCACGTCGCGGGGACCGGAGTGTCTCAGACCAAGGGATGATTTCAGTACCACCGGCTTCGTTTGAAATATAATTTCAATCTGCTAGCATCGGCGGCACGTGAGAAGTCCAACTATAGGCGCGCCTCACGCCGATTCCCACGGCACCGCGCGCCCTCAACCGGCCGCCGCCCACCTGGAGACATGACAGCGATGACGGACACGGAATCCGAGCGGGAATCCGGCCGGGCGACACCGGAAAATCGTAAGGTCAAGCTGGACGCGATCGACCGCCGCATTTTGCGCAACCTTCGCGACGAGGGCCGTATCACCAATGTGGAACTGGCACGCCGCGCCGGGATTTCCGCGCCGCCCTGCCTGCGCCGGGTGCGCGCGCTGGAGAAGGCCGGCTACATCAAGGGGTATCGCGCCGAACTCGACGCCGAACGTCTCGGTTACGAAGTCGGTTTCCACGCGCTGGTCGGGCTCGACAGCCAGTCGGAAGCCGTGCTGTCGGCCTTTGAAGCGGAAATGCGTTCCTGGCCGGAGGTGCGCCGCTGCGACATGATCCGCGGCGGCGGTGACTTCATGCTGCGCATCGTCGCGCGCAACACGGCCCATGAGAACCAGCTCACCGCGCGCCTGACAGCGGCCCCGCACGTCTCGACCGTGCAGACCTTTCAGGTGATCCGCAGTTCCAAGTATGAATCCAGCGTGCCGGTGGACGACCCGGGCGAGTAGTTGACGTGGCGCTTACTTGAAGCGGACCGCGACCACCTCGAAGTAGCGCACGCCGTTGGGCGTCGTGACCTCGACGCTGTCGCCCACCTCGCGGCCGATCAGGGCCTTGCCGAGCGGTGACTGGATCGAAATCTTCCGGGCCTGGATGTCCGCCTCGAATTCACCGACGAGCTGGTAGGAGATTTCCTCGTCGGTTTCCTCGTCCGCCAGCTTCACGGTCGCGCCGAACCGCACGGTCGAGCCCTTGAGCTTCGAGGTGTCGATCACTTCGGCGCGCTTGGTGGCGTCCTCGAGTTCGCCGATCCGCCCTTCGATAAAGCTCTGGCGCTCACGTGCGGCGTGATACTCGGCGTTCTCCGACAGATCGCCGTGTTCGCGCGCGGCCGCGATCGCCTTGACGATCGCAGGGCGTTCGACCTGCTTGAGGTTCCGCAGTTCTTCCTGAAGGGCCGCATGGCCCTCCTGCGTCATGGGGATCTTGTCCATCGTCCCGTCGCTCGTTCACAAGCTGCCCACCGGAGTGGGCAGACATTATTACAATGGCTTAGACAAACGAAAATACCCGCCGCTTGTCGCGTCCGGCCGCTTGGCCTTCGACGAACGTCCGGCGGGCTAAGCCATTCAAAATCCGTGACTAAAATACGACTGCAGGGGCGCGACTTCAAGCCCGCCGCTACGCACGGCCTCAATGGAGGCCACGGCGGCGCGCGCACCGGCGACGGTGGTGTAGTAGGGAATCTTCAAGGTGAGCGCGTTTCGGCGCAGGCTGTAGCTGTCGGAAATCGAGCTCGCACCTTCGGTCGTGTTGAACACGAGCTGGATTTCGCCGTTCTGCATGGCGTCCACGATGTGCGGGCGGCCTTCCAGCACCTTGTTGATGATCTCCACCTCCACGCCCTCGGCTTCCAGAACACGTGCCGTGCCGCTGGTGGCGACGATCTCGAAGCCTAGGCCGATCAGGCGCCGGGCCAGATCGACCATCGCGGGTTTGTCGCGGTCGCGCACGGAGATGAACACCCGGCCGCCGGTCGGCACCTTGGTGCCGCCGCCGAGCTGGGACTTCGCGAAGGCATGTCCGAAATCGCGGTCGAGGCCCATGACCTCGCCGGTGGATTTCATCTCCGGCCCCAGCAGGATATCGACGCCGGGGAACCGGGCGAAGGGGAAGACGGCTTCCTTCACCGCAACGTGGCCGCTATGCGCGCTGATGTCGTGAAGTTCGAAGTCGGCGAGTTTTTCACCCGCCATCACGCGCGCGGCGACCTTGGCGATGGGCACCCCGGTGGCCTTGGCGACGAAGGGGACCGTACGGCTGGCGCGCGGGTTCACCTCGATCAGATAGACCTCGTCGTCCTTGACCGCGTACTGAACGTTCATCAGGCCGAGTACGTTGAGCGCGCGGGCGAGGATTTCCGTCTGGCGGCGGATTTCCTCGACGATTTCCGGGCTCAGCGAATAGGGCGGCAGCGAGCAGGCGCTGTCGCCGGAATGAATGCCCGCTTCTTCGATGTGCTCCATGATGCCGGCGACATGCACATTGCCGTCCGCGTCGCACAGGGCATCGACATCCACCTCGATGGCGTCCTGCAGGTAGCGGTCCAGCAGCACCGGGCTGGTGCCCGACACGCGCACGGCCTCGTTGATGTAACGGGTCAGCGCGTCCATGTCGTAAACCAGTTCCATCGCGCGCCCGCCCAGAACGTAGGACGGCCGGATCAGCAGCGGGAAGTCGAGCGCCTCCGCGGCGGCCAGGGCTTCCTCGGCGCTGGTGGCGATCGCGTTCTCCGGCTGCTTCAGGTCGAGGTCCTGCAGCAGCGCCTGGAAGCGCTTGCGGTCCTCGGCCAGGTCGATGGCGTCTGGCGAGGTCCCCAGGATCGGGACGCCGGCGGCTTCCAGCGCGTGGGACAGCTTGAGCGGCGTCTGGCCGCCGAACTGCACGATCACGCCCTTCAGCTTGCCGCTCGACATCTCGAGCTTGCAGATCTCCAGCACGTCCTCGGCGGTCAGCGGCTCGAAATAGAGACGGTCCGAGGTGTCGTAGTCGGTGGAGACCGTCTCCGGGTTGCAGTTGACCATGATGGTCTCGTAGCCCGCCTCGCGCAGCGCGAAGACGGCATGGACGCAGCAATAGTCGAACTCGATGCCCTGGCCGATCCGGTTCGGCCCGCCGCCCAGGATGATGACCTTCTCGCGCTCGGTGGGTTTGGACTCGCACTCGCCGTGCCGGGTCGAATCCCCCTCATAGGCCGAGTACATGTAGGGCGTCTGACTGGGGAACTCGGCCGCGCAGGTGTCGATCCGCTTATAGACCGGATGCAGACCTAGCTTGTCGCGCGCCGCGGCCACGTCTTCCGGCGAAGTGCCGGTCAGCTCGGCGAGGCGCTCGTCGGAGAAGCCCATCTTCTTCAGCCGGATCATGCCGTCATAGTCGGACGGAAGACCCGTTTCGCGGACCCGGTTCTCGGTCTGGACGATGGCGTGGATCTGCTCCAGGAACCACGGGTCGTATTTGGTGACCCGCTGGATGTCCTGCAGGGAGAAGCCGTGGCGGAAGGCCTGGGCGATCACCAGCAGACGGTCGGGCGTCGGCCGGCCCAGCGCCGCGAACACCGCGTCCTCATCGACACCACGCCCCTCGCCGCGTGAGCGCACGCCGGGGATGGCCACCTCGTTCAGTCCGGTCAGCCCGGTCTCCATCGACCGGTAGGCCTTCTGCAGGCTCTCGGCGAAGGTGCGGCCGATGGACATGGCCTCGCCGACCGACTTCATCGACGTGGTCAGCGTCGGCTCGGTGCCGGGGAACTTCTCGAAGGTGAAGCGCGGCATCTTGGTGACGACATAGTCGATGGTCGGCTCGAAGCTGGCCGGCGTCACCCCCGTGATCTCGTTGGTCAGCTCGTCCAGCGTGTAGCCGACGGCGAGCTTGGCCGCGACCTTGGCGATGGGGAAGCCCGTCGCCTTGGAGGCCAGCGCGGACGACCGGCTGACGCGCGGGTTCATCTCGATCACCACCATGCGCCCGTTCTTCGGGTTGATGGCGAACTGCACGTTCGACCCGCCGGTCTCGACCCCGATCTCGCGCAGGCACGCGATCGAGGCGTCGCGCATGATCTGGTATTCCTTGTCCGTCAGGGTCAGCGCGGGGGCCACCGTGATGGAATCGCCCGTGTGCACGCCCATCGGGTCGATGTTCTCGATGGAGCAGATGATGATGCAGTTGTCCGCCTTGTCGCGGACGACCTCCATCTCATACTCCTTCCAGCCCAGTACCGATTCCTCGACCAGCACCTCGTTGACCGGTGAAGCCTCGATACCGCCCATGACGATGTCGAAGAATTCGTCGCGGTTGTAGGCGATGCCGCCGCCGGTGCCGCCCAGCGTGAAGGACGGGCGGATGATTGCGGGCAGGCGGACCATCTCCAGCGCCGTCTCCGCATCGGTGCGGTTGTTCACCTGCATCGAGCGCGGCGATTCCAGCCCGATCTTTTCCATCGCTTCACGGAACTGCAGCCGGTCCTCGGCCTTGTCGATGACGTCGGCATCCGCGCCGATCATCTCGATGCCGAGCCGATCCAGCGTGCCGTCGCGCGCGAGCGTCAGGCAGGTGTTCAGCGCTGTCTGCCCGCCCATGGTCGGCAGGATCGCGTCGGGCTTCTCAGCCTCCAGGATCTTGGTGACCATCTCCGGCGTGATCGGCTCGACATAGGTCGCGTCGGCAAACGCCGGGTCGGTCATGATCGTCGCCGGGTTCGAGTTCACCAGGATCACCCGGTAGCCCTCGTCCTTGAGCGCCTTCACGGCCTGGGTGCCGGAATAGTCGAACTCGCAGGCCTGGCCGATGATGATCGGCCCGGCGCCGACGATCATGATGGATTTGAGGTCGGTGCGTTTTGGCATGTCAGCTCTTGGCGTCGATCATTTCGACGAACCGCTCGAACAGGTAGTGGCTGTCGTGCGGGCCCGGCGAGGCTTCCGGGTGGTACTGGACGGAAAACGCCGGAGCATCCTTGACGCGGATGCCTTCCAGCGAGCCGTCGAACAGCGAGACGTGGCTCATCTCCACATTTGCGGGCAGGGATTTCTCCACCACCACGAAGCCGTGGTTCTGGCTGGTGATCTCCACCTTGCCGGTGGCGAGGTCCTTGACCGGGTGGTTCGCGCCGCGATGGCCGTGATGCATCTTCTCGGTCTTCGCGCCCAGCGCCAACGAGAGCATCTGATGGCCGAGGCAGATGCCGAAGGTCGGCGTGCCGGAGGCCAGCACGTCGCGGATCATCGGCACGGCGTAGGCGCCCGTCGCCGCCGGGTCGCCCGGGCCGTTGGACAGGAACACGCCGTCCGGCTTGTGGCCGAGGATGTCCCTGGCCGTCGCGGTGGCGGGCACCACGGTGACCTTGCAGCCCAGATCGGCCAGCGAGCGCAGGATGTTGCGCTTGGCGCCGAAATCCACCGCCACGACATGGCGTTTGGGCGCGGTCAGCTCGCCATAGCCCTGACCCAACTTCCAGCGGGTTTCCGTCCACTGGTAGGTCTGGGTGCAGGAAACGTCCTTGGCGAGGTCCGCGCCTTCAAGTCCGCGCCAGTCCGATGCCGCCGCGCGCAGGGCGGCCGTGGCGATCGGGGTGTTGGGCTGGTGGACGATCGCGCCGTTTGGCGCGCCCGCGTCGCGGATGTGGCGGGTCAGGCGGCGCGTGTCCACGCCCGCGATGCCCACCATGTCCGTGGACTTGAGCCACGTGTCGAGATGCTGCACCGCGCGCCAGTTGGACGGGTCGGAGATGTCGGCACGGATAATGCAGCCTCGCGCGGCGGGCGTGGTGGTCTCCACGTCCTCCTCGTTCGCGCCCACATTGCCGATATGGGGGAAGGTGAAGGTGATGATCTGGCCCGCATAGGACGGGTCGGTCAGGATTTCCTGGTAGCCGGTCAGCGAGGTGTTGAAGCAGACTTCACCGACGCAAGCGCCGGTGGCGCCGATCCCGCGCCCCCAGAATACTTCGCCGTCGGGCAGAACCAATGCTCCGGTCGCCCAATCTGGCTGGCTCCGGTCCTGTGGCGCGGAAGCGGCCATATCGCTCCGGTCCTCGGGGTGGCGGGCCGCTGCAAAAACGGGCCGCCGGGCAAGTTGTTTCTCGGGCCGGCCGTCGCGGAGCCGGCGCACGCCGGTCCGGACGCGCAAATTGCCGAGTTGTTTAAGGCACCCGGCCGGAGTCGTCAAGCGAGGCTGCGGATGAATTAAGTGTATTAAAACAATCACTTAAGAGTTCGGCGCTTTCGTTGCGCCGAACAGGCAAATCCGTTACCGTCCCGCGCGTCCCGCAAAGAGGCACAAGAACATGTTTCGCGAACAACTTCCCGAGGCCCTGAAGGCCGCGCTCAAGGACAAGGACGAACGCGCCGTGTCCACCCTGCGCCTGATCATGGCGGCCCTGAAGGACCGCGATATCGCCGCGCGCAGCAAGGGTAACATGGACGGCATCCCCGAGGACGAGATCCTGCAGATGCTCCAGACCATGGTGAAGCAGCGCCGGGAATCGATCTCCATGTACGAGAAGGGCGGCCGGCTGGAACTGGCTGAGCAGGAAGGCGAGGAGATCGCGATCATCCAGCGCTTCCTGCCCGAACAGCTCAACGAGGCCGCGACCGAGGCCGCGGTGGACAAGACCATCGCAGATATCGGCGCGGGCGGGCTGAAGGACATGGGCGCGGTGATGGGCGCGCTGCGCGAGAACTATGCCGGCCAGATGGATTTCGGCAAGGCGAGCGCCATTGTGAAGGCCCGGCTGAGCGGCTGAAGCCGTACAAAACAGTCCCCAGTTATCTGGACTTATCCTCACAACTCATTGCACTGGGCCGTACCGCGCGACTCGGCGGCAGGGTAGTTTGTGTCCCCGTTTCGTAAGGATAGGAACAGGCATGGCCTTCCCGCCGCAATTTCTCGATGAGTTGCGCGCGCGGCTTCCGGTGTCGGAGGTCGTGGGGCGGAAGGTGCGCCTGTTGCGCAAGGGCCGCGAGCATTCGGGCCTGTGCCCCTTCCACAACGAGAAGACCCCGTCCTTCACGGTCAACGACGAGAAGGGCTTCTATCACTGCTTTGGCTGTGGCGCGCATGGCAGCGTGATCGATTTCGCCATGGAAACCGAGGGCCTGTCCTTCCCCGAGGCGGTCGAGAAACTGGCCGGGCAGGCGGGCCTGCAGGTGCCGCAATCCTCTCCCGAGGAGCGCGAGCGCGCTAAGGTCCGCTCCACGCTTTACGATGTCCTCGAGCAGGTTTGTGATTGGTACGAGGATCAACTCACGCGACCGGGGGGCAGGCAGGCCTACGACTACCTTAAGCAGCGAGGGTTTACCGACGAGACCATCGGTCGATTTCGTCTCGGATTTGCACCGGATGGTCGTGGCAAGCTTCTTCAGGCGATGGAGTCCCGTGGCATCGAGCGGCGGCAACTGGTCGAGGCCGGGCTGATCAAATTGCCGGAAGGCGGCGGCGATCCCCGCGACTATTTCTTCAACCGCGTGATGTTCCCGATAACCGATGGACGGGATCGGGTCATCGCCTTCGGCGGGCGTATCCTGGGCGACGGCCAGCCGAAATATCTGAACTCGCCCGAGACGCCGCTCTTCCACAAGGGCCGCAACCTCTACAACTACGCGATGGCGCGCGAGGCTTCGAAGGACGCCGGGACCGTCATCGTGGCCGAGGGCTATACCGATGTCATCGCGCTGGCGCAGGCGGGCCTGCCCAATGCCGTGGCGCCCCTCGGCACGGCGCTGACCGAGGAGCAGATCGGTCTGTTGTGGCGGATCGCGGACGAGCCCGTCTTGTGCTTCGACGGCGACAATGCCGGTGAGCGCGCGGCGCTGCGCGCCGCCGAACGCGCCATGCCGATCCTGAAACCCGGCAAGACGCTGCGCTTCATGGGATTGCCCGCGGGCGAGGATCCGGACTCGCTGGTCGGCACGCGCGGCGCGGACGGTTTCCGTCATCTGCTCGCCGGTGCGCGCCAGCTTGTCGATGTGGTCTGGCAGGCCGAGGTCTCCGCCGGGCGTCACGACACGCCGGAACGTCGCGCCGACCTGGAGCGCCGGATCAACGGCCGTCTGTCCACCATCGCCGATGAAGGCGTGAAGTATCATTACCAGCAGAGCATGCGCGAGCGCATACGGGACCTGTTTTTCCAGTCCGGGCGGCGCGGCGGCTCAAAAAAGCCCTGGAAAGGGTCCGGTCCGGGACAAAAATCGCGGGAAATGCTGCCCGGGCTGGGTGCGCGGGGCGATCTTGGGGCTATGAAGTCACTGCAGGAGCGGATTTTGGTGGCGACACTGGTCAACCATCCTGATCTGATTCACGATTCCGTCGATGCTCTGAACGAAATTTCCCTGCAGAACAGGGAGCTTGACGCCCTGCTCCACGAGATTTTAAACCACGCTTTTGCGGCCCCAACGCTTGACACGCGCGACTTACAGCGCCATTTGATCCAGTGTGGCCATGAAAGGCTGCTGGGGGTTGTGCTGAATGCACAGGTATATCGTCAGGCATCGTTCGCGGGGCCGGGCGCAACCGTGCTGGAAGCGCGTGCGGCATTGGACGAGATGCTCGCAAGTTTTGCACGGTCAAGGCTGAAGATGGACCGTGCAGACGCGAAAAAGGAACTTGAGGACGACATGAGCGAACGCAATGCCGAGAAGCTGCTCAACCTCGTCCGCGAAGGGTCGCGAGCCGGCGGCCTCTAGAAAATCAAATTGATCTGGTAAGGCGCGTCCTTCGGGAACGGCGCGGCGAGGGTAGATATATGGCACGAAACGAGGCCCAGGAAGAAGCAGCGGACGACCGTGAGGAAAACACCGACGGTCCGCTGATGGACGGCTCTATTCAGGGCGTCAAGAAGATGATCGCGCGCGGCAAGGAGCGCGGGTTCATCACCTATGACGAACTGAACGAGACGCTGCCCCAGGACCAGGTCTCGTCGGAACAGATCGAGGACGTGCTGGCCCAGCTTTCCGAGATGGGCATCAACGTCGTCGAGGAAGAAGAAAAGGACGACTCCTCCGCCCAGGCCGACAGCTCGGACGACAACGACGCCAAGTCCGACGACGACAGCGACGACGAGAAGGAAGAGGCGCCTGTCCCAGCCAAGACGCGTACGACGCGTGAGGAGGATCTCGGGCGCACCGATGACCCGGTGCGCATGTACCTGCGCGAGATGGGCTCGGTCGAGCTGCTGTCGCGCGAGGGCGAAATCGCCATCGCCAAGCGGATCGAGGCCGGCCGCGAGAAGATGATCGGCGCGATCTGCGAATCCCCGCTGACCATCCGCGCGATTATCGCCTGGCGCGACGCGCTGGATAAGGAACAGATCCTGCTGCGCGACGTGATCGACCTGGACGCGACCCACAGCGGCGGTCCGGGCGAGGACAATTCCGCCAATGGCGGTGCGAACGCCAACAATGGCGCCAATAACGCTAACGGGGCCGACAAAGGCGACGCGAACGCGAAAAAAGCGGACAACGACAACAGCGGTTCCGACGACGACGATGGTGACGACGACACCGCCAACCTGTCGCTCGCCGCGATGGAAGCCAAGCTGAAGCCCGAAGTGCTCGGCCTGTTCCAGGACATCGACAAGACCTACAAGAAGCTGCGCAAGCTGCAGGAACAGCGCCTGGCCGGCATCAAGAACAAGTCGGACGCGCTCTCGGGTCCCCAGGAAAAGCGCTACACCAAGCTCCAGCACGAGCTGGTTGAGTACATGGAGAAGGTCCAGCTCAACAACGGGCGGATCGAGGCGCTGGTGGATGAGCTCTACGGCCTGAACCGCCGCCTGACCAGCTTCGAAGGCAAGCTGATGCGCATGGCGCTGGATTGCGGCGTGACGCGCGAGGACTTCCTTGAGGAGTATATGGGCAACGAGCTCGACCCGCGCTGGGTCAGCCGCGTCGCCCGCCTGAAGCGCAAGGGCTGGAAGAAGTTCGCCGAGAAGAACGGCGACGAGATCCGCGCGATCCGCAAGGAGGTCATGGAGATTTCCGCGCGCGTCGGCCTGCCGATCTCCGAGCTGCGGCGCATCGTTCAGGTCGTCCAGCAGGGCGAAAAGGAAGCCAGCCGCGCGAAGAAGGAGATGGTCGAGGCCAACCTGCGCCTCGTGATCTCCATCGCGAAGAAGTACACCAACCGCGGCCTGCAGTTCCTGGACCTGATCCAGGAAGGCAACATCGGCCTGATGAAGGCGGTGGACAAGTTCGAGTACCGCCGCGGCTACAAGTTCTCGACCTATGCGACGTGGTGGATTCGTCAGGCGATCACCCGCTCGATCGCCGACCAGGCCCGCACGATCCGTATCCCGGTCCACATGATCGAGACGATCAACAAGCTGGTGCGCACCTCGCGCCAGATGCTCCACGAGATCGGCCGCGAGCCGACCCCGGAGGAGCTGGCGTTGCGTCTGCATATGCCGCTGGAGAAGGTGCGCAAGGTCCTGAAGATCGCGAAGGAGCCGATCTCCCTCGAGACGCCCATCGGCGACGAGGAAGATTCGCACCTCGGCGAC
>Ga0181578_10000360_pt1 | contig 42794 bp, 39 predicted proteins | sample 071ome_21_FD_148659 | JGI IMG/M metagenome (GOLD analysis project Ga0181578, IMG submission 148659) | Coastal salt marsh microbial communities from the Groves Creek Marsh, Skidaway Island, Georgia - 071401CT metaG (spades assembly) | ecosystem: Environmental > Aquatic > Marine > Intertidal zone... | reverse complement strand
TTGTCGACCTGGTTGTCATCGATCGGATGCCCAGTGGTTCAGATCGGCGGTCCTGGGCGCATCGATCCGGACGGGAACGTCGTCGCGACCGCGACGCTCGGCGAGGCGCTTCGCTCTGCGGGGACCCGTGCCGACCTCGGCTGGGCTGCGGCATGGACGACGGCCGATGCCGCCGTGCTCCAGGTCCACTCATCGTCGCTCTCCGGACCTGAACTCGATGACCCGACAGTGGCGCGGACGATCGCCCGATGCGCTGATCGTCTCGGTGGCCGAGTCGTGGTCGCGTCATCGATGCCGGTGCGCGACCTCGAGTGGTTTGGAGGTCCGACCGCGGTGGCGCACTCCAACCGGGGAGCGAACGGCATCGACGGTGTGGTGTCGACCGCGCTCGGTGTGGCCGCGCGAGGTCAGGTCGCGGTCGCCCTTGTCGGTGACCTCGCGTTCGTGCACGACGCGAACGCGCTCTGGGCTATCGCGGATCGGGACGTCGATCTGAGGGTGGTCGTCGTCGACAACGACGGGGGAGGGATTTTCTCGTTCCTGCCGCAGGCCGACGATCCGGGCGGAGCGGTCTTCGAACGTCTCTTCGGAACCCCGCACGGTGCCGATGTCGTGTCGCTCGCCGAATCCTTCGGAGTCGCCACCGAGGTTGTGGACAGCGTCGATGAGTTGGAGGCGGCGCTTTCGCGACCGGGGCCGAGAGTGATCCGGGTGCCCTCCGATCGGCTTCGGAACGTCGCGGTCCATCAGCGCCTGCACGAGGCGGCGGTGGCCGTTATCGACGCGCTCGACTTCTGAGATCAGGGGCGCACGATCGCGCTCAACATCGCCTGCAACTTGGCCTGCGTCTCAGCGAGTTCGTCGTCGGCGACGCTGTCGGCGACGATGCCTCCACCGGCGACCAGACGCGCCTCCCGGCGATCCTCGGACAGTTCGGCGCAACGCAGCGTCACCGCCCAGGTGCCATCGCCGTGACCGTCGACCCAGCCGATCGCGCCGCCGTAGCGGCCGCGCTCGAACCCCTCGAGTTCGGCGATCAGTTGGAGAGCGGTATCCCTCGGATGCCCACCAACCGCAGGTGTTGGCTGGAGCGCCCGCACGAGGTCGATCACCGTGGCCGGTGGAGTCGATAGGCGACCCTCGGCGAGTGAGCCGAGATGCTGCACGTTGGCCACCTTCACGATCGACGGCTCCGGGGTCCAGTCGAGGTAGGAGCAGTAGGGAAGCAAGGTGTCTCGGACCATTTCGATCGCGGCCCGATGCTCGATTTGATTTTTCTCGCTGTGGAGCAGGGCCTTGGCGAGGGCGGCGTCGCGCTCCGGGTCTCCCGTCGTTCGGGTGGTCCCGGCGAGAGGATTCGCTCGCACGACGAGCCCGTCGACCTCGACGAGCAACTCGGGTGACGCGCCAATGAGCCCGTCGAAGGAGAACCGGTAGGTCGAGGCGAACATCGATTCAAGCCGCCGCAATACGGCGTGCACCCCAATCGTCGAGTCGCTGCGAACACGAATTGGGCGGGCGATGACCGCCTTGGCGAGTCGCCCCTCGCGCACCGCCTCAGCAGCCCGTTCGACCGCGTTCAGATACCGGTCGACCGGACCATCGGGAACGACCTCGAACGAGGCCGCCTTCGGTGTCGGCGGACGACGAACCGGAATCTCCGGAATGGCGTCCACCTCGTCGGTGCCGGTCACGGTCACCGTTCGATGTCCGGTGCCATCGTCGCGCACCATCACCGCGGGCACGACGAGATCGCACGGAGCTCCGGGCGAGAACGGCACCGCCCCGAAGGCGAGCGGTCCGGAGCAGCCCGTGCTCCGATCCTCGTGCGGGATCGCGGCAAGTCGCTCGACCGCCGAATCGATGTTGACCCGCCCGGCCACACCCCAGCCGGCGAAGCCGCGTCCATCACGGACGAAGAGAACTCCGTCGTCGCCAGCGATATCGACGAGGGAGGCAATAGCTGCCTCACCCTCTGGGAGGTCGAAGGTGACGGAACGCAACCGGTCCACGGTCAGTCCCGGGTCGCGGTCATCAGCTGCGTCAGACCACCACTCAGTTGATGGTGGACGGCGTCGGAGAACCCACGGGCGCGGAGCATCGCGACGAGTTCGTCGCGAGGCGGGAGATAGGCGACGCTCCGAGGCAGGTAGCGGTAGGCGGCACCGTCGGAGAGCAGCCGGCCGATGAGCGGAACGACCCGCCCGAAATAGATGGAGTTACCGAAACGCACCAGGGGATTGTGGGGAACACCGACATCGAGGAGCGCGATACGGCCACCGGGGCGAACAACACGAGCCGCTTCGGAGAAGAACTCCCCGAGGTCGACCAGATTGCGCAGCGCGAAACCGCAGGTGAGGCCGTCCACCGAGGCAGTGCCGGCAGGGAGTCGGAGGATGTCGGCCTGGGCGCGCGGCGATCCGGATCGGTCAGCGGCGAGCATCCCGTAACTCAGATCCATCGAGATGGGCCGAAGCCCAGCCTCGGCAAGGTCGATGCAGAGGTCTCCGGTGCCCGAGGCGAGATCGAGCACGGTGGACCCAGAGGGGAGGGCGAGATCGCGGACCGCCCGGCGACGCCACCGGACGTCGAGACGGAACGTCATAATCCGGTTGACGAGGTCGTAGCGAGGGGCGATGGCGTCGAACATCTCGCGGACCGCGCGCTGTTTCTCGGCGCCCTCCGGGAGCGTGTCACGGTCCCAGAGCGCCGAGCCGTCGGGGGATCGGCGGGGTTTCGACACGCCGGAAGGCTACGCCGACCCGGTTCGCAGCGCCCACCCCTCAGCGACGACAATGAACCATGATCGATTTCTCACTCCCGCCCGAAGTCGACGACATCCGCCTCCGCGTTCGAGCGTTCATCGATGAGCGCGTCCGCCCCGAGTGGGAAGCGATCGATCAGTCGGAGCGCTCCGAGGTTGTTGGTTGCATCGTCCGGCTTCGCCGAGAGGCTCGCGAGGAACGCGGGCTCTGGTTACCGCACATGCCTGAGGAGTGGGGAGGCATGGGGCTCGGTCCGACCGCCATGGCGGCCGTATCAGCCGAGGCCGCCAAGGTGTCGATCGGTCCGTTCGTGCTGAACGCTCAGGCACCCGACGAGGGCAACCAGCACACCTTGTTGCACTGGGGGACACCCGAACAGCACGAGCGTTACCTCCGGCCGCTCTGCGAGGGCACGGTGCGTTCCTGTTTCGCGATGACCGAGCCCGAGGTGGCGGGCAGCGACCCGACCCTCATCCGCACATCGGCCTATCGCGACGGCGATGAGTGGGTCATCAACGGGCACAAGTGGTTCATCTCCGGGGCGCGTGGCGCGGGATTCGCCCTGCTTGTCGCACGGACGGAGGAGGACCCTGAGATTCCTCAGGCGGCCAACTCCTGTTTCATCGTCGACCTGCCAAGCGACGGCTGGAACGTGGTGCGCGACGTGCAGACGATGTCGGGATCTCACAACCACTGCGAGATCCTCATCGAGGATCTCCGTGTGCCCGATGCCAACATGCTGGGCGGTCGGGGTCAGGGGCATCTGCTCGGCCAGTACCGGCTGGGGCCGGCCCGGCTCGCGCACTGCATGCGCTGGATCGGTCAGGCGGAGACAGCGCTCGACATGATGGTGGCGCGCGCCATGGAGCGCTACTCACACGGCTCGCTCCTCGCCGAGAAGCAGGGCATCCAGTGGCTCATCTCCGACTCAGCGGTCGAGTTGTACCAGTGCAAGCTGATGGTGCTGCACGCCGCGTATCAGATCGAACAGGGCATGGACTTCATCGCCGTCGTGTCGATGGCGAAGCATTTCGTCGCCAACAGTCTCTGGAGGATCATCGACCGGGCGATCCAAGTGCACGGTGCCCTCGGCTACTCCACCGACACCCCGCTCGCGCACATGCTGCAACAGGCCCGGTGGGCCCGCTTCGCCGACGGAGCTGATGAGATCCATCAGATGCGGATCGCGCAGCGGACGATCGCGGCCTTCAACGACTCGGGTACGACGCGGGCCGCGACGGGTGCTTTGCCGATCTGAGTTCGTTCGGCCTTAGGCGCTGGCGATCTGCTCGGCCCACCGATAGTCGGCCTTGCCGTTCGGGCCGCGCTCTATACGCTCCACGATCACGAGTCGACGAGGAATCTTGTAGTCGGCGATCACGCCATCGAGGCCTCGTCGAACGGTGTCGAGGTCGATTGTCTCGGACGGCAGTGGCTCGACGACGGCGGTCACGACGTGGCCCCAGCGTTCATCTGGGGTGCCGATCACCAGGCAGTCGGCGACACCGGCTAGGCCGACTACGGCGAGTTCGACCTCCTGGGCGAACACCTTCTCGCCGCCGGTGTTGATGCACCCGGATTCGCGTCCGAGGAGATGCACCGTTCCATCGGCGAGCACTCGGGCGCGGTCGCCGGGCACGACGAGTCGCTCCCCGTCGATGGTCGGGTAGGTGCGTTCGGTGGCCTCAGCATCGTCGAGGTATCCGAGCGGCAGCCGGCCTGACCGGGCGAGCCAACCGGTCTCCGGGTCGCCGGGTGGGAGGATTCGTGAGCGGTCCTCAGAGAGCACGAAGGTGCGGTCGTTGGTCTTGAAGCCGGGGGTGTCAGGGTTGCCCGAGGTGGTGACCCGGGTCATCTGGCCACCGGCCTCGGATGATCCGAACCCGTCGACGATCATGAGCGTCGGTAGGCGCTCGAGCAGGCTGCGGGCGACACCGGGGGAGAGCGCCGCGCCACCAGTGACGAGCACGTTGAGGCTGGAGCCATCATGGTGGCCACGATCGAGGGCCTCGATGAGGGGACGGGCGAAGGCGTCTCCGACGATGAGCATGAGATTCACCTGTTCCCGATCGACCATCGCCCAGACGGCATCGGGGTCGAGACGACCGTCGTGTTCGGGCACGATGACGGTGCCGCCTCCGAGTAAGGCCCGTAGCGCTGACCAGTGTCCGGCGCCGTGCATGAAGGGAGCCGCAGGGAGGCTTCGGAGTCCCGTGTCGGCGGCCGCGACGAAGTCGGCGAGGTCGCGGGCGCGGCGCGACCCATTGAAACATTCGGTGACGGCATCTCCGTTTCGCCACATGACGCCCTTCGGAAGACCAGTGGTGCCGCCGGTGAACAGCAGGTAGAGGTCGTCGGGTGACGGGGCGCGATCGGTTGGGGCGCCTCCCGACGATCGGAGGGCCTCCTCGTAGTCGAGTGCGCCCGGAATTCGTTCCGCGCCGGATCCGTCGTCGATCTGGAGAATCAGTCGGAGGTCGGGGAGGCGGTCGACGATTCCTGCGACCCGCTCCGCCAAGGATCCCTGCACGACGAGCGCCGAGGTCGCGGCGAGGGTGAGCAGATGCTCGAGTTCGCTCGGGCCATAGCGGTAGTTGATGTTGAACGGCGCCACACGCGCCTTCCAACAGCCGACCATCGACTCGAGGTACTCGAGGCGGTTGTAGGTCAAGATGCCGAGATGATGCTGGCCTGAACGATGTCGGGGCAGCGTCGCACGCTCCGCGGTGCAGCCGAGCCCTGCGGACGCGAGCACGCCCGCGAGTCGGTCGGATCGGTCGTCGGTCTCGGCCCACGTGAGTCGGCGGTCACCCGCGACGGTGTGCTCGGCCGTGGGGCGGTCGCGAGCGATCGCCCGGAGAATGTCGACGATCGCGACCGAACCGGGCTCCATGGTCGCCGCTGGTCAGACGTAGTTTCGGAACACGACCTCGGCGACGCAACTCGGCTTCGCTGCGTCCTCGACCTCGAAGGTGAACTCGACGGTCGCCTGAACTCCGCCGGCGATGTCATCGACGCTCAGCAGGCGGGCGCCGAGTCGGAGCCGTGAGCCGACGGGTACCGGGCTCGGGAACCGCACCTTGTTGGTGCCGTAGTTGACACCCATCGAGAAGCCGGTGAACTGCACGATCTGGGCGTAGAGGCTCGGGCCGAGGCTGAGGGTGAGGTATCCGTGGGCGATGGGTCCTCCGAAGGGGCCCGCCTTGGCCCGCTCAACGTCGATGTGGATCCACTGGTGGTCTCCCGTCGCATCAGCGAAGAGGTTGACCTGCTCCTGGGTGATCTCGACGTAGGGGCTGTAACCGAGGTGCTCGCCGACAAGGGACTTCATCTCGTCGACGCCATTGATGGTCCGTGTGCTCATCGTCCCATCATGTCAGGGGCGGCCTGCGACGCCGCACTCGGCGAAGGGCCCTCGTTTGGAGCCTGCGCTCTGGTACGAATGGCGTGTGTCCGACCCATCCGAGGAGCATCGATGCGGGTTCGTCGCGCTCGTCGGCCGACCGAACGTCGGTAAGTCGTCGATCGTGAACGCGGTGTGTGGACGCAAGGTGAGCATCGTCTCCGACAAGCCGCAGACCACCCGTCACCGTGTGGTGGGGGTCGCCAACTCTTCGGGCGCTCAACTGGTGTTCGTCGACACACCCGGCTTGCACAAACCGGTGACCGCCCTCGGTGAGCGGGTCAACTCGACCGCGCTCGAGAGCGCCGGGGATGTGGACGTGCAGTGTCTCGTTATCGACGCGACGGCTCCTTTCGGTCGCGGCGATCGGTGGGTCGCCGAGCGCCTGCACCTGCCGTCGACGGTGGTGGTGGTGAACAAGTGCGATCGGGCTCGTCCCGAGGAGGTGCTCGCGGCACTGTCGGCTGCTGCTGATCTCAACGCTGAGGCCTACTTCCCAGTGTCGGCGCGAACAGGGGAGGGGCTCGACACCCTCGTGGCCCATCTGCTCGATCGACTTCCCGTCGGACCGGCGCTCTATCCGGAGGGGACGGACCTTCCCGACGACGAAGTATGGGTCGCTGAATTGGTGCGTGAGCAACTGCTCGCCGTGGTGCGAGACGAACTGCCCTACTCGATAGCGACTCGGGTGACCGAGTGGGAGTGGCCGAGGGTGCGTTGTGAGATCGTTGTTGAGCGGGAAAGTCAAAAGGGCATGGTCATCGGACGTGGTGGCTCCGTGCTCAAAGAGGTCGGCCAGCGTGTTCGCGAGCAGATGCCCGCTGGCGCGCACCTTGAACTGCGGGTGAAGGTGGATCGCGACTGGCAGCGACGACCCGACCGGGTCGAGCGACTCGGTTACTGATCGCCGTCGGGCGTCACGACCCCGACGGGTCGGTCGATGTGGTGGTCGACGACGGTGCAGTGGTCGTTGTCGACGGAATCGTCGTCGATGAAGTGGTCGTGGTCACCGGTGTCGTCGTGGTCGTCGAGGTTGACGGGATCGATGTGGTCGGCGGAGCGCCGGAGACAAGGGAGGTGAAGTCGGAGTGGGCGAGCGGCTCTCCGGGCTCGCTGTTCGCGCCCCGCGCCGGGACGAAGACGCTGATCGCATCGCCCTCCACGGTGAACGACACCTGACCGATGCCGCCGTCTGGCGTAGTGAACAGCGTCAGCGTCAGCGCGATCTGCGCGATTGCTCGTCGTTGTTCCGAACTGTTGGTGCGCGAGAGCACGGCGCGGTCGAGGTCGACCACAGCGAGGCCCCGGTCGACGGTGAAGCCGTTGATGAGGTTGCGAGCGACCGCCGTTCGTAGCGGCGCGCCCGTTCCCGATGGGGCGTTCTCAAGCTGGTCGATGATCACGGCATCGGAGACAGGTGCGGGAAGTGAGGAAGTGATCTGTTGGAGGTCACCCCTCGCGCCGAGCACGTAGAAGAGTTCGACGGCGGTGGTGCGCACGATCGTCGTGGTCGTCTCCTCGACTGGTTCGGATTCCTCGGGCTCGCGCACCGGTGGTTCGGTGGTGGTCGTTGTTGTCGAGGTCGTCGTCGGGGTGGCGAGGTCGAAGGGAACCTCGTCGAGGGTCTGGACGCGCTCGTCGATCGGCAGCCCGCACCCCGCGAGGAGGCCAGCGAGGCCGAGCGCTCGGATCGCGCGGCGTGTCGCTCGGATCACGGCGTGATCTCCGAGCGGTCGCGGGGGAGACGGACCACGAACCGTGATCCTCCGTAGGGTCGATCATCCACCCAGGCCTCGCCCCCCATGGCGGCGGCGTGCTCGGCGACAAGAGCAAGCCCGAGGCCGGTGCCGACACGGTGTCGGGCCGCACTGCCCCGGGCGAATCGTTCGAAGATTCGTTCGCGCTCGCTGGCGGCGACCCCGGGCCCCTCATCCTCCACGGCGAGGAGCAGTGTGCCGACGCGATCTCCGGGTTCGATCGAGACGCGCGTCGCTCCACCGGCGTGGTGGGCGGCGTTCTCGAGGAGGTTGCCGAGGATCCGCTCGAGACGAACCTTGTCGACCACAGCGCGGCGTGGAGCACCTCGCTCCACTTCGATCGGAACTTCGGGCGTCGCGGAGCGCGAAGCGACGCGCTGGGCCCACTCGACGAGATCGAGTTCCTCCGCGTGGCCGTCGACGGCCCCGGCGTCGAGGCGCGACAACTCGAGGAGGTCGATGACCATCGAGTCGAATCGTCGAACCTGCTCCACGAGCAGGTCGAGGGCTTGTCGAGAGCGGTCGCCGAGTTCATCGCGACGGGCGGCGAGCACCTCAACGGCGGCGGTCATCGCGGTGATCGGCGACCGCAACTCGTGGCTGACATCGGAGGCGAAACGGGCCTCGCGCTCGATCCTCGCTTGCACAGCGTCGGCCATGTCGTTGAACGAACGCACGAGTCGGTCGAGTTCGGGGTCGTCGGAGTTGTCGAGGCGGGCATCGAGGGCGCCCTGGGCGATATCGCCCGCGGCGTCCGCTACCCGGGTCAGTGGCTTGAGTAGCCCGCGGCTCGTCGTGAAGCCGAAGAAGGTGGCGAAGAGCGCGGCGAGTACCGAACCGATTAAGAGGGCGGTCACGATGATGCGCAGTGTTCGCTCGGTCGACCCGAGAGGGAAGGCCTCCACGTAGGAGGTGTCGTACGCGGCGATGTGCACACCGATACCGAGGTACGGCTCCCCGTCGTACACGAATTGCTGTTGGCCCGACTGGGTGCGCTCCACCGAGTCGAGCAGCTCGGTTGGGAAGGCCGAGGCGGGGAACTGCAGGAAGAGCGGGATGTACGGACGGGTCAGCATGCTGAATCCGCCCGGCTCGACATCGAGGGTGAGGAAGGAGTCGGAGATGACCTTGCTATCGAGACCGCCGGAGGGGAGGAGCGCCTGGTCGAAGGCGTTCTTGACGGCGAGGGCGTTGTCGAAGGCGGACGATCGGGCGGCCGATACGCGTTGGTCGAGCAGGGAGTCGCGAGCGATCGAGTAGGTGGCGGTGGTCAGGCCGAGTCCGGCGAGGAGCCCGATGAGCCCGAAGAACAGCGCGACCCGGGTGCTGAGGCGGGGTGATCGCAGACGGGCCATCTGGACAGTGTTGCGCACGAGGGGAGAGGCGAATGACGCGGGATCGGCGCTGCTCGATGGAGAAGCCGAGGTTCCGCCGCTGCCGGTGAGGCACCAGGGGGAGGGAGGTACCTCACCGGGGCAGCGTGAACAGATCTCATGATGCAGGGGTCCTGTGACGCGCCGATGCCCGTTCTGTGCGATTTGTGTAACAAAACGCGACCTCCTCGCGGATGGGGTCGCGTGGCACACTTGCCTCGTGGATTCGCTGCTGTTCGTGGAGGACGATGACGCGATCCGCCTCGCTCTTCGTCTCGCCCTCGAGGACGAGGGCTACGAGGTGCACGAGGCGTCCGATGGGGCGTCCGGGCTCGTCCAATTCGGCCAGCACCATCCTGATCTCGTCCTCCTCGACCTGCGCCTTCCGGATCTGTCGGGTTTCGAGGTCTGTCGAGCGCTTCGCGCGACCTCGACGGTGCCGATCATCATCATCACGGCCCAGACCGAGACTCAGGACCTCGTCGCGGGGCTGGAGGCGGGAGCCGATGATTACGTCACCAAGCCGGTGGTGCCGAAGGAACTCGCGGCGAGGATCCGGGCGCTGTTACGCCGGGCGAAGCTCTCACCCGCGCCGGAGGACTCCGGCCGCTCGGGTGTGGAGCGTTTCGGGAGCGTCACCCTCGATCGTGAGCGCCAGGTGGTCGCGAGAAATGACGTGGAGATCTCGGTGACCCGAACGGAGTATCGGCTCCTCTGCGAGTTCGCCGATCATGTCGGCGCGGTGCTCAGCCGCGATCAGTTGCTCGAGCGGGTCTGGGGATACGAGTACCTCGGTGATTCTCGGCTCGTCGACGCGCATGTGCGCCGACTTCGTCTGAAGATCGAGGACGCCCCCGATGATCCGCGGTTGATCGTGACGGTGCGCGGTCTCGGCTATCGGCTGATGGCCTGAGGCTCAGTTCGCCTCGGGCGACCAGCGGGGTGGGCGTCGCTCGGCGAAGGCGGCCATGCCTTCCGCGGCGTCGGGCGACGAGAAGAGCTGTTCGCTCAGGGCACGCATCTCGGCGAACGCGATGGTGCGATCGACGCCCGGCACCGAGGCGAGCAGCCGTTTCGTTGCCGCGACCGCATCGGGGGCTCCTCGGAGCACGCCAGCGCAGATCTCATCGACGGTTTCCACGACGTCGGAGGTCACGTGGGTGACCAGTCCAATGTCGCGTGCCTCAGCGGCGTCGAACCGCTCGCCGGTGAGCATGGCCGCGGCGATGCGCCCAGGCGCGACGCGGCGCAGGATCGGGACGGCGATGATCGCCGGGGCGACTCCGATGCGCACCTCAGTGAGGGCGAAGTCGACCGAGGTGTCGACCACGACGAGGTCGCAGGACGCCATGAGACCGATTCCACCAGCGCGGACGGCACCCCGAACGGCGGCGATTGTCGGACGCTCGGTGTCCATGAGGCGTTCGAGAGCGGCGACCATCGGCCCAGAGTCCGGTGGACCCGCTGACCGTTCGCGCAGGTCGGCCCCCGAGCAGAACGCAGGTCCGGCGTGGGTGAGCACGATCGCTCTCGCGGCGGCCTCCTCGGCTTGATCAAGGGCGCGGTGGAGCTCCTCGAGGAGTTGGCGCGATAGGGCGTTTCGGTTGTGCTGGGAGTCGAGGGTGATCGTCGCGATCCCCCGGTCAATGTCGAGGCGCACCAATTCCGTGTCGTTCGCCATGGGCGCACGGTAGACGGATTGGCCGATCGGCGGTCAGTCGGTGATCGCCCGCAGGAACCGCTCCGCCTCGGCTCGGTCGCGGGTGCGTCGCATGGGCGGCAGGGCGGAGATGAGATCCCAGCGGTAGCCGGCGGTGCCGAGGCGGCGGTCGAGCACGGCGACCACCCCTCGGTCGGCGTCATTGCGGATGAGGCGGCCGCTGGCCTGGGCGAGCATGGTCGCGGCGCGCGGGAGGTCGATTTGGCCGAACGCGGCGCGGCCGAGTCGGTCGCGTCGGGCCGACAGCAGCGGGTCGTCGGGTCGCGGGAACGGGATCCGGTCGATCACAACGAGCGAGAGTGTGCGGCCGGGCACGTCGACCCCTTGGAAGAGTCCAGCAGTGGCAAAGAGACACGTCGACTCGTCCTCGGCGAAGGCGGCGACGAGGGCTGGTTTCGGGAGGTCACGCTGGGTGAGGATGGTGTGAGGGACCTGTCCGGTGAGGGCGGCCGCGGCTTCATCCATTGCTGCCCAACTGGTGAAGAGCGCCAAGGTCCGGCCGCCGGCGGCGGTGATGAGCGCGGCGAGTTCCTCGTGGGTGGCGGCTCGGAACGCCGGGTCGTTCGGGGCGGGCAGGTGCATCGCGCAATAGAGGAGCGAGTTCTCGCCGTAATCGAAGGGGCTCCCAACGTCGATGACCTCTGGCTCGGGCAGGCCGATGCGTTCGGGAAGGGAGCGAGGCACGGTGGCTGAGGTGAGGATCGCGGTGCGGCGCGACCAGACACCGGCCGCCATGGTGGGCCCGACGTCGAGCGGGGCGATCTCGAGTGACGGAGATCCTGGGGCGCCCGAGACGAAGGCGACCGTGTCGGCCGACGGTGACAGCGTCCGGTCGATCATCTCGGTGGATCGGGTGAGGATGACCTGCGCGCGCAACCGACGTTGACGGGCGTCCTCGACGTCGGTCTCGATGGCGTTGACGACTGCCGAGGCCCGTTCGAGAGCGCCTCGGGCGGTGACGAGAGCCGAGGTGACATCGGAGGGGAGCGGGATCTCGAGTCGCTCGCCCCGGTGACCCTCGATCACTTCCCCGAAGGCGACTCCGGCGTCGGCGATCGAGGCGATGAGGGAGGGGTCGTCGATGATTCGGCGGACGGTCGATGCCACGGTCGCGAACCGGCCGGGGGAGAGGTCGACACCGACGGTGTCGCTCATGACGTCCTCAAGGACGTGGGCTTCGTCGAAGACGACGATGTCATGTTCGGGCAGGATCGCGTCATCGGCACCGACGTTCAGCCCGTAGAGGTGCGTGTTGACCACGACGACATCAGCGGTGGACGCGCGATCGCGGGCGACCTCGGCGAAGCAGGTCGAGCCGAGCGGGCAACGGTTCGCCCCTGGGCACTCGTCGGAGGTGACGCTCACCGCCCGCCATACCGCTGGGTCGGGGAGCCGGTCGAGTTCGGCTTGGTCGCCGGTCTCGCTCGACTCGGCCCAGTCGGCGAGCGCTGCGATCTCGTCGCGCCGGCCGTCGCCGAGCCCCTCAAGGGCGAGTTGATCGTCTCCGGAGGACACCTCTGCGAGCCGTTGGCGGCAGAGGTAGTTGGACCGCCCCTTCAGTACGGCCCACTCGAGTTCTCGGCCGAGAGGTTCGCGAAGATGCTCGGCGAGGAAGGGGAGATCCTTGGTAGCCAGCTGGTCCTGCAGGGCTTTCGTGGCGGTGGCCACCACGACGGTACGCCCGGCGCGCATCGCGGGGACGAGATAGGCGAGCGTCTTTCCCGTACCGGTTCCGGCTTGCACCACCAGATGCCGCCCCTCGGCGATGGCGCGGTCGACGGCGTCGGCCATCTCCCGTTGTCCTGGTCGTCGCTCAGCGGCGGGCAGGGCCGATGTGGCGATGTCGAGAAGCTCGCCGACGCCGAGCGGAGCGTCACTCAACGCACGAGGTCCAGTGCGCGGTCGAGGTCGTCAGCGTCGAAGTCGGGCCATGAGGCGTCAGTGAAATGGATGGCGGCCCCGGCGGCCTGCCACAGCAGGAAGTTCGACACCCTCATCTCGCCGCTGGTGCGCACGAGCACGTCGACGTCAGGCAGTTCGGGGTCGTACAGGTGTGCGGCGAGGCGGTCGGCATCGACGGTGCCCGTCGTCGATCGCAGCGTTCGGACGGCGGCCATCAGTTCGGCGCGGCCGCCGTAGTCGAAGGCGACGGTGAGGGTCATCCCGGTATTCGACGAGGTGTCGTTGATCGCTCGCCGAATCGCACGCTGCACGTATTTCGGCGTTCGGGCCTCCGGGCCGTCGAAGGGTCGTCCGATCCATCGAACCCGAACATTGTTCTCGTTGAGTTCCTCGAGCCGTCCGAAGAGCCGCTCATGGAGTCCGAGGATGTGCCGCACCTCGGCTCGTGGCCGCACCCAGTTCTCGGTCGAGAATCCGAACACGGTGAGCCAGCCGACTCCCCTCGCGACGCAGGCGCGCACAACCTCGGCGAGGTTCTCCTCCCCGGCGGTGTGCCCGGCGGTGCGAGGGAGCGAACGCTGCTCCGCCCAACGGCCGTTGCCGTCCATGATGCAGGCGACGTGGAGCGGCCGGTCGTGCCTGGGGTGCTCGAGAGGTGTGTGAGAGGTCGCCACGGGAGAACCACGTTAGCGATGGCCTCGTGCGAGAATGGGCCGGTGACGTCTGGTGTGACGGAGGCGATCGGAGCGGCGGCGAGCGATCAGATGGGGCCTGCTCATGTCCTCGTCGTCGGTGGCTCGACCGGCGATTGGGATGCGCTCGGAGGTTCCGCTTGGGCGACGAGACGACGCTCGCTGGGTGAGCTCGCGGCGCAACTGGGTGTCGAGTGGTTGACGATTCGTCCGTACTCGGTCGAGGGTGTGGCGGGACTCGCTGGCCGTCTCAAGTCCGCGAATGATGCAGCGCCGGTCACCGTCACCGTCGAGCCGGTTGGGTGTTGCACGGTGATCGTCGATCCAGCGGCGGATGGGCGCGAGCGGTTCGCGGCCGCCATGCGATCGCTCAGCGGCGATCCGGTGAACGAGGCCTCCGTGGCCGGTGTGCTCTATGAGCCGGCCGATTGCGAACCCGACCTCGTGCTCGTGCTCGGGCCCCCTACGCGCCTTCCGCCCTCTTTGGTGTGGGAACTCGCCTATGCCGAACTTGTCTTCATGGAGGTTCCCTGGGGTGATCTCAAGCCGGATCACCTGGCGGAGGCTGTGGCCGAGTACGCCGGCCGCCGGCGCCGCTTCGGCGGACTCGACGCGTGAAGGAGCTGTATCGCGACGAGGCGGTGGTGTTGCGCACCTACCGCCTGCGAGAGTCCGACCGAATCGTCGTGCTGCTCACCAAGGAGCACGGGAAGGTTCGGGCGGTCGCGCACGGAGTCAGGAAGACCAACTCGAAGTTCGGGGGGCGGCTCGAGCCGATGAGTCATGTCTTGGTGCAGCTGCGTCGTGGCCGCGAGCTCGACACGGTCACCCAGGTCGAGTCGGTCGATCGGCTCGGGCCGATGCTCTCCTCCCTCGATCGGACCTCTCAGGGGATGGCGGCGATCGAGGCGGTCGAGCAGCTCGCCCTTGATCGCGAGCCGACCCCGCAGTTGTTCCGCTCGACGGTTGGGGTGCTGCGCACGATCGCGGAGCGTCCGTCTTCGATGAACGTGCCGGCGTTCTATTGGAAACTGCTCGCTGCCGAGGGGCTGAGCCCGATGCTCGATGCCTGTGTGCGATGCGAGGAGTCAGGGGATGGTGTCGAGATCGTTGCCTTCGACCTCGACGAGGGTGGGGTGCTCTGTCGCAACTGCCGTTCAGGGGTGTCGCTGTCACCGGCCGCGCTCTCACTGCTGCGCGCGGTGCTCGGCGGCCGACTCAACGAGGCGCTCGCCGCGCCGGAGAGCCCCGCCACTCACGAGGTCGGCTTGCTCGCGACGAGAGCGATGGAGCACCACCTCGAGCGACGCCTCAAGACGATCGCACTGTTCGAACGCCACTGAGCCTCCCTAGCCTGTGGGGTCGTGGCAGCGACCGAACTCGATCAGATCGTCAATCTCTGCAAGCGGCGCGGGTTCGTCTACCCGTCAGCAGAGATCTACGGCGGTTTCCGGTCCACCTACGACTACGGCCCGCTCGGGTCGCTGATGCTCCGCAACGTGAAGGACGCCTGGGTGCGTTCGATGGTGCAGCAACGCGACGATGTCGTGCTCATCGACGCGGCCGTTCTCGGCCCCCCGCAGGTGTGGGAGGCCTCCGGGCATCTCAGCAACTTCAGTGATCCGCTCGTCGACTGCACCGTGTGCCGCAACCGGTTCCGCCTCGACAAGCTCGACGACCCGAACGTGTGCCCGAGTTGCGGTGGAAGCGGCACCTTCACCGAAGCTCGCCAGTTCAACCTGATGTTCAAGACCCAAGCCGGCCCGGTCGCTGATGCCGGCGCTGATGCCTATCTGCGCCCTGAGACCGCTCAGGGAATGTTCACCAACTTCTCGAATGTGCTCCAGACGAGCCGTAAGCGCCCGCCGTTCGGTATCGCTCAAGTCGGTAAGTCGTTCCGCAACGAGATCACCCCGCAGAACTGGATCTTCCGGACCCGCGAGTTCGAGCAGATGGAACTCGAGTTCTTCGTTCCGCCCGCCGACGGCGCGTCCTGGTACGAGTACTGGTGTAACCATCGGATGGAGTGGTACCGCGAGCTCGGTATTCCCGACTCGATGCTTCGGTTGCGCCCCCACGCCGACGACGAGCTCTCGCACTATTCGACCGGCACCTCCGACGTTGAGTTCCTCTTTCCGTGGGGCTGGGATGAGCTCGAGGGGATCGCCCAACGCACCGACTACGACCTCACTCAGCACGCCGCCCATTCTGGCGAGCGCCTCGATTTCTTCGATCAGGCGACCGACGAGCGGTACGTGCCTTACGTGATCGAGCCAGCGGCCGGTGCCACACGCACGATGGCCGCGTTCCTCCTCGCTGCCTACGACGAGGAGGAGGTCAATGGGGAGACGCGCACCGTGCTGCGCCTTCATCCGCGTCTCGCCCCGTACAAGGTGGCGGTGCTCCCGCTCTCGAAGAAGGACACGCTCACCCCGCTCGCTCGCGAGATCAGGTCGATGATCGGGGAGCGCTACATGGTCGATTACGACGAGACTCAGGCGATCGGGCGTCGCTACCGGCGTCAAGATGAGATCGGCACGCCGCTGTGCGTGACGGTCGATTTCGACTCGCTGGAGGACTCGGCGGTCACTGTCCGCGATCGCGACTCGATGGAGCAGGTTCGCGTTCCGATCGACTCGCTGATGTCGGAGCTCTCGACGCGACTCGGGATCTGATTCGGGGCTCTCACTCGATGGCGACCTACCTTGACCGCATCCTGGAGGCGCATCGAGCCGAGGCCGCGGCGGATAGGCGTTCGACGACCGAACTCCGACGCCGTTGCGACGACCTTCCGGCGGCGCGCGGCTTTCGTGAGGCGCTCGCCGCCGTCGACACGGAAGTCGACGGGGTTGGGGTGATCGCCGAGGTGAAGCGGCGATCGCCGTCGAAAGGCGCCCTGGCGCCCGATCTCGACCCGGCGGCCCTTGCGCGCAGCTATGCCGATGGCGGGGCGACCTGCCTTTCGGTGCTCACCGATGTCGAGTTCTTCGGCGGGTCCCCCGATGATCTCGCTGCTGCCCGCTCCGCGGTCTCTTTGCCGGTGCTGCGGAAGGACTTCACTGTCGCTCCGAACGACGTGCTCGATGCCCGACTGATGGGAGCGGACTGTGTGCTGCTGATCGCGGCGGCGCTCGGGGTGGAGGAACTCGTCGATCTACACGGTCTCGCCCACGAGATCGGGCTGGACGTGCTCGTCGAGATCCACGATGAGACCGAACTCGAGCACGCGCTCGCGGCCGGCGCTGATCTCGTCGGGGTGAATCAGCGCGACCTCGTCACCTTCGAGGTCGACCAGGAGCGTGCGGTCCGGATGGCCTCGGTGATTCCGTCTGGCGTGGTCCGTGTCGCAGAGTCGGGGGTGCGGGGACGCGATGACGCGCTCGCGCTCGCTGAGGCCGGATACGCGGCGGTGCTCGTCGGGGAGTCGTTGGTCACCTCAGGTGACCCGGCCGCCGCCCTTCGCTCGATGCGCCGCGGGTGAGCGGTTAGAGCGGATCGCTCGCGAGTAGGTTCAGCGTCGATGTTCGTCAAGATCTGCGGGATCACCAACGAGGAGGACGCTCTTCTTGCGGTCGCCATGGGCGCCGATGCCGTCGGGTTCATTTTCGCGCCGTCACCGCGCCAGGTGGTAGCCAAACATGTTTACGACATCACGCGCAGACTGCCTTCTGATGTGTTGACGGTCGGCGTTTTCCGGGACGAACTGCCGGCGCGGGTGCTCTCGATCGCCGATAGCGCCGGCGTGCGCGCTGTGCAGCTCCATGGCTCTGAGACCCCGGAGCAGGTGCGGGAGGTTGTGGAGAAGGGTCCTGGTCATGGGATCAGACACGTCATCAAGGCGTTCGGCGCTGACTCCGACCATCTGTCGCGGGCCGACCGCTTCCATACCGATCTCGTTCTGGTGGATGCCCCGGCACCGGGAAGCGGCAAGGTGTTCGACTGGCATCTCGCCTCCGAGGTGCCCGACTCGGTCCGCCTGATCCTGGCCGGGGGTCTCAACCCCGACAATGTGGCCGATGGCATCCGCGCGGTTCGGCCGTGGGGGGTCGATGTTTCTTCTGGAGTTGAGGCCGCTCCGGGTCGCAAGGATCCAGTGAAGGTGAGAAGATTCATCTCTAACGCGCGAGCGGCGGCCCCCCCAGACGAGATGTCTGACCTTCCTCCGCTCGAGGACGTGCCCTACGACTGGGAGGACGAATGACGATCACCGCGGACACACGATCGCTGATGGGCGAGCCCGATGATTCGGGTCGTTTCGGGGAGTTCGGCGGGCGATTCGTCCCCGAGACGCTCGTGCCGGCCTGCCAGGAGCTCGAGCGGGCCTTCCACGAGGCGTGGAACGATCCGGAATGGCGCGAGGAACTCGCCGCGGTGCTCCGCGACTACGCGGGCCGTCCGTCGGGCTTGACCGAGTGCCACCGGCTCGGTGAGGAACTTGGTCTCCGCCTGTTCCTGAAGCGCGAGGATCTCAACCACACCGGTTCGCACAAGATCAACAACGTCATCGGTCAGGCGCTTCTCGCCAAGCGGATGGGCAAGACCCGGCTCGTCGCCGAGACGGGGGCCGGCCAGCACGGTGTGGCGAGCGCCACCGCGGCCGCGCTCCTCGGAATGGAGTGCAAGGTCTACATGGGCGCTGTCGACGTTGAGCGCCAGGCGCTCAACGTCTTCCGGATGCGCCTGCTCGGAGCTGAGGTCGAGGCGGTGCATAGCGGCAGTCGCACCTTGAAAGACGCAGTCAACGAGGCGATGCGCGACTGGGTCGGGACGGTCGGCGACACCCATTACTGCCTGGGCTCCGTGATGGGCCCGCATCCGTATCCATTCATGGTGCGCCAGTTCCATCGGGTGATCGGTGAGGAGGCTCGGACGCAGTTCCTCGCGCTCGTCGGTGACGACCCCGATCTCGTCGTGGCCTGCGTGGGCGGAGGGTCCAACGCCATCGGCATCTTCTCGGGATTCGTCGATACCACGAGCCGGCTCATCGGTGTCGAGCCAGCCGGCGGTGCGGCGGTGTCAAGAGGTGCACCCGGTGTCGTGCACGGCATGAGGAGTTTCCTGATGCAGGACGAGTACGGCCAGGTAGAGGAAGCCCACTCCATCTCAGCGGGCCTCGACTACCCGGGGGTCGGCCCCGAGCACTCGTATCTCTCGTCGATCGGCCGTGCGGAGTATCCGAACGTGACCGATTCCGAAGTGATCGAGGCGTTCCAGTTGCTCAGCCGTACCGAGGGGATCATCCCGGCTCTCGAGCCGGCTCATGCCATCGCCTGGGTGGCCCGCGAGGCGGCTCAGCTGAAGGGTCAGACCGTGCTCGTCAACATGAGTGGACGTGGTGACAAGGACGTCGGCCAGATGATGGACGTGCTGAAGGACCAACTCGGCTGAGTGATGGGTCTCGAGTCACACCTGCGAGGGTGCAAGGAATCAGGTCGCAAGATTCTCGTCCCGTACATCACCGGCGGGTATCCGGGCTGGCAGGACGCCATTCGGGCGTGCGCGGCCAACGGCGCTGACGCGGTCGAGATCGGCATCCCGTTCTCCGATCCGGTCATGGATGGCCCGGTCATCCAGCAGGCCTCCCAGGCTGCCCTCGAGGCCGGCACGACGCCACAGTCGGTGCTCGAGGAGGTGCCGCATCTCGATGTCGACATCCCGCTCGCGGTCATGACGTATTTCAATGTCGTCCATCACGACGGGCCGGTCCGGTTCGCCAATCGGCTGGTCACAGCCGGTGTGACGGGATGCATCCTCCCCGATCTGCCCCTCGAGGAGTCCGGTGACTGGTGCGAGGCCGCTGACGCCGCCGGGGTTGACACCGTGATGCTCGCCGCGCCAACCGCGCCGGATGATCGGCTTCCGAAGATCGTCGCGCGCTCGCGCGGCTTTGTGTACTCGGTCGGTCTGCTCGGCGTCACCGGGGAGCGCGACTCTCTCGCGGCGACGGCGACCGCGCTCGCCGAGCGGCTTCTCCCGTTGACCGATCTGCCGGTCCTTGTCGGGGTGGGAGTGTCGAACGCTGAGCAGGCAGCAACCGCGTGTCGGGTGGCCGATGGGGTCATTCAAGGCGCCTCGATGGTGCGCCGACTCATCGAGTCGGGTCCCGACGAGGTGGGCCGCTACGTCGCCGAGGTCCGAGCGGCCATCGACGCCTGATCTCACCTGACTAGGGTCGCCGCGTGAGCCCAGAGGACCTGCTTCCGCATCGAGCGCCATTCCTGTTCGTCGATGAGATCTTGGAGATCGTGCCGGGTGAGTCAGCGCGAGGGGTTTGGAGATTGACCGGCGACGAGTGGTTCTTCCCCGGTCACTTCCCGGGCCGCCCCACCCTCCCGGGTGTGCTCATGTGCGAGGCGATCGCCCAGGTCGGCGCGCTCGCGGTGCTCTCCGATGAGCGGTTCGCGGGCCGGCTGCCGCTCTTCGGCGGGATTGACAAGGCGAGGTTCCGTCGGCAGGTGGTGCCCGGTGACGAACTCGTTCTCGAGTGCTCGATGACGAGGCTCGCTGCGCGGGCTGGGCGCGGATCGGGCCGAGCGCTCGTCGGTGGCGAGGTCGCCACCGAGTGCGACCTGATGTTCGTGATCGCCTAAGCCGGCGCCAGCTCAGGCTGGGCCGATGATGATGGACCCGTTGTGGCCGCCGAAGCCGAAGTTGTTTGACATCGTCGGGCCGGGGTCCCAGGGTCGCGCCTCGCCGGTGACCACGTCGACGGTCATCTCGGGATCGACATCGACGGTGTTCGCCGTCGGCGGGATGAGTCGGTGTTCCATCGACAGCAGCACGGCCGCCGCCTCGAGGGCTCCAGCAGCACCGAGGGCGTGGCCGGTGACCCCCTTCGTCGACACGATCGGCACGGCCCCGGCGCCGAACACCTCGGACACGGCAGCGGCTTCGGCGGCGTCGTTCAACGGGGTGGAGGTGCCGTGGGCGTTCACCTGCTTGATTTCGGCTGGGTCGAGACCGGCGTCGGCGAGGGCGAGCCTCATACAGTTGATCGCGCCGACACCGCCCGGTGATGGCGCGGTGATGTGGTGAGCGTCGGCATTCGAGGCCGCGCCAAGTATCTCGCCGATGATGCGGGCTCCCCGTCCGACAGCGGACTCCCACTCCTCGAGCACGAGGACCGCGGCGCCCTCTCCCATGACGAAGCCGTCTCGGGCGGCGTCGAACGGTCGGCTGGTGCCGGTGGAGGAAAGGGCGGTCATGTTGCCGAAGCTGGCGAGCGAGGTCGGGGTGCCGGCGTACTCGGTGCCTCCGGCCACCACGGCGTCGGCGAGGCCCCAGGCAATGAGGCGCGCCGCGTAGCCGAGGGCGTGCGTGCCGGCGGCGCAGGCGGTGCAGAGGGTTTCGTTCGGACCGCGCAGGTCGAATCGCATCGACACATTCGCCCCGGGCGCGTTGGCCATCATCATGGGCACGAGGAACGGCGAGACGCGACGCTCGCCCTTATCGAGCCGAACGACGATCTGCTCCTCGAGGGTGTGGATGCCGCCGACGCCCGTTCCGAAGATCGTTCCGATCCGACTCGGATCCGCAGCGGGACGCCCCGACTGCTCGAGCGCCTCCGTGGCGGCCGCGATCGCGTATTGCTCGCTGCGATCGGCCCGGCGGGCATCCTTCGGCGAGTCGTACCAGGGGCTCGGGTCCCAGTCCTCGATGGTGGTGAGGCGTCCAGCGTCGACGAGTCCGGGGCCGAGCAGACCCTGCCAGAAGGCGTCGCGGCCGATCCCGCAGGGGGCGACAACGCCGAGACCCGTGACGGCGACTCGCCGTCCGGTGCCGATCATCTCAGAGCTTGTTGGTGACGAGAGCGAAGGCCTGGCCGACGGTCTCGATCCCCTCGAGGTCTTCCTCGGGCACCTCGATGCCGAACTCCTCCTCAAGGGCCATCACGAGCTCGACGAGGTCGAGGCTGTCGGCGTCGAGGTCATCACCGAACTTCGCGTCCTCGGTGACCTGGTCATCCGAGACCGAGAGCACCTCAACGGCGCACTTCTTGAAGCGGGCGAACAGTTCCTGATCCATGTCGTCTCCTTATGGTCGCGAATCCGCGATCGCGTTGGTCGCCGCCAAGTGTAGGTAGTGGCGGGTGTCCGTGATGGGACGCTCAGTGTCCCATACCGAGTCCACCGTCCACCGGAATCACGGCTCCGGTGATGTAGCCGGCATCGGGGGAGGCGAGGAACTCGACGACCCCGGCGATCTCATCTGGTTCGGCCATGCGGGCGAGGGGGACCGAGGCGGTGATCTCGGCCAAACGGTCCTCGCCGAGCGCGGCGGTCATGTCGGTGGCGACCGGTCCGGGAGCCACAACGTTCACAGTGATCGACCGTGAGCCGAGCTCTCGGGCGAGGGATCGGGCGAGCCCGACGAGACCGGCCTTTGATGAGGCGTAGTTCGCCTGACCGGCGGCCCCGAGCAACCCGACAACCGAGGAGACGAGGATGATCCGGCCGGAGCGGGCGCGGAGCATCTGCTGGACCGCCCGCTTCGTCACCCGGTAGGCGGCGGTGAGATTGGCGTCGATAACCGCGGTGAAGTCGTCTTCACCCATCCGCAACAGCAGGCCGTCCCGCGTGATCCCGGCGTTCGACACCAGCACCTGCACGGCTCCACCGAAGTGCTCCTCCACCTCAGAGAACGCGCGGTCGACGTCTTCAGCTGAGGTGACGTCGCAGCGCACACCGAACAGGCCGTCGGGGGGCGGTGACGAGTTGTAGGTCACGGCGACGCGATCTCCCGCGGCGGCGAAGCGGTGGGCGACGGCGAGGCCGATACCCCGCGAGCCTCCCGTGACGAGGACGATCCTCCCGTTGTCACTCACGCTGACGCTCCCTTCTCGCCGCCCCACCTCAGGACGGCGCTCGCTGCGGTCATGCCCCCTCCGAAGCCGACGAGGAGCACGAGGTCACCATGTTCGATCCGGCCGTCGTCGAGGGCAGCGGCGAGGGCGAGAGGGATGGATGCCGACGAGGTGTTGCCGGTGCGATCGATCACCACCGAGGCCCGGTCGAGCGGCACCTCGAGTCGTTCGCAGGCCGCCTGGATGATCCGGATGTTCGCCTGATGAGGAACGATCATGGCGATGTCGTCGCCGGTGACGCCGGCATGGCGCATCGACTTCTCGGCGGAGTCCACCATGATTCGCACGGCCCGCCGGAAGACTTCTTTCCCGTCCATGTTGACGGTGCCCCCGACCTCTGCCCAGAGCAGCTCGCTGGCTGAGCCGTCCGCGTCGAAATCCCAGCCGAGCAGTTGGCTGCCGTGGGGCGTCGACTCGAGGACGACGGCCCCGGATCCGTCGGCGAAGAGGGGCGCGGTCCCTCGGTCGTTCCAGTCGGTGATCCGCGACAGGGTGTCGGTGCCGATGAGCAGCACTCGCTCGGCGCCCATGGCGATGAGCCCGTGCGCGTTGACGAGGCCGTAGACGAAGCCCGAGCAGGCGGCGTTGAGCTCGAAGGCTCCGCAGGACAGTCCAAGGTCGCGCTGGATGATCGGAGCGGTGCCCCATTGGCGGTCGGGGGTTGTGGTGGCGACAACGAGAGCGTCGATGCGCTCCGGGGTGAGTCCGGCCATCTCCATGGCGGCCCGCCCCGATTCGACCGAGAGCGAGGCCGTGGAACCGCCGATTCGGCGCTCGGAGATCCCCGTGCGCGCGACGATCCATTCGTCGCTGGTGTCGAGCGTCTTCTCGAGGTCGTGGTTAGTGACCACCTTCTCAGGTAGCGCGGTACCCCAACCGGAGATGACCGCGCCGGTGGCGCCGGGACGTGTTGCGGGCATATGGAGTCCTCCTCGACGACCTAGTTGGGCCGATCGGTTATTTCACCCTAGATGGGACGATCCTCACGAGGTGCGGAGCCACGCGATCGGTTGCCTTGGCGCGACGCGTTCGGTATCGGCGGCGATGTAGCTCTGGAACACACCAGCGAAGGGGGACCGCACCTCGTCGTCACCGACGCGACCGAGGATGGTCCCGACCTCGATGGCGCTGCCCTCGGCGAGACCGGCTGAGGAGAACACCCCAGCGGACGGGCTGACGACGAAACGCTCGGCGAGATAGAGATGCTCGCCCTCATGGTCGGCGGCGGGGGCGGGTGGCGCGGTGCCAGCGATCCACTCGACGAATCGGTCGAGGTCGTCGGGGGTGGCGACGGCGATGGTGTGGATGTCGTCGAGGGTGCGTTTCGCCATCCCGGTGAGCACCCCGCCCGGTCCGAGCTCGGCGAAGGAGGTGACCCCCATCTGCGCCATGGCGAGGAGGCCGTGTTTCCAGCGCACCGGGCTGGTGAGTTGGGCCGAGAGCAGGCTGGTCCAGTCGTCAGCAGAATCGTGGGCGAGCGAGTCGACGTTGGACACGATCGGCAGGTCACTGCTGCGGATCGAAGCCGTGGCGATCGCGTCGCGGAGGCGGTCGCGGGCCGAACCCATGAACGGGGTGTGGAAGGCCCCGGACACTTGCAGCGGCATGACCTTCTTGGCGCCGAGTTCTTTGGCGTGGGCGCTGGCGGAGGCGACGCCTTCGGGGGATCCAGCGATCACCACTTGGCCGGGGGCGTTGAAGTTGGCCACCCAGACCTCGTCGTCGGCGAGGTTGCAGGCGACCTCGACCTTGTCGTCGTCGAGTCCGAGGACCGCGGCCATCGTGCCGGGTCGTTCTTGACCGGCATCGTGCATGGCGTCGGCTCGTGCGCCGACGAGCGCGACTCCTTCGGGAAAGCCGAGCGCGCCGGAGGCCGCGAGGGCGGTGTACTCCCCGAGCGAATGCCCGGCGTAGACGTCAGCGTCGACGCCGAGGCGCTCGACGGCGTCGAGCACCATCAGGCTCGACACGAACGTGGTGAGCTGGGCGTTTCTGGTGTCGCGGAGCTCCTCGGCCTCGGCGTCGAGCAGGAGACGGGCGACGTCGCGACCGGCGACCTCGCTGGCCTCGTGAACGAGGTCCCAACTGTCGTGGTCAACCCAAGGACGCCCCATTCCGGGACGTTGCGACCCCTGCCCGGGGAAGGTGAACGCGAGCACGACGGAGAGGCTAGACGCGTGTTCTCCCGGTCGCCGGCTACCGCTCGGTAGGCGCAGACGCGTCGCCGGTAGGCTCCCTGCGTCGCCCCGGTAGCCCAACGGCAGAGGCAGCGGTCTCAAACACCGTCCAGTGTCGGTTCGAATCCGACTCGGGGCACTTCTCAGCCACAACGGTTACCGACCGAGCCCAGTGGCTCCGGTGGGTCAGCTGGTGGTCGGCCTAGCATGTTCGAATGGCCACTTGGCTCGCGGAACGACGGCTGGCGCAGAACGCCGCGCGACTAGCGGAGTTGCGGCACGAGCTCGCCCAGATCGAGGAGCAGTACGCGGTCGTCGCCTCAGAAGCCGATGATCACGCGCTCCGAGCGCTCGTCTCGGAGACTCCGCTCGCCGAGTTCGAGGCCACCGATGCCCGTCGGCACGCCTCCGCCCTTGACCGACATCGTCTCCACCTCGTCGGCGAGATCGCCGAACTTGAGCGCCGGCAAGACGAACTGCTCGACCGGATCGCCGCGGCTCCCCGATGAACCCACTCGCCCGAGGTAACCGCTGATGGCCATCCGTGTCGTGATCGCCGAGGATGAAGCGATCATCCGCATGGATCTGCGAGAGACCCTCGAGGATGAGGGCTACGAGGTGGTGGCAGAGACCGGCCGGGGCGATGAAGTGGTCGGCTTGGTTCGCGACCTGGCACCCGACCTCGCGATCCTCGACGTCAAAATGCCCGGGATGGACGGCCTTCAGGCCGCGGGAGTGATCACCTCCGAGAAGCTCTGCGCCGTGCTCATGCTCACGGCCTTCAGTCAGCGCGAGGTGATCGAGCAGGCCCGCGACGCTGGTGCGCTCGCCTTTCTGGTCAAGCCGTTCCAGCGGAGCGATCTCGTTCCCGCGATCGAGGTGGCGATCGGAAGGTTTCGTGAGCTCCGGGACCTGACCGGTGAGATCGACGCCCTCGGCGAGCAACTCGAGGCCCGCAAACTCGTCGATCGAGCCAAGGGCTTGCTGATCGATCAGGTCGGCATGTCGGAATCGGACGCTTTCTCGTTTATTCAGCGCACCGCGATGTCGGAGCGGGTGCGGATGCGCGATGTCGCTGACCGCATCCTCGACGGCTCGCTGCGCCCCGGCTGAGGTCGATCCTTCCGTGGCTCGGCATCTCCTCATCGATGGGAACTCGCTGACCTATCGAGCGTTCTTCGCTCTCCCGGAGGACATGGCGACGAGCACGGGACAGCCGACGAATGCCGTGTTCGGACTGGTGTCGATGCTGGTGAACGTGCTCCGCGATCAGCGCCCCGACGGTGTGCTCGTGGCGTTCGACCGGCCCGAGCCGACGTTCCGTCACGAGGCTGAGCCCGAATACAAAGCCCAGCGCGAATCGACCCCCGACACCCTCCGTCAGCAACTCCCGGTGGTGCGCGAGGTGCTCGCGGCGGCCGGAATCCATCAGGTGGAGGCGGCTGGCTGGGAGGCGGACGACTTGATCGCGACGGCGGCTGACGGGCTCGCGGCCCGCGGCGACGACGTGATCATCGTGACCGGCGATCGCGACAGCTATCAGTTGGTCCGCGATCCGCATATCCGGGTGCTCTACAACAAGCGCGGGGTCAGCGATTACGCCCTGTACGACGAGGCGGGGATCCTCGAGCGCACGGGGGTGACCCCCGCGCTCTACCCGCAGTACGCGGCGCTCCGCGGCGACCCGAGCGACAACTTGCCGGGCGTGCCGGGGGTGGGGGAGAAGACGGCGGCGAAACTCATCAACGCTCACGGAGGGCTCGACGGGATTTTCGCGGCGCTCGATGAGCAGACACCGAAGCTTCGCGAGAATCTCGCCGCGAACGAGGATCGCGCCCGTCACAACCACGAGCTGATGGTGTTACGCACCGATGCCCCGGTCGGTGACCTGTCCGCGGAGACGCTCGCGCTCACTCCCGACACCGGCGAGCTGCGGCGTCTGTTCGGTGTGCTCGAGTTCTCTCAGCTGCTCGGCCGACTCGAGTCGGTGTTGGCCGAGCTCGGAGGCGTCACCCTCGACGAGGCGCCGACCGCGGCACCGGTCGAGGCCATCGCGGCGACCGTGAATCGCGCCGATGACCCTGCGGCAGTGGTGGCCGCTGTGGAGGGTGCCGAGGTGTTGCACTTGGCGGTCGATTTCGACGGCGAGCCGGGCCGGAGCTCAGTTGGTGGGGTTGCGCTGGTGACCGACGACGATTCGGGTGGGGTGCTCTGGGTTGGCGCGGATCTCCTCGCTCGCCCGGAGGTTGGAGCCGCGCTCGGGGGGCACCCGCGGTTGAGGATGCACCGCGCGAAGGATGCGATGCGCTCGCTTCTGCCAATCGGGATCGATCTCCGCGGGCTTGAACTCGATCTTGCCATCGCCGCCTACCTTGTCGATCCGGTCGTCGGCGACTACGAGATCCCCGACCTCGTGGCCCGGTTCACCGACCTCACCATCGGTGAGCGGCGCGCCGTGCCGTCAGGGCAACTCGATCTCGGCGGAGACGACGAGGACCGCGCTCAGGCGGCCGGTGATGCCGCGCTCGCGGTGGCTCGATGCGCGGCGCCGATTCTCGCGGCGGTGGCCGAAGTTGGTGCCGCGAGCTTGCTTGCCGAGATCGAGACCCCACTGGTCCGGGTGCTCGCCCGCATGGAGCATCTCGGCATTGAGGTGGATGTCGTTCGGTTGCGCGAGATCGGCGACCGCTTGCGATCCGAGGTCGAGGAACTCGCTGCGCGTTTGCGTGAGGAGGCGGGGCACCCCGATCTCAATCTCAATTCACCCACCCAGTTGCGTCAACTGCTCTACGAGGAGCGGGGGCTCTCCCCGGCTGGGGTGCGCAAGACGAAGTCCGGCTACTCGACCGACGCCCAAACGCTCGAGAAACTCCGCGATCAGTGGCCGGAGTTCATCGAGCCGCTTCTGCGTCACCGAGAGGTTGACAAGCTCCGCGGCACGTACGGCGAGGGCCTCATCGCAGAGGTGGCCTCCGACGGACGCATCCATGCGACCTTCCATCAGACGGTCGCCCGCACGGGTCGACTCTCGAGTGATCGGCCGAACCTGCACAACATCCCGGTGCGTACGGACGAGGGCCGGGTGTTCCGGACTGCCTTCCGGCCGACGGCCGGGCATCGCCTGCTGGTGGCCGACTACAACCAAATCGAGTTGCGCTGTATCGCCCATCTCGCGGCCGACCCGGGGCTCGTCGGCGCCTTCACCGCTGGTGAGGACATCCATCGCGCGACCGCGGCGCGCGTCTTCGAGGTCGACCCCGACGAGGTGACGGTCGATCAACGATCGAAGGCGAAGATGGTCTCCTACGGTCTTGCCTACGGGATGGAGGCGTACGGGCTCGGCCAGCGCTTGGCGATCCCGACCGATGAGGCGGCCACGATTCTCGAGGCGTACTTCCAGGCGTTCCCGAACGTTCGCGACTACATGGACCGCACGGTGGCAGAGGCCCGCACCAAGGGCTTCACTGAGACGCTATTCGGCCGTCGCCGCCCGGTGCCCGAGCTGCTCGACTCGAACTGGAGAGTGCGTCAGGCGGGCGAGCGGCAGGCGATGAACGCTGGCATCCAAGGCCTCGCCGCCGACATCTTCAAGATCGCGCTGGTGCGCATCGACGAGGCCCTCGACTCGGCGGGTCACGCCGCGAGGCTGGTGCTTCAGGTGCACGACGAGGTCCTCGTGGAGGTGCCCGAGGGCGAGTGCGACGCCGTTGGGCCGCTCGTCATCGAGTTGATGCGCGGCGCCGCAGATCTCGATGTGCCTCTCGAAGTCAACGTGGCGTGGGGTGACACCTGGGCCGCGGCGAAATCGTGACGTCGAACATCACCGGCGGAACCGACGACGAGCACTGGTTCGAGCCCGTCGCGGAGCATCTTGGAGGGGCATACCTCCGCTACTCGTTCACGAAGGGCACGGTCGCCGAGGTCGATCGACTCATGGAAGTGCTCGAGCTTCGCGAGGGCGATCGGGTTCTCGACGTTGGCTGCGGCCCCGGACGGCACAGTCATGAACTGGCACGACGTGGCGTCATGGCCCACGGTGTCGATATCTCACAGCGGTTCATCGACCTCGCCGTCGAGTCGGCGCCTGCCGGTGCCACCTTCGAACGACTGGACGCTCGCGACCTCGCTTCGGTCGAGCGGTTCGGCGGCGCGTTCGACGCGGTCATTTGCCTCTGCCAAGGAGCGTTCGGTCTGATGCGACCTGAGGATTCCAGAGGGGGAGTCGACGGAGACCGGCTAGTGCTCGACGGCATCGCAGCGGCCCTCGCGCCCGGAGGACGCCTCGCCCTCTCAGCGTTCAACAGCCTCTTCACCGCCGCCGCTATCGCCCGCGGCGACTACGAGGCGGCACTCGACGTCGGGTCGGGGATTATCCATGAGCGCACCGAGGTGCGCGACGAAACCGGTCGCGTTGAGGCGGTCGATCTGTGGACCGGCGGGTACACCCCTCGCGAACTGCGGTTGCTCTGCGAACTCGTCGGGCTTGAGGTCGTCACCGTCGACGGCGCCGAACCGGGGGACTATTCAGCGAAACCTCCTTCGGTCGACCTTCCCGAGCACCTGCTCATCGCTCGGATTGCATCGCTCTGAGCCACTGATACGCTCTGCCGCCGCGGATTGGCGACCCTTTTGGGCGCTTCCGCCGACCATCCGTATCCGTTTCCGAAAGCAGTACCCGACCTTGTCCGACACCACTATCGCCCCCGCAGAATCCCAAATGGGAACCTTCGATGACGAGGGCAACTACACCCCCCGCGAGGTCGTCTCGAACGATCTCGGAATGAGTTTCGCCGACGCCGTCGACGGAGGCGACGCCTCGATCATCGATGTCGATGACGGGCAATTGGTCCACGGCACCGTGGTCAAGATCGACCGCGACGAGGTGCTCCTCGACATCGGGTACAAGAGCGAGGGTGTGATTCCCTCCCGCGAGTTGAGCATCCGCAATGACGTCAACCCGGCCGAGATCGTCACCATGGGTGAGCAGGTCGAGGCGTTGGTCCTCACCAAGGAGGACAAGGAAGGTCGTCTGGTCCTCTCGAAGAAGCGCGCCCAATACGAGCGCGCCTGGGGCGACATCGAAGCCAAGAAGGAAGCGGACGCCATTGTCGAGGGTCCGGTCATCGAGGTCGTCAAGGGCGGACTCATCGTCGACATCGGCCTCCGCGGCTTCCTCCCGGCCTCGCTCGTCGAGCTTCGCCGGGTCCGCGATCTGCAGCCCTATGTCGGCACGGTGGTGCAGGCCAAGATCATCGAACTCGATAAGAACCGCAACAACGTCGTGCTGTCGCGTCGCGCCTACCTCGAAGAGAACCAGAAGGAGACCCGCGACAACTTCCTCACCAACCTCAAGGTCGGCGAGGTTCGCTCGGGAACCATCTCCTCCGTCGTCAGCTTCGGCGCCTTCGTCGATCTCGGCGGCATGGACGGCCTCATCCACGTGAGCGAGCTGTCGTGGAAGCACGTCGACCATCCGGGTTCCGTGGTCGCTGTCGGCGATCCGGTCACCGTCCAGGTGCTCGACGTCGACTTCAGCCGCGAGCGCATCAGTTTGTCGCTCAAGGCCACCCAGCAGGATCCGTGGGCGGAGTTCGCCGAGGGTCACGCCGTCGGCCAGCTCGTTTACGGCCGCGTCACCAAGCTCGTGCAGTTCGGTGCCTTCGTGCAGGTGGGCGACGGGATCGAGGGTCTGGTTCACATCTCCGAGATGTCGGCCCACCACGTTGAGAACCCCGCCGACATCGTCACTCCCGGCGAGGAGCTGTGGGTGAAGATCATCGATCTCGACCTCCCGCGTCGCCGCATCAGCCTGTCGATCAAGCAGGCCGCTGAGGGTGGCGAGCTCGCTGCCGAGTACCGCGAGCACTTCGACGTCGACTCTGAGGGCAACTGGACCCACAGCGATGACGAGGTGGAGGCGGCTTGGGCCGAGTACGAGAGCGGCTCCGAGGCTGCCCCCGAGGCGGTCGCCGCCCCGGAGACCCCCGCCGAAGCCGAATCGGACGACTGAACCGTGCTGCTCGTCGGACTGACGGGCGGTATCGGAGCCGGCAAGTCCACTGTGTCGGCTCTCCTCGCCGGGCACGGCGCGGAGATCATCGACGCTGACGCGATCGTCCGCGAGCTCCAGCAGCCGGGGTCGCCCGTGCTGAGCGAGATGGCCAAGCGTTTTGGCGCGCACGTGATCCTCGACGACGGTTCCCTCGACCGAGCGGCCGTGGCGGCGGTCGTGTTCGGCGACTCAGAAGCGGCCCGATCGGCGCGATCTGATCTGAACGGGATCGTCCATCCCGCTCTCCAGCGCGAGATCCGATCCCGTATCGATTTGCTGAGCGAGACCGATCGGATCGTCATCCTCGACTTTCCGCTTCTCGCCGAGAACCCTCGCGATGATCTTGACGCCACGATCGTCGTAGATGTCGATCCCGATATCGCCGTTGAGCGGCTCGTCGCCTTCCGCGGGATGGATGCCGACGACGCGCGTCGCCGCATCGCGAGCCAAACCGACCGCGAGGCGAGGCGCGCGATCGCCACCCACGTGATCGACAACTCCGGTGACGAGGCGACGCTCGACCGGCGGGTCGGTGAGGTGTGGGACGACCTCTTGCGGCTCGCGGCCGGGGGGTAGCGTCGGGTTCGTGAGCGAGAGCATCTGGGTCTTCGGGTACGGCTCGCTGGTCAGTCCGTCGTCGCTCGGAGGGACACTCCGACGCGATCCGATTCGAGGGGTCGATTTCGTAGCTGCGGAGTGCGACGGGTGGGAACGACGCTGGAACTACGGCATGCCGGTCGCCGAGGGCGATCTCGTTGGGCCGGACGTCGATCGAGTCGACGTGGTGGTCGCTCTCGGGATCACCGAGGTGGATGGGGCATGCATGAACGGGATCGTGACAATGGTGCACCCCGACGAACTGGTTCGCCTCGACGCGCGTGAACGCAACTACGACCGAGTCGACGTCACCGACGGGGTGCGGCTCCTCGAGGACGGTCCCGACATCGGTCAGGTCGTCACCTACGTACCGCGTCAGGTCGCTCTCGACATCTATCTCGATGGTCGCGATCGAGGACGAGCCGGAATCGAGCGCCGCTACTGGAATCTCGTCGACGGCGCGTTCGACGCCCTACTGCCCGGCGAAGGCGATCGCTATCGGGCGACCACCCCGCCACCGGATGTGCCAGTGGTCGACGCGAACCGCGCGGGCCGATGAGCGCGCCCCCGACCCCGGTCACCGAGGAACGGTTCCGGGTCGTCTCTGACTTCGAACCGGCCGGCGATCAGCCGAAGGCGATCGCCTCGCTCGCTGAGGGAATCGACGCTGGCGAGCGGTTCCAGACCCTTCTCGGTATCACCGGTTCGGGCAAGTCAGCGACGATCGCGTGGACGATCGAGCAGGTGCAGCGTCCGACGCTGATCTTGGCCCCCAATAAGAGCCTCGCGGCCCAGCTCGCCCAGGAGATGCGCGAATTCTTCCCGGAGAACCGGGTGGAGTACTTCGTCTCCTATTACGACTACTACCAGCCCGAGGCGTACATCCCGTCGAGTGACACGTTCATCGAGAAGGACGCCTCGATCAACGACGAGATCGACCGTCTGCGTCACTCGGCGACGGCAGCGTTGCTCACCCGACGGGACACCATCGTGGTTGCCTCGGTGTCGTGCATTTACGGCATGGGCTCACCGGAGGAGTACCGCGGTCAGCTCATCGATCTCAGCGTCGGCGTCGATTACGACATGCGGTCGATCCTCCGGCGTCTCGTCGACATGCAGTACGACCGGAACGACATGACCCTCGGCCGTGGCAAGTTCCGGGTTCGCGGCGACACCATCGAGGTGCATCCCTCGTATGAGGAGTCGGTGCTGCGCATTGAGCTCTTCGGCGACACCGTGGACCGTCTCACTCGTATCGATCCGGTCACCGGCGAGACCCTCGAGGAGATGTCGCGCACTCACGTCTTCCCAGCCACCCATTACGTGGCCGGGGTGGAGCGGATGGCCCGAGCCATCCAGGGAATCGAAGCCGAGTTGCAAACCCGTCTGGCCGAGTTCGAGGCGGCCGGGAAACTCCTCGAGGCCCAACGCCTTCGAATGCGAACCCAATACGACCTCGAGATGATGGCCGAGGTCGGCTACTGCAACGGGATCGAGAACTATTCGATGCACATCGACGGCCGCGCGCCTGATGAGCCTCCCTTCACTCTCCTCGATTATTTCCCCGACGACTTCCTCCTCGTCATCGATGAGAGTCACGTGGCGGTGCCGCAGTTGCACGGCCAGTACGCCGGCGACCGAAGCCGAAAGGATGTACTCGTCGAGCACGGTTTCCGGCTGCCGAGCGCCCGCGACAATCGGCCACTCCGGTTCGAAGAGGTGCTCGAGCGTGTCAACCAGTGCGTCTTCCTGTCGGCGACGCCGAGCGATTACGAGATCAGGGTGTCCGATCGGGTCGTCGAGCAGATCGTGCGGCCGACGGGCCTCGTCGATCCGGAGGTGCTGGTCCGCCCGACGAAGGGGCAGATCGACGATCTGATGGCGATGGTGGAGGGTCGCGTGACCCGCGGCGATCGGGTGCTCGTCACCACGCTGACAAAGAAGATGGCAGAGGACCTGACCGAGTATCTCCTCGAGCAGGGGCTCAGGGTTCGCTATCTCCACTCGAATATCGACACCATTCAGCGGATCGAGATCCTGAGGGCGCTCCGCCTCGGCGAGTTCGATGTGCTGGTCGGCATCAACTTGCTGCGTGAGGGTCTCGACTTGCCGGAAGTGTCGTTGGTCTGCATCCTCGATGCCGACAAGGAGGGGTTCCTCCGCAGTGAGACCTCGCTCATCCAGATGATCGGTCGAGCGGCGAGAAACGTCGAGGGCGAGGTGGTGATGTACGCGGACCGCATCACCGACTCGATGAAGCGCGCGATCGGGGAGACGCAGCGACGCCGTGCGCTCCAACTCGCCCACAACGAGAAGCACGGCATCGACCCGCAGACCATCCGCAAGGCGGTCGGTGACATCCTGTCGATGCTTCGACCTGAGTCCGCGACCGCTCCGGTACCTGGTAAGGACCGGCGCCGCCAGAAGGAGCGTGACCGGGTGCAGCGGGAGCTCGCTTCGCTTCCCGAAGGCGAGATCGCCCGCCTGATCCAGACGCTGGAGGCCGAGATGCACGAGGCAGCGGTGGATCTTCGGTTCGAGTACGCGGCCCGCCTGCGTGATGAGATCAACGAACTCCGTCGCGAACTGCGTGACGCCCGCTGAGCGACGCACCGTTAGCCTCGCCGACGATGGCCCCCCGAACCCCGACGACCGAGAAGAAGTCGCCAGCGAAGCGGGAGGCCGCTAAGAAGCCGGCTGCTAAGAAGCCGGTCGCGAAGAAGCCAGCCGCGAAACCGGCTGTAGCGAAAGGGGTCGCGCCGAAGCGTCCACCGCGCTCGTCCGACGGTCCTCCAGTGATCTCGGTGCGCGGGGCGAGGGAGCACAACCTCCGGAACGTGAACGTCGAGATCCCACGTGATCAACTGGTGGTGCTCACCGGTCTCTCCGGTTCGGGAAAGTCGAGCCTCGCCTTCGACACCATCTACGCCGAGGGTCAGCGTCGCTACGTCGAGTCGCTCTCGTCATACGCGCGGCAGTTCCTCGGGCAGATGGACAAGCCCGATGTCGATGTCATCGAGGGACTCTCCCCGGCGATCTCCATCGATCAGAAGTCGGCCAGCCGGAACCCTCGGTCGACGGTGGGGACGATCACCGAGGTCTACGACTACCTCCGCCTGCTGTATGCCCGTATCGGGGTGCAGCACTGCCCCGATGACGGCACCCGGCTACAGCGCCAGACCCCCCAGCAGATCGTCGACCGGGTGCTTGAACTGCCGGAGGGAACGCGGTTCCAGGTGCTCGCTCCGGTCGTCCGTGGACGCAAGGGCGAGTACGAGACATTGCTCGAGGATCTGTCCGGTCAGGGCTACGTGCGAGCGCGGGTCGACGGCGAGACGGTGCAGATCGACGAGTTCCTCGCCCGCGAGGAGAAACTCGCCCGCTACGAGCAACACGACATCGAGGTCGTCGTGGACCGTCTTGTTCTCCGTGAGGGAATCGAGCGGCGACTCACCGACTCGCTCGAGTCAGCCCTCACCCTCGCCGACGGCGTCGCGCAGATCGAACTGGTCGGTGCTGGAGACGGGGGTGAGGACGAGACGCTGACCTTCAGCCAGCACCTCGCCTGCCCGACCTGTGGGGCGAGCCATCCCGAGCCCGCCCCCCGAAACTTCTCGTTCAACTCGCCCTATGGCGCCTGTGAGACCTGCGACGGGCTCGGCACCACCTTCGAGGTCGATCCGGAACTCGTCGTCCCCGACACCGATCTGTCGGTGCATGACGGGGCGATCGCCCCGTGGCGGAGCGCGCACACGCAGTACTTCGTGAGAATGCTCGAGTCGGTTGCTGACGCTAACGAGATCGACCTCGATATCCCGTGGTCGAGCCTGCCGGCCAAGCAACAGCGAATCCTCCTCCACGGCACCGGTGGCCAGTTGACCGTGCGCTATCGCAACCGTTACGGGCGTCAGCGTTCCTACAGCACCGAGTACGAGGGGGTGATCCCCTGGATCAAGCGACGCCATGAGCAGGCCGACAGCGACTGGACCCGCGAGCAGTTCGAGGGGTACATGCGCGAGGTGCCGTGCTCGGCGTGCGGAGGCGCGCGACTCCGGCCGTTCACCCTCGCGGTCACGGTGAACGGGAAGAACATCTCCGAGGTGTGCGAGATGTCGATCCGTGACTCGGCAGAGTTTCTCGCCGGCCTCGAGCTTGGTGAGCGCGATCGAATGATCGCCGAGCGGGTGACCAAGGAGATCAACGCCCGCCTCGGCTTCCTCTTAGACGTCGGCCTCGACTACCTGACTTTGGCACGTTCCGCGGGCACCCTCGCCGGTGGCGAGGCCCAACGCATCCGGCTCGCGAGCCAGATCGGATCGGGGCTGGTCGGCACCCTGTATGTGCTCGACGAGCCGTCGATCGGCCTGCACCAGCGTGACAACCGACGTCTGATCGACACGCTCACCCGGCTCCGCGATCTCGGCAACACCGTGCTCGTGGTCGAGCACGATGAGGAGACGATCCGAGAGAGCGACTGGATTGTCGATATCGGCCCCGGGGCGGGTGAGCACGGTGGCCAGGTCGTCTACTCCGGGCCCGTGGCGGGCCTCGACGCCGTGGCCGACTCGGTGACCGGTGACTATCTCTCTGGTCGACGCTCGATTCCGGTGCCGGGGGAGCGGCGCCCGCCCAAGGCCGAGCGACTCGTCGTGCGGGGTGCCCGCGAGCACAATCTCGACGATCTCACCGTTGAGATCCCACTCGGGTGTTTCGTGGCGGTCACCGGAGTGTCGGGTTCAGGCAAGTCGACGCTGGTCCGTGACATCTTGCTCCCGGTGCTGATGCAACGCATTTACAAGTCGAAGACCCCGGCCGGACGGCACAAGCGGATCGACGGCATTGAGCACCTCGACAAGGTGATCGACATGGACCAGTCGCCGATCGGGCGCACACCTCGATCAAACCCGGCGACCTACACGGGTGTGTTCGACCACATCCGAAAGTTGTTTGCGACCACGAATGAGGCGAAAGTTCGCGGCTACCTGCCCGGCCGGTTCTCCTTCAACGTGAAGGGGGGGCGGTGCGAGGCCTGCTCAGGCGACGGCACGATCAAGATCGAGATGCACTTCCTGCCCGACGTGTACGTCCCGTGCGAGGTGTGCAAGGGAGCGCGCTACAACCGCGACACCCTCGACATCGAGTTCAAGGGACGCAACATCGCCGATGTCCTCGACATGCCGATCGCTGAGGCGGTCGAGTTCTTCGCCAACCAGCCGCCGATCGCCCGGCACCTCCAGACGTTGATGGATGTCGGTCTCGGCTACGTGCGCCTCGGCCAGTCGGCGCCCACGCTGTCGGGCGGCGAGGCTCAGCGCGTGAAACTCGCCACGGAGTTGGCGAAGCGGTCGACCGGTCACACGATCTATCTGCTCGATGAACCAACGACCGGCTTGCACTTCGAAGACGTCCGGAGGTTGCTGACCGTGCTCTCGAGATTGGTCGACCAGGGCAACACGGTGCTCGTCATCGAGCACAACCTCGACGTGATCAAGACAGCTGACTGGCTGATCGATCTCGGACCGGAGGGTGGAGTCGGCGGGGGGCGTTTGGTGGCTGAGGGAACACCGGAGTCGGTGGCTTCTGTCGGGGCCTCCCACACCGGTCGCTATCTGCGACAGTTGCTCGCGTGAGCCCCAGCGACCTCTCGGTTATCCCCGATCGAGCGGCGGCGCAGCGCCGCACGCTTGGCGTGCTCAGGCTCGCGGTGGTGCCGGGTCAGGCGGCGGTAGCGGGCACCGTCGCGGTGGTGTCGCTGCTCGCCAAGGACATGCTCGGTAGCGATCGTCTCGCTGGGCTCGGGTCGGCGGCGTTCACCCTCGGGGCCGCGGTGACAGCGATTCCGCTGGCCGCCTTCATGCGCCGCCGCGGTCGTCGCCCAGGTCTCGCTATCGCCTTCTCGATCGGGGCCGTCGGCGCCCTGGTCGCCGCCTCGGGCGGACAAACCCGCTGGTTCTGGCTGTTCATCATCGGGATGTTCATGTTCGGTTCCGGGCAGGCGGCGACCTTGCAGACCCGATACGCCGCAGCCGATCTCGCCACACCGGAGGAGCGAGCCACCGCTATTGGTGCCGTGGTGTGGATCGGAACGCTCGGAGCGGTGTTCGGCCCGGTGTTCACGCCACTCGAGAAGCGATTCGGCATGGCGATCGGCCTCGATGAGTACGTCGGGCCGTATCTCTTCGCCGCCGCGTTGCTCATGGTCGGGGCCGCGGTCTACCTGACGCTGCTCCGACCCGATCCACTGGTGCTCTCCGGTGCGGTCGACCCGAACGCCGCTCGGGTGCGGCCGATCCAGCAGGCGCGTCGTTCCTTCGGGGTGATCCGCTCGTCCCGCGGGGCGATGCTCGGGCTGGTGGCGATGGCGGGCTCGCAGGCCGCGATGGTCGGTGTGATGACCATGACACCCCCGCATATGGACGATCACGGTCACGCCGATCTCTCGTCGATGGTGATCGCCCTGCACATCGTCGGCATGTTCGGACTCGCGCCGCTGGTGGGCCGCTTCGTCGACCGCGTCGGCACCGTCCGAGCGATCCAGATCGGCGCGGCGATGCTCGGGGTGAGCACGATCGTTGTGCAGATCGCCGGTTATGTGCCGGTGCTGGTGTTCGTGGGACTGTTCCTGCTCGGGCTCGGCTGGAATCTCGGACTGATCGCGGGCACGACGCTCCTCACTGCCTCGGTGCCTGAGGAGTCGCGGGTGGAGGCGCAGGGCACTGGCGATCTGACGCTGAGCCTGTGTGGGGCGGCGGCCGCCTTCGGATCCGGGTTCGTGAAGCAGGCCTTCGAGTTCCACATCCTCGCCGACCTCGCGACGGTGCTCGCTGGCGGGATGCTGGTCTACGGCTGGTACACGGGCGCGCGTTTCAGCGCAGCAGTTTCGACAGCTCGTTGAGCCGCTTCTTCTCGTCGTTCGAGAGAGCGTCGAGACCTTGAGCGGAGATCTTGTCGAGAAGACCGTCGAGTTCGGCCTGCATGCTCTCGCGGGCGACCCCGTCAACTGAGGGAGGAGCCCACGGCCCCTTGACCACCTCGGTGCGGCCCGTGCGCCCAGTGCGGCGCGGGGCGGGGCGACGGGCGCGACCCGAGGAGCTTCGGGTCGGCTTGCGGTGACGGCTTGAGCGGGCGAAGCGCGGGATCATGTCGAGCCGTTCGGCGAAGCCCCATTGGCGGATGGTGACGAGGGCGATCCCGAGCGCCATCAGGAGCACGAGGAGCGTGCCCCACCAGCGGTTGCCGACGTAGCCGAGGATGTCGATGCCGATGAACACCGAGGCGATGATCCAGGCCGGGATGTTGAAGAAGAACGGGGCGTTCGGGTTCTCGGCGGCGAAGACGACGAGCATGATGCTGCCGAGCAGATTGAGGCCCGCCTCCGGTGCCGTCGGCAGGTCGACGATGCTCACGAACAGCGTTGGGGCGATGACGATGGCAGCGATCAGCCGGGTGAACCGAATGCGGCCGATCATTTCCTCGACGATGTGGCCGAAGTACCAGAAGAAAAACATCGAGATCAGCACCCAGAAGCTCGGGACGCTGACGATCGGCCAGGTGACGAGACGCCAGACCTCGCCGGAGCGGACGAGGTCGGGGAAGAAGACGAGCCGGCTGGCCGAGCTCGGGCTCACCGCGTAGACGATGAGCATGATCGCGCCGAGTCCGACGAGGAAGGCGGTGGTGGTCACGTCGACGTTGCCGACTCGGAACCACCCGTCGCGTCGCCGGGGTTCGGGAAGACCGAACTGGAATCGTTGCGCCACATCGACACGGTACCGGTCGGAGCGCTCCGCATGCCGACACGTTCCCCGGGACGGCGCCCTCAGTGGGGCGGACATAGCCTGACGACATGGTCGAACGCCCGCCAGTCGGCACCATCCCCGACGCTCCGGGCTCCTATCAGTTCATCGACCGGCACGGTCAGGTGATCTACGTCGGCAAGGCGTCCAGCTTGCGCTCGCGTCTCTCGAGTTATTTCCAGGCCCCGGATCGGCTCCATCCACGAACTCGTCAGATGGTGGAGACCGCCGAGAGGGTCGAGTGGACCATTGTCCGCAACGAGGTCGAGGCGCTGATGCTCGAGTACTCCCTCATCAAGCGGCATCACCCGCGCTTCAATGTGCGCCTCCGCGACGATAAGAGCTATCCGCTGCTCGCCGTGACCACCGATGAGGAGTGGCCGCGGGCGGTGGTGGTGCGCGGTCGCCGTCGTCGCGGGGTTCGATACTTCGGTCCCTACGCCCACGCGTACGCGATCCGTGAGACCCTCGATCTCCTGCTTCGCTCGTTTCCGGTGCGCACCTGCTCGCCGGGCAAGTTCAGACAGCATGAGCGACTCGGTCGGCCCTGTCTGCTGTTCCACATCGAGAAGTGCGCCGGACCGTGCGTCGGTGAGGTATCGGCGGACGACTACTCCTCGATGGTCGACGGGCTCTGCCGTTTCCTTGGCGGGGATACCGAGGATGTGGTGAGGGCACTCGATACCGAGATGCGCGAGGCATCGGCCGAGCTCGAGTTCGAGCGGGCCGCGCGTCTGCGCGACCGCCTTGATTCGGTCACCAAGGCGGTCGAGAAGCAGCAGATGGTCGCCGCTCGCGACGAGGACATCGACGTCTTCGGTATCGCTGATGACGAGCTTGAGGCATCGGTCCAGGTGTTCCACATCCGTCGCGGGCGAGTGGTGGGACGTAAGGGGTTCATCGTCGACAAGGTCGAGGATGTCGAGGGCGGAGCGCTGATCGACCGGGTGCTCGAGTCGTTCTACGCGGAGACACCCCCGAACGGGGTGCCACGCACCGTGTTGGTGCCCCGCGAGCCGTCGATCGGCCCGCTGATCGAGGAATGGCTGGCGCTGGAGCGAGGGAGCCGCGTCGAGATCCGCGTTCCTCAGCGAGGTGACCGGCGGCGCTTGATGGAGACGGTGTTCGAGAACGCCCGCGAGGAGTTCGTCCGGCACCGCATGCGGCGGGCGAGCGATCACAACACGAGGTCGCGGGCGCTCACTGAGTTGCAGGATCAGCTCGGGTTGCCGGAGGCGCCGTTGCGCATCGAGTGCTACGACATGGCGCACCTTCAGGGCACCGACTACGTCGGGTCGATGGTCGTGCTCACCGACGGACTGCCCGACAAGCGTCAGTACCGTCGCTTCAAGGTGCACATCGACGGCAACGACGACTACGCGGCCATGGAAGAGGTGCTCACCCGGCGCCTTGCGGCCTATGTCGAGGAGCGCGACCAGCCGATCGACGAGCGAGGGGAGAAACCGGGGCGGTTCGCCTATCCGCCGCAGCTGCTCCTCGTGGACGGCGGTAAGGGCCAGTTGGCGGTCGCCGAGCGGGTGGTGGCGGCGCTCGGTCTCGAGGACGAGATCCCGGTGGCCGCTTTGGCGAAGCGGTTCGAGGAGGTCTACCTGCCCGGGCGGTCCGAGCCGGTCGGGGTTCCTCGCGGCAGCGACGGATTGTTCATGTTGCAACGCATCCGCGATGAGGCACACCGTTTCGCGAACTCGTTCCACCGCGAACGGCGATCGAAGTCGATGACGCGCTCATCCCTCGATGGCATCCCCGGGCTCGGCCCGGCCCGACGCGAGCGACTGGTGAAGGCGCTCGGCGGGGTGCGGGCGGTGAAGGCGGCGGACCTTGAGACGTTGCGCGGGTTGCCCTTCCTCCCCGACGCGGTTGCTGAGGCGGTGCACGCCCACTTCCACCCCGAGCCGGAGTGATCGTCAGTCGAGGGCGCTGACGACCTCCGTCATGAACCGCTCGAGCATTTCCTGTCGCGCGGTCGCGGTCGGACCCATGAACCAGTCCGGCACGATGAACTCGTCGAAGCCGGTCGATTGGTAGGCGGCGAGCAGTTCGACGAGTTCGTCCGGGCGCCCGGCGATGGCCCGCTCACCTCCAGGGCCGTTGAGCACGCGCCTCGTCGCTTCGTCATCGTCGGTGACGACCACGATCGACTGCACTGAGCAGCGCAGCGTCGCCGGGTCGCGGCCGACGCGCTCGCAGGCCGATCTCATGGCGGCCATTCGCTCGGCCGCTCCGTCGGGGCGGCCCCAGGTGTTCCACTCGTCGGCGTGACGTGCGGTGATGCGCAGCATTCGGTCGCCGCCCGTTCCGACGAGAATCGGCAGTCGATCCTGCACTGGTTTCGGCTCGCAAGGGGCGTCGCGGATCGTATGAATCTCACCGGTGAAGTCGGTTCGGCGCTCGTCGAGAAGTGAGCGGATGATCTTGATCGACTCCTCGAACCGGGTCACGCGTCTCCCGGGCGCCTCGAGCTCGATCCCGTAAGCATGGTGCTCGTTGATCTGCCATCCGGCACCGAGGCCGAGCACGAACCGTCCGTTGGAGAGGTGGTCGATAGTCGCGGCTCGATTGGCGAGCAGGGCGGGGTGGTGGATCGAGGTCGGCGCCACGAGAGGTCCGAGTCGCATCCGGCAGGTCACGGCGGCGACCGCGGGGAGGATCGCCCAGCACTCGTGCCCGGGGGTGTCGGACACCTCGGTGGTGCCGGTGTTGCCCATGTAGTGGTCGGCGAACCAGAACCCGTGCCAGTCACCGGCGTCGAGCCAGCGGGCGAGATCGAGCAGTTCCTCGACCGGGTACGACATGTTCGGCCACACGGAGAAGTCCACGGGGCGAACGTAGCCTGAGGTCATGGCAGCGGGAGAGGGGGACCTGTCGCGGCGACTCTGGGAGGAGCACGCCGCATGGTGGATCGAAGGGTTCACCGAGGGCGCCGACCCCGAATACGTCGATCAGATCATCCCATTGGCAGTCGGTGAGCAGACGGGCCGAGCACGCGTGCTCGACCTTGGCTGCGGAGACGGACAGATCGCTCGGGCGATCGCGTCGACCGGGGCCACGGTCGTCGGCGTCGACCCGACAACCAACCAGATCGACGTGGCCGCCGCCCGCGCCGGTGGTCCCGCGTTCGCCCAGGCGGGCGCCGGAGCGCTTCCCTTCGCTGACGCGAGCTTCGACGGGGTGATCGCCTGCCTGGTGTTCGAGCACATCGACGATGTCGATGGCGCGCTCTCCGAGGTGGCCCGCGTGCTGCGACCCGGTGGACGATTCACGTTCATGTTGAACCATCCGCTCCTCCAGACGCCGGGCAGTGGGTGGATCGACGACCACATGGTCGACCCGCCTGAGCAGTACTGGCGCATCGGCCCGTACCTCGAGGAGGCGGAGACGATCGAGCAGGTTGAGCTCGGGGTGCACATCCGGTTCCTGCACCGTCCGCTTTCGCGCTACCTGAACGCGCTCGCTGATGCAGGGCTGACGCTTGAGCGCATGGATGAACCAGCCCCTCCGGAGCGGTTCCTTGCGCAGGCCCCGGAGTACTTCGATGCGGCGACCGTGCCACGACTCCTGCACCTGCGACTCCTGCGCCGCTGAGGTGTGCGGCGACGGGTTCGCCGCCCCGATCTAGATTGACGATGTGGCTGAGATCGTCGTGATCACCGGGCTCTCGGGCGCCGGACGGTCGGGC
>Ga0181578_10000353_pt1 | contig 43145 bp, 43 predicted proteins | sample 071ome_21_FD_148659 | JGI IMG/M metagenome (GOLD analysis project Ga0181578, IMG submission 148659) | Coastal salt marsh microbial communities from the Groves Creek Marsh, Skidaway Island, Georgia - 071401CT metaG (spades assembly) | ecosystem: Environmental > Aquatic > Marine > Intertidal zone... | reverse complement strand
GGTGGAAAGACGCTTGAGTTTGTACCTTTTGCCGCCGCACACGTTCTTGATGACAAGGCGCAGCAGGCACGTTGCGTGGCCGCCTCGCGGGCGTTTAATGCGCCATACACCTTGATGCTGCTGGAGCCTGACGCGCCCCATCTATACGACACGGCGGCTGAAAATCAGGGCAAGGTGTTTGTTTCCACAGAGCTTGGTGGGGGCGGGTCAGCCAGCGCCAAAACAGCGCGTATTGCAAAGCGCGGTATTACTAATGTCCTCAAACATGCCGGTATTCTGTCGGGGGAGCTTGAGACAGCCGACTCGCTCTCACTCGATACAATGAACCCTGAGTGTTTCTTAACCTCCGAGCACTCGGGGCTCGTCGAGATGTGCCACGATCTTGGCGCGACGGTGCGCCGAGGTGATGTCATGGCCCGTATTTATGACATCGAGCGAACGGGCGGCGCGCCTGTTGAATATCAGGCGAGAGTTGACGGCATTTTTATGGGCAGGCATTTTCCCGGGCTCATCAAGCCAGGTGATTTTCTCGCCGTCGTTGCCGAACGGTCGGCTTGAGTCACTCGCTTCAATTCCCTTTTAGAGAACGTTTCATGGACTATCAGAAGCCTTTTGAAAAGGCGGAGTTTGATCGTCGCGTCAAGGACGTAAAAAACCGCATGAGCGATGCCGGGATAGATCTTTTGATCTGTCAGGACCCGGCGAATATGAATTGGTTGACCGGCTTTGACGGCTGGTCGTTTTATGTGCCGCAGGCGGTGCTGGTGCATGCCGATGAAGTGGCTCCGCTTTGGTTTGGCCGGCCGCAGGACGCCAAAGCCGCACGTATCACGACTGATTTGCCGGAAGAAAATATTCAAACCTTCTCCGAGACACGTGTGCATCACCTCACGGAGCATCCGTTTGACGATCTTGCCGCGTTTATTCTCTCCAGAGGTTGGGGTTCCAGTCGGATTGCTGTTGAGCTGGACGCGCACTACTACACAGCGAGGGCGCATGCGCACATGGTGAAGGGTCTACCGAATGCCCGTTTTTCGGATTCCCAGCAGTTGGTGAACTGGGCGCGCCTGATTAAATCTGACGCCGAGCTCGTGTATATGCGCGAGGCCGGGCAGTTAATGACTGAGGTGATGAACCGCGCCGTAGCCAAAGTGGCGCCCGGTGTTCGGGAGTACGAAGTGATTGCCGAGGTGTACCAAAGTCAGGTGATGGGGCTTGAGGGCAAATACGGGGACTACACGAGTATCTGTCCGCTCATTCAGGTTGGGGAAGGAACCAGCACGCCACACCTCACCTGGTCAGACAAACCCCTGCCGGACGATACGTTGATTTCAATCGAGCTCGGCGCTGCGCGTCGGCACTATCACGCCCCGCTGACCCGAACGCTGTATCTCGGGTCGCCACCAAAGGATGTATTGCGCCTGGCCGATGCTATTGTGGAAGGAACGGCGGCGGCCCTCGAGGTAGCGCGTCCGGGAGCCACGTGCGAAGAGGTCGAGGCCGCTTGGCAGAAGGTGCTTAACCGGCACGGCTATAAAAAAGAAAGCCGATCGGGGTACTCGATCGGCGTTAACTACCCGCCCGATTGGGGTGAGCGCACGGCAAGCCTACGCCCCGGGGATGAAACCGTGTTGCAGGCCGGGATGTGTTTTCACTTTCAATCGGGCGTATGGCTCGAGCAAATTGGTGCGGCCATTTCGGAGCCGTTCGTGGTGGGAGAGAAGGGCGGTGAGCACCTCTGTGATGTCCGCAGGGAACTGATCGTGATCCACTAGCGCAGCCCGCGCTCGAGCTTAATCGTAATATCCGGCGCGAACGCAGGCGCCAATGAAGTTACAGATCAGCCGCTCGGCGTGAGTAATCGTGATATGCCCATGATCGTAAGAGGGCGCAATTTCAACCAGATCCATTCCCAGCACCCGACCTTTTCGCACCAGTCCATGCACCAGCTTATGTAACTGGACCCAGCTGAGTCCTCCCGGTGCTTGCGCCATGACCGCGGGCATAATCGTGGGATCGACGCCGTCGGCATCAATGGTGAGGTAGAACGGTCCTCCATTGGGAATCCGGTCGAGCACCGCTTCCATTCCGATGTCGTGCATTTCGTAGGCCGTAATGATGTCGGCCCCATAAGCTCTGGCATCGTTGACTTCTTCCTCGCGCGCGCTTCCGTTTGCCCGTATCCCGATCTGAATAATGGATCCAAACCAATCCATTTCAGAAGCCCGTCGGATGGGACTGGAGTACCCTTCTTGCACGCCGTTTACTTCATCTCGCCAGTCGATGTGGGCATCGATATGCACCAGGGTGATTTGTTCGTCGCGCTCGAGTGCGCGCATCACCGGTATCGGAATCCCGTGATCCCCGCCGAGCGTAATCAGCGTGGCGCCGCTATCGAGAATCTTTCGCGCCGCTAACTCAGCGCGCCGATAGTGCTCCTGATGATCGTTCAGATCCGCCGTCACATTTCCGCAGTCCACGACCGAAATGTCGCGGCCGTCCAGCAGGTATCCTCCCAGGTCCCAGTCGTAACTCGTTAGGGTGTAGGGCACATAGCTTGGCCCCTGACGGATGGCATCGGGGGCCAGACTCTGATCATTAGCCATCTCGTTAGGCCGATAGGGCAGGCCATACGGAATGCCCAAAATAGCGATGTCCGCCTTCAGATTGTCGAGATCCAGCGCCAGCGGAAAATCCAAGAACGTACGGGACGGCGTCTTGGGTGCCTGGGTCAGTTTTATGGTCATGTTGCGATTCCTTTTTCGGTAACCGATCATTTAAGGAGCAGGGGCAAGATACTCCCGGTGCAGCTGTTCAAGACGGTCGTGAGTGTCCTCATCCAGCGTAATGCTGAGGGCCTCAAACGCGCGGTCCAAATGCCAGATCGCGGTCGCCCCGATGATCGATGATGTGAGAAAGGGCTGCTGCAGGACAAACGCATGAGCGAGCACCTCGGGCGCCAGGTCGAGCTCGCGCGCGAGGTCGACGTAGGCCTGGGTTGCGGCCTTGGCTTGCTGGCTGAAGTATCGGGTGTTAGAGGGCCAGAGGGTATTGCGCGCCCCTTGCGGTCTGGCATCGTTGAGATATTTGCCGGTCAGCACGCCGGCCGCGATCGGTGCGTAAGCCAGTAGCCCCACGTGGTCGCGAAGCGCAATCTCGGCAAGAGCAAATTCAAATTTTCGGTTGAGGAGGCTATAGGCATTCTGAATACTGACCGGGCGGGCAACGCCCGCTCGGTCCGCTCGGGCAACGTAATCCATGGTGCCCCAGGCGCTCTCGTTAGAGACGCCCCAGCTGCGAATTTTTCCTGCCGACATTAATTCATCCAGGGCCGCGACGGTCTCCTCACGGTCTGCGCCGACATCCTCAATGGGCGCGGTCTGGCCAAGGCTTTTAAAGTCGGTCCATCCGCGATCGGGCCAGTGCAGTTGATAAAGATCCAGGTAGTCCGTGCGCAGCCGTTTGAGACTCCCGTCGCATGCTTCATGTATCGTCTTGCGGTCAAAGCGGGTATCGCCCCCGCGAACGTGGTGGCGTCCGGGGCCGCAGATTTTGCTGGCGAGAACAATCTCGTTTCGACTGCCGCGTGCCTTCAACCACTCGCCTATGATGACTTCGGTATGTCCGTAGGTCTCCGGGCGGACATCAACAGGGTACATCTCGGCCGTATCAAAAAAGTTGATGCCGTGCTCGCGCGCATGATCCATCTGCGCAAATCCTTCCTCACGAGTGTTTTGCTCGCCCCAGGTCATGGTGCCAAGGCAAAGGATGGATACGTTTATGTCGGTCGTGCCGAGTCGCCGGAATTGCATGTTGATAAATCTGTGAGGCTCTGGGTATTCGCTGGGAATCTAGCACAGTGATTAATTAATCCCGGCAAGTCAACGACTGTATACAGAGACGTTAGAATCGCCTGCTCGCCACAGCCCCTGAGTGGGCACGCCGACGCACGGAGTCACCCATGGATACGGAAGATGATCTACAGCATTTCGATGCCGCGGCGGAGCGCCTGATCGAACTGGGCAACCGTCTACTCGAGCGCGACGCGGATGCGGACAGTTGGGAGGTGGCTTCGGGTCTGCTCGCTGGCGCGGTGCATTTCTGGTTATACGCGCACCAGCCCTGCGGTGATCTCGAATGCGACTCCTGCGAAGAAATTGATACGGCAGAAAAACGGGTGGAGCAGATGCTGGCGCTGGTTCGCGAGTCGGCCGAGGAGAGCGATTACTACCACAGTCCTCGGGACATTAATGTGGGATCAGCCTAAGGGATCTGATGCGTTCGCCGCCAGCGATTGGGCGAATGCCACGAGCTCCGGAAAAAACGCCTGAAACGTTGACTCAATCGCTGAGTAGTGTGCGCTGAGCACCGCACCCCCGGTGTCCATACGGGAATTAAATCTTGCCCGTTTGGCCATCTGACCCAGCGTATGGTTAATGCCGTCAATCGTGCGGTAGTGTTTGAGTGTCTGGGTTTGTACCAGGTAGTTAAAGTAGCGTTGCGATCGTTCAGGGCAATCGGTGATTCCCGGCCCGATCGTTTCGTGAACCCAGTCAACATAGTCATCAAGCGCCTGCGGATGATGTGACGACCAGTCTCTGGCAAGAAAGTGATCCAAAAAGACATCCCCCACGACCGGGGCATAGCGGTGGAAATGGGGACGAAGCAGAGCGCAAAGTTCACGAAAAACCGGATGGCGATCGGTGTATCGGTCGATCTGTCGATGCAACAAGACCCCCCGTTGGACGCTTTCGGGAAGCGTAGTCAGTTCCGCACCGCGTACCGAGTCGCCGATGAAATTACCCAGCAATCGATCTGGATCAACGCCCGATAGGTACAGATGTGCAAGCGTGTTCACCGCCTGCGCCTAGGATGATGGAGGCGCTGGCCCAAAGAATTCGTGCAGTTCGGCCGGGCTGGTAAACAGGTGATCCGGCGTATGCCGTTTAAGCAGGGCGATCGATTGCCACCCCCATGCGGCGGCGATACTTTTTGCACCGGCTTGCTTGGCCGCTTCGATATCGCTTGCGGAATCACCCACCATCCAGGTGTCACAGGGGTCCACGCTGAAATCATCCATGGCCTGGCGGATATGGACCGCTTTGTCCCCTGGACGGTCACTGCCGTAGTAGGTGTGCACGTATGTCTCCAGGCCCTCATCGGCGAGTCGACTTCGCACGACCTCCGAGTGATTGGCAGTGACGACGCACAGGTGCAAAGTCGCGCTCAGGTCTTGGAGGAGTTCAGCGATGCCGCTAAAAAGCGGGATACGGGCTGCCCCGCTCTGCAGGGTCTCGAAAAGAAATTTCCCATAACGCCGGTGATCTTCCGGGGGAATCCCGCAGACCTGAGCAAGCATCGTAAACGTGGCCGGATGAATGCGATCGAAGTCCTTGTGCGTGAGGGTGAAGGGGAGATTATTGTCGTTGCAAAAGATCGCGGTCTGATCGAGCACCGGCTGGGCCGAATCAACGATGACGCCATCATAGTCAAGAAGCAACAATCTGGTTTTTTTCATATCCCGCGATGTCTTCGATGCGGTTAGATCAAGCCTGCCATTGGTCGCTGATCTGAACGAGGGCGTCGGCTGCGACACACCCGGTCGGGGTCACCATTAGCGGATTGATATCCATTTCCACCAACTGATCGTTAAGCGCCTGCGCCATGTTTGCAATACAGACGAGCGTATCGAGGACGCTGTCGATATCCGCTGCCGCCCGGCCGCGAAAGCCGGTAAGCAATGTCATAATCTTGAGCGAGGAGAGCGCGGCGAGAAGATCCTCTTGGGCTGCTGGGAGCAAAACGGTACGGGCATCAGCCAGCAGTTCAACCAGTGTGCCGCCACCGGCGATCGTCATGACAAGACCAAATCCTGGATCATTTTTGATGCCTACCAGTAACTCGGCAACAACGTCAGTGACCATACGCTCTATCAGGAATTGATCGGGAGCTGAGGTGCCAAGCGCTTTTTCGCCGTTCTGCCGTACGGTGTCGACCGCTTCAGCCACGGCCTCGCTGGTCTGCAGGTTGAGGCGCACCACATCATGTTCGGTTTTGTGAGGCAGGGCCGCGTTGACCAGCTTAAGGGCGACCGGAAATCCGATCGCCTCTGCCGCAGCTGAGGCGTCGGCGGATAAGCAAAGGCGACCGTCCGGAGTCGCCACACCAAACTCCTTCAATAAGGATTTGCTTTGCCACTCGTCCAGCACCTTGAGTCCGTCAGGTGGTTTGCGGGTAACCATGGGACGAAAAAGCGCTTGGTCTTTTTGATAGCGGGCCTGTGCGCGACCGAAAGCGACCGCGGACGCGATGGCCGCGCTTGCTTCACTGATTCCCTGCAGAGGCGTGACACCACCGGCGATCAAGGTGGACTGCGTTTGGTGATCCATATTGTCCGGCAGGCTCGCGCACACGCCCGCCGGAATGCCGGCTTTTTTTGTGGCGCGCATGAAGGCCCGGGCATCCGCCTGATAGTAGTGCCGATCGGATCCGATCTCGATCGGCGGATAGTCCTGCACGATCAGGGCGGCGTCGTATCCAGGTGACAAAGCGGCGTCGAATACTTTTTCAAGCGCCGCTTCCTGACCCCATAAGGGAGTCGTGTAATCCAGCGGATTGCCGACGGTCGCGATGTCCGGCAGCAGCGCTTTCAATTGATCGTGTGCCGTTACAGAAGGTTTGGGAAAGACCAGTCCCTCTGCATCTGCGCAGTCAGCGAGCATTGCCACATCACCTCCCGAACAGGTGAAGGCAGCCAGTCGGCGCCCTCGGGGACCGCCGGAGATGGTCAAAAAATTTAGAGTTTCCAACAGCAGGCTCGGACTGGATACGCGGGCGACGCCGATTCGATCAAAAAGCGCTTGATAACATCGATCTTCGCCAGCGAGTGATCCGGTATGGGTAAGCGCGGTCTTGGCGGCCAGTTCGGATCGTCCCACCTTCAGGGCCACCACGGGGACCCCCCGTGCCAAGGCTCGCCCGACAGCATCGGCAAAACGGGGGATATCTCGAAGCGTTTCGATATATAGGCCAAAGCCATTGACCGTGGGATCATCAGCAAGATGCTCGAGGTAGTCCTCGACGCCAAGAATGGATTGGTTGCCTGCGCCAATAACGTATGAGAAGTACACCGACCGGCGATTGGTCAGCAGATAGCTGGACAGCATCCCGGACTGGGAAATGATGGCCGGTCCGCGTGTGACTGGTTTGCCCCCGTGACTGAACGGCCACAGATGCGCGCCGGTGACGTAGTTAAGTAGGCCAAACACGTTGGGTCCGGCCAATGCCATATCGCCGCAGGCCCTGATCAGATCCTGCTCCAGCGCGAGGCCTTCTGACCCCAGTTCGCCAAAGCCCGCCGAGTAGCAAACGATGCCGCCCGCGCCCTGTTCCCGAAGCGCATCAACGACGGGGGGTACGGCGAGCCTTGGGACAGCGAGAAAGACCGCATCCGGCGCGGCCGGCAGATCTGCGACAGAGGGGAAACATGGAAGATTGCCAAAGCGTTCCTCTTTTGGATTGACGCCCCAGATCTCCCCCGCGAAATGCCCCGCCGCACATTGCTGGGCCGCAAAAACAGCCGAGTCACCCCCGACAAACGCGATATGTCGGGGCGTTAGCAGCCGCTGAAGATTCTTTTTTTGTTCAGGATTCACGCGCCCAACGGCCGCAACAGCGAGCGACTGATGATGTGCCGCTGGATCTCGGAGGTGCCCTCCCAAATGCGCTCGAGTCGGGCATCGCGCCAGAGACGTTCAATGGGTAGATCCTCCATCAGGCCCATGCCCCCATGAATCTGAACGGCATTGTCGGCCAGGCGGTGGAGCATTTCGGAGGCAAACAATTTACACATGGCCGCATCGGTCGGCGTCATTTGCCCGGCGTCGGCTTTTTTTGCGGCGTGCATGACCATCAGGTCGGCCGCCTGCAGTTCAGTGGCCATATCGGCCAGCTTGAATGATGTGCCCTGAAATTTTCCGATTGTTTGTCCGAACTGTTTTCGGTTGGCGGCCCATTCAAGCGAAAGGTCGAGAAGGCGTTCGGCGCGGCCGCAACATCCGGCGCCTACCCAGACCCGACCCATCTTGATCCATTTATCAGCGAGCGTCAGGCCCTCTCCCTCGGCACCCAGCATCTGCCGTTGGCTCACTCGGCAATCATTGAACGAGAGAACAAAATTAAGGTAAGCCCGCTGACTGACGCACCGTGGGCCCCGGGTGATATCAAAGCCGGGATGGCCCTTATCCACAAGAAAGGCGCTTACCCGCTTGCGCGGACCACGATCCGTTTCATCGACGCCGGTGGCGGCAAAGACGATGGCAAAGTCCGGCTCGACGTGACCGCTCACGAAATGCTTGGATCCATTGATGATCCAGTCGTCACCGTCCGGCCGTGCCCGGGTCGCCATCGACATGATGTCTGAACCGGCGCCGGGCTCAGTGATGGCAAAGCACTCTACCTTTTCACCGCGAACGCAAGGGTGCAGGTACCGCTCTTTTTGCTCGTCGTTACAGGCCATCAGCAACTCAGTGGGTCGCCAGGCAAAGCCATGCAGAGCATGCGAGACCTTTCCAAATTCGCGTTCCATGATGGCGAGACTGGTGTAATCCAAGCCGCCGCCTCCGATCGCTTCCGGGAGGTTGGCTGCGTAAAAGCCCATCTCGAGCGCTTTTCGCTTGATCCGCTCACCCTGCTCCAAACTAACCTCGCCCGCCCGCTCAACCTCCAGTTCCAGCGGGAGCAGTTCTTCTGCAACGAAACTTTTGACCGAATCGGTCAGCAGCTGCTGTTCGGTGGTTAATTCGATATCCATGACTCCCCCGGGGCGTTGATTTCCGTGGCGATCGCTTGAGGCCAGCACGGTGCTGCGCATACGGATAATTAATCGGCACCGATCATATTGCTTTGGATCCGAGATTGCCATAAGGTGCGCCGCTTGGTGTGAATAAAACGCGTTTTACTAAATCCGAGTGACCATGCAAGACCGATCCGAAGAACTGCTCGTCGAGCGCCGCGGAGGCGTTCTGGAAATTCATTTGAATCGCCCCAAAGTCAATGCCATCGACTTTGATCTCAGCCGGCGAATAAACGAGGCGGTAGTGACCTTACGTGATGATCCGACGCTGCGGGTGGGCTTACTGAGCGCGACGTCGGACAAGATTTTTTCTGCCGGTTGGGATCTGAAAGCGGTCGATAGCGGAGAGCAGCAGTTGGATAACTGGTGGGAAGCGGATGCGGATCTGCCTGGTGGGTTTGCCGGGCTGACCGAGATGTGGAATCTCAATAAGCCCGTGGTTGCCGCGGTAAGCGGTCATGCCATCGGAGGCGGCTTCGAGTTAGCCATGTCTTGTGATCTCATCGTGGCGGCGGACCACGTCTTCTTCCAACTCCCTGAGATGCCGCTTGGCATTGTCCCCGATGCGGGCGCCATTCAAAGACTGCCTCGACGCGTCCCTTATAACGTCGCCATGGAGATGCTCTTGCTCGGTCGTCGCATGGGCGCCGAAGAGGCTTGTCGGCATGGCCTGATCAACGCGGTGGTGCCCTCCGCCGATTTGTTGACCACCGCTCGTGAGTGGGCGCAACAGATTGCCGATTCCGCACCGCTGGCGGTTCAGACGATCAAAGAGGTTCTACGCGCCATTGAAGGGGACACCATTGAAGGGGCATTTAAGACCATGCGCACTGCGGATTTGCCGATCTATCGAAAGATGCTGCGTTCCGAGGACGCGAAAGAGGGGGTTCGGGCCTTTGTGGAAAAACGTAAACCGGTCTTCAAGGGCGAGTAGGCCCAAGGGATCAACCACTCAACATCTGGGGAGAAGCAAGTCGTGTCGGAACAGAATGTGAAAACCATTGCGCTCGTGGGCGGTGGCGTTATCGGTGGCGGTTGGGCGACGCGTTGTCTGGCTAACGGTGTCGATGTCGTGGTCACCGATCCCCGAGCTGAATCTCGCGACTACGTTAAACAAATGATCGACGATGCCTGGCCGGTTCTTGAGGATGCCGGGCTGGTCAGTAAAACGCCCGGTCGGCTGACATTCGTCGACAACATCGCAACGGCTGTGAGTGAGGCAGATTTTGTTCAGGAAAATGTTCCAGAACGAGAGGACGTAAAAATTGCCGTGCATAAAGAAATCAGTCAGCATGCCCAACGCGAGGTCGTTATCGCCTCCAGCTCCTCCGGACTGCTTCCCAGCCGTTTGCAGACGCAGTGTCAGCATCCCGAGCGGCTTCTCATTGGTCATCCGTTCGCCCCGGTCTATCTTTTGCCGCTGGTTGAGGTGGTGGGCAGCGAGCAGACGTCGATGGAAGCCATCCGCCGGGCCGGCGCTTTTTATCGCGCTGTGGGGATGCGCCCGTTGCATGTCCGGCGGGAGATTGAGGCCTATATTGCCGATCGTCTGCAGGAATCTTTGTACCGCGAGGCACTTCACCTCATTAATGATGGGATCGCGACTGTGGCGGAAATTGACGCCGCGGTGACCGGCGGCCCGGGTCTGAGATGGGCCTTTATGGGCACTTTCCTCGCCTGGCACCTGGGTGGCGGACCCGGCGGCATGCGGCACACCATTGAGCAGTTCGGGCCCGCGCTGGAATTGCCTTGGTCGCATATGAAGGCCCCCGAGTTGACCGAGGAGTTGAAACGGCGCATTGTGGACGGCTGTGAAGAGGAGTCCGGTGTGCGGAAATTCAGCGAGATGGAAAAGCGTCGCGACCGATGCCTTGCGGAAATCCAGAAAGTCCTCAAGACGCATTGGTATTCAGAAGAAGAGGATGGCTGGCCGAAAATGGCCTGAGGCTAAATCGCTTAATCAAGAACGGTCACTACAAATAACATCGTGAAACAGTGAAGGAGAGTTGAGGATGGCAATGAATACCAACGTGGTCGTGACCTGTGCGGTGACGGGTGCTGGCGATACGGTCGATAAACACCCGGCCATTCCGGTCACGCCGGAGCAGATTGCACAGTCGGCGATTGAGGCGGCAGATGCTGGTGCGGCTATTGTCCATCTGCATGTACGGGATCCGCAAACCGGCAAGGGCAGTCGCGATATCAACCTTTTTAAGGAAACCGTCGAGCTTGTGCGGGCCAGTGGTCGCAACGTGCTGATCAACCTGACGGCAGGTATGGGCGGTGATCTCATCGTGGATGACGAGAATCCGCACATTCCCGGTGAGGGAACGGATTTGATCGGGGCCAAAGAGCGCATGGCGCATGTGGAACTGTTGCGACCGGATATCGCCACTCTAGATTGCGGCACGATTAACTTTGATAACTCCAACTATGTGTACGTGCAGACGCCTAATATGCTTCGCGAGATGGCGACCCGCTACGCGGAGATAGGCGTCAAGCCGGAGATGGAGGTGTTTGATCTGGGGCATCTGCGTTTCGCCAACCAAATGGTGGCCGAGGGCCTCATCAAAGGGCCGGCTATGTATCAGGTGTGTCTGGGTATTCCCTGGGGCGCGGGGGCTGATCCGGCCACAATGAACGCGATGGTCAGTCAGTTACCGCAGGATGTATTTTGGTCGGGATTTGGCATCAGCCGTGCGCAAATGCCGATGGCGGCACAAGCGATGCTCTTGGGTGGAAACGTCCGGGTCGGACTGGAGGACAACCTCTATCTTGAAAAGGGCGTGCCGGCGAGTAACGCTCAACTGGTGGAGAAAGCCGTGCGCATCATCCGGGACCTCGGCGGGCGGATCTGTGACGCCGACGAGGCTCGAGAAAAACTGGGAATTCGCTAACCCGTAGCGGGCGCGGCGGCGCGGGAGCTGCAGGGCGGGAAAAAAACAATAACGGCGCAGACGTGCTGCGCCGTTATTTGTGGTCGCTCAGGCCTCAGCGAACTCAGGCATCACCTCGTTAATGAAGAGCTCCAGAGAACGTTTTTGTTCTTTAAGGCCCAAACCGAGGCTGGCGTAATAGGTAAACTGATCGACCCCGAGATCGTCATACAGGCGTAACTTGTTGATGACTTCTTCAGAGGTGCCGAACATCAGATTCTGATCAAGCATCTTGGGGTCGTATTCGTCACGGTTTTCAATGGTCGCAAGATCAATCATTGCGGGGAAGCCGTTGGTGACGCCTCCGGCATTCTTGAACAGATTCTCAAACTGCGCCAACTGTCGGCGCGCCGCTTCGATAGGAACCATCCAGTCTTTTTTGTCATCGTATACACAGGTATGGCGCATGGCCGAAAAAACGGGTCGGGGTTTGCCGGGATTCTCATCCAAAGCGGTTTGCAGTCGTCCCAGATACGTTTCGACTTCGCTCATCGGTCGGGTGAGCGGCCAGGACATGATGTTGCAACCGTGCTTCACCGCGTAGTCGTAGGTGATTGGGGCGCGGGCCGCCACCCAGATGGGGGGATGGGGTTGCTGTAAGGGTTTGGGCACTGAGGTGGCTTCGGGAAAGCGCCAGTATTCGCCCTCGTGGGCGTAATCGCCCTGCCACAGGGCTTTAACGGCCGGCAGCATCTCCTGCATGTAACGCCAGGCGTCCGTTTGCTTCAGGCCGGCATGCATCCGGTCAAATTCGCGCTGGTATGCGCCCGAGCCGATTCCGAATTCAAGCCGTCCGTTGCTGTAGAGATCGAGCAGCGCCGCCTCTCCCGCCACGTTGATGGGATGCCAGTAGGGTGCGACCACCACCCCCGTTCCCAGACGAATGCGATCGGTATGAGCGGCCCACCACGTCAAAATCTGAAATGGATTGGGCGCAATGGTCATCTCAAGGGCGTGATGCTCTGCCGCCCACACAATATGAAAGCCGCCCTGATCAGCCATCTGCACCATCTCGAGCGTATGGCGTTCGACGTCGCGCATATCCGTGTCGGAGGTGATGCGTTCCATGTTGATGGCTAACTGAAATTTCATAGCGATGCGTCTTGGAGAGGGAATTCGGACCGGCAGTCTAGCACCCGACCGGTGAACCGTGAAAAGAACATAACCCTTAACATCCGGGCTTTTTCAGCCTAGGCGTCATTGCATTACGAAGGGGTCAGCAATCGGTTGGGCTGAGGTATTGAGCCAAACGGTTTTGGGTCGGGTGTAATCGTAAATGGCCTCCATGCCGGACTCCCGCCCGTAACCGCTGTCCTTAAAGCCGCCAAACGGGGCCACCGGCGAGACCGCGCGGTAGGTGTTCACCCAGACAATGCCCGCCCGGATGGCCTTGCTGACCCTGAGTGCGCGACCCACATCCCGCGTGAAGATACCGCTGGCGAGGCCGAAGTTGGTGTCGTTTGCGATTCGCAGGGCCTCTTCTTCGCTTCGAAAGGTCAGTGCGCTGACCACCGGACCGAAGAGCTCATTTCGCACTACGCCGATATCCTGACTGGGGCAATCCACAATCGTAGGTTCCATATACCAACCGGCATCGAGCCCTTTTGGTGTGTTTCCGCCATGCAGAATATTTGCGCCATGGGCCGTGGCATCGGCCAAGGTCGTTTTTATGTTGTGGAGTTGGGCCTCAGTGGCAAGTGGCCCCATCTGGCTTGCGTCGTCCAGAGGATCGCCGATCCTGATCTGACGGGCTTTTTCTGTGACCCGCGCAAGCACGTCTTCTTTAACGGATTCATGCAGCAGCAGTCGCGAGCCGGCCACGCAGCTTTGGCCACTGGCGCTGAAAATGCTGAGCAGGATGCCATTCACCGCGCTTTCGATGTCCGCATCTTCAAAGACCATCACCGGCGATTTGCCGCCGAGTTCAAGCGAGACCTGAGCAAAATTTTCCGCCGAGTTCCGGATGACGTGGCGGGCGGTGTGGGGTCCGCCCGTGAAGCTAATCCGGTCTACGAGAGGATGACTTGTGAGCGCCCGGCCGCACGGCTCGCCGTGCCCTGTGACGACGTTAAATACGCCAGGAGGGAAACCGGCTTCCTCAAACACTTTGGCAAATTCAAGCATGGGTGCTGAGGCGTGCTCTGAGGCTTTCAGCACTACGGTATTGCCCGCGGCCAGCGCCGGCCCGATTTTTACCGCCACCAGGAAGAGTTGAGAGTTCCAGGGCACGACGGCTGCCACCACGCCCAGCGGTTCGCGCAGGGTCATGGTCATCATGTCCGGTTTATCGATCGGCAGGGTCTCGCCGCTGACTTTATCGGCCAGTCCCGCGTAGTAGTGAAAGAAGTCAGATATGTAGTTGGCCTGCCAGCGGGTTTCCTTGAATAGTTTTCCGGTATCCACGGTTTCACATCGACCGAGGGCCTCAGAATGTTGAGCGAGGATATCCGCCAGGCGTCTTAACATCTTCCCACGGGCCGTGGCCGTGAGTGTGGCCCAAGGACCCTCTTTGAAGGCGCGGTGGGCGGCTTCAACCGCGCGGTTGACATCGGCCTCGGAGGCTTCAGGCACTTCGGCCCAGGCCTGTCCGGTGGCGGGATTGGTGCTGGTGAATGTGGCGCCGTCCTGGGCATCCGTCCATTCACCATTGATGTACATCTGATAGCGTTTAAGCGTCGACATAAAAAGATTCTCCTGTGAACTAATCCTGCGGGTGATAGGCGATGCACTCGATTTCTACCCGGATATCAACCAGAAAATCACTGACCAGGGCAGACCGCGCAGGCGGGCCATCGGGGAAGAATTCGGCATAGACCGAATCGAAGCCCGGAAAATCGTCCCGTGACTTGAGCCAGATCATGGACTTCACCACGGCGGATAACGGACACCCCGCTTCCGAGAGCGTCTCGCGAATGCGCTCGAGGCAAGCTCGGGTCTGATCTTCGATGGTGCCGTGGGTCATCACGACGCCGTTATCCATGGGAACCTGACCGGTCAGGAAGATGAAGTCACCCGCCCGAACGGCTCGCGACAGCGACAGCTGTCGACCATTGATAACGAGCGGTTTGCCGATGACTTCTTTGCGAGGGCGGCCCATGGTGATACCCAGAAAAAATGGAAAGTTAAAGTACCATAGTTAATCTAACGGCGTATGCGTCTGTCCAGGTTTTCAGACGGAGGAGATTTTAGGTTGGATCACGACATCACACCGGAGGGTACGGCCTATGACGTCTCCGGACCTGGCTCGACGGGCGACACGATTGTGCTTGTTCACGGCGTTGGACTGGATCGCACCATGTGGGACCTGCAAATGGCCGCGCTGGCGCCCAAGTATCGTGTGGTGCGCTACGACCTTCTTGGCCATGGCCAGTCGGCGGACCAACCCATATCGGATATCCGTACCTTTATCGACCAGCTCGAAGAACTGCTTTCGAGCCTTTCGATAGACCGATTCCATCTGATTGGATTATCGATGGGGGGCGTGATTGCCCAGGGCTTTGCGGGAAGACACAGCGATCGCCTGAAGACGATGATTCTGATGAACACCGTTTACCGACGCGACACAACGGAGTTGACGGGTATGCGCTCTCGGCTTGCGCTCACTCGTGAGCAAGGGCTTGGGCCAGTGGCAGATGCGGCGCTATCGCGTTGGTTTGATTCAGCCTTCCGCGCCGCATTTCCAGAGCGCGTTGCAATCATCCGGCAGAAGATGCTTTCCAATCGACTCGAGCCCTACATTGCCGCGTATTCAGCGCTTATTGATGCAGACACGATCATTCAAGATGCGCTCACGCAAGTCACCTGCCCAACATTGGTTATTGCAGGTGAGCATGATCCCGGATCCACGCCGGACATCGCACGGCGGATGGTGGCCGACCTGAGGCAGGGCGAGCTTCTGATCCTTCCGGGGCTTCACCATCTCACCCCTTGGGAAGCCCCAGAGCTTGTCAGCGAAACGATTCTCGACTTCCTCGAGGCCCATGGGCATGTGGACTCCTAGCGCTAAGGATCGTTGGCTGGTCGAAGATCTGACGCGGTCATATTCCTTATAGGATCAGGGCATAATCCCCCTCTCAATTTAAGGAGATTAACGATGGATAAAGAGCGTTTTGAAAAGGGTCTGGCGGTTCGCAGTGACGTGCTGGGCGCTGAATATGTGAAAAACACCCTCGCGAACGCGAGTGATTTTGCGCGTGACTTTCAGGAACTTCTGACGGAGTACTGCTGGGGCGCGGTGTGGGGTGATGACACTCTCGATCGTAAAACGCGCAGCATGCTGAATGTCACCATGATTGCGGCCCTAAACCGGATGCATGAGTGGGAGCTTCACTTTCGTGGCGCGCTGGTGAACGGCGTGAGTCGCGACGAGCTCAAGGCAATCCTTAATCAGATTGCGATCTACTGCGGTGTGCCGGTGGCTGTGGAATGCCATCGGATTGCCAAGCGGGTCTTTGAAGAGCTGGATGGCAAGTAGGCTGCATAGAGCGTGGTTATTCGATTAATGCATGATCTGAGATTTTCATTCGTCCATGCGCGATAATTTTGAAACCATTCTGGTAGAGCGCGAAGACCATATTACCTGGGTGAAGCTGAACCGCCCGGAGGTGGCCAATGCGTTCAACACGCAAATGGCGGAAGAGCTGCTGGAGGTGTTTCGTGACTTCGGGTCCGGCGCCCGCGAGGCGCGGTGCGTGATTCTCACCGGGATGGGTGAGCGGGCGTTTTGCGCGGGAGGCGATCTCAAACAGCGTAACGGGATGACCGATGAGGCCTGGTTTGCCCAACATCTTGTCTTTGAGGATCTGGCTCGAGCATTAATGGATGCGCCGATGCCGTTGATAGGCGCAATCAACGGCGCGGCATACGGTGGTGGGACGGAGCTTACGCTCGCTTGTGATTTTGCATACGCGGCAACGCACGCTCGGTTTGCTCTGACCGAAACGACCCTCGGCATCATGCCGGGGATGGCGGGCACGCAGTATCTGCCGCGGTCGGTAGGTATCCGAAGGGCAAAGGAAATCATCTTAAGCGGTGCCCCGTTTGACGCGCAGCAGGCGCTGGCCTGGGGTTTGGTGAATGAGGTCTGTGAGCCGACTGAGCTGCTGGACGCCGTGCGCAAGGTAGCGTTGCGGATTGCTGCCAACGGCCCGCTGGCGGTTCGCGCGGCGCTTCGGGCGATGAACCATGCCGAGTTTTCCAACCTGAAAGCCGATTACGAAGCAGAACTCGCTGCCTATAACGAGCTGGTCCCAACCGAGGATCGGCGCGAGGGCATTCTCGCTTTTAATGAAAAGCGAAAAGCGGACTTCAAGGGGCACTAGATTGGTTTTTTACCATCGCTTTTGCCACGAGGCACAGGGATGACGGGCTTGCGCGTTACGGACATTCTTAGCGAGTTTGCCAGCGGCCTGTCGAGGGAGACCATTCCTGCGCACGTCATGGAGCGCGCGTGCCTGCTGGTCACGGACAGTGTGGGCATCGCCATTCGTGCGCGCCAAGAGGCGGAATCGACGCCCGCCCTGCTGGCGGCTGTAGAAGCCATGGGTATGACTCGTGGCAAGGGCGGTGTATTTGCCGATCCGGCTGGATACAGCTTCCCGGCGGCGGCCCTTTTGAACGGCAGTTTGATCCACAGCCTGGATTTTGATGACACGCATATTGCGGCTACCGTTCATCCGACGGCACCGGTGTTTGCGGCGGCACTCGCTGCCGGACAGATGGCGAACGCTTCCGGCGCTGACGTCATGGCTGGGGTGGTCGCAGGCTATGAGGTGATGTGTCGACTCGGCCGGGCGCTCAAACCCGCTGACCACTACGATCGAGGATTTCATCCCACCGCGACGACCGGCGCGTTTGGTGCAACCATCGCCGCCGGCCGAGCTATGGGGCTCAGTTCGCAGCAGCTGGCGATGGGTATGGGCATTTGTTTAAGTCAGGCGGCCGGGTCTATGCAATTTCTTGTGAACAGCGCCTGGACGAAACGGTTTCAGGTGGGCAACGCCGCGATGGTCGGTGTCGTTGCTTCCTCATTGGCAGCTAAGGGCTTTGTCGGTGCGAGTGAGGCGGTCGAGGGTGACTGCGGCTTCTTGAAAAGCTACGCACCAAATCCCGATCCGGCGCTGGCGGTCGCGCGGCTGGGCGACGAATGGGAGACCATGCAAATCGGTGTAAAGCCGTATCCGTCCTGCCGGTTCAGTCATTCCGCAATCGATGGCGTGGTGGACATTGTGGGTGACGGGGTGAGCGCGAGCGACATCGAATCAATTTCTATCGGATTGCCCCGTAAGGGCATGGACCTTACCGCGCTGCCACAGGATTACCGACGCAAGCCCAACGGCGTGGTCGGCGGCCAGTTTTCGATGCACTTTACAGCGGCCGTGGCGGCTCAGACCGGCGCGTTGACCTGGGACGACTACGCCCGCTATCTGAGCGACCCGACCACGCTGGAGCTCGCCCAGCGGATCGATGTTCAGGAAGATGCGGAGATGGATGCGATTTATCCCGAGCGCATGGGCGGCAAAGTCACCGTTCGTTTTACCCATGGAGCGAGCGAAAGTCGCTGCGTGAAGATTCCCAAAGGCGAGCCGGAAAACTTCCCTGAAGCGGGTCTGCATCAGGCCAAGTTCCTGTCGCTGGCGCAGCCTGTGCTGGGTGACCACGCGGCTGAGCTGCATCAGAAACTGATTCGGCTCAATGAGGTGCAAAACCTGATCGATCTGTTTCCTGCAGCCTCCAGCGGCTGAGGGCGCTAGCCCAGCACCGACAGGCTGCTGGCGGGGTTGGGCTCGCGGTTGCGTGAAAAAAATCCCAGGTTGATGGCGTGTCCAGTATACGGAAGGGTGTACTGGACGGGATCGGCGTCATGGTCCACGCCGTCCTCACAGGCCTGGATCAAGGCGGCCATCAGCGCGCCGACGGCGGGTGCGGTTTTGAATTGATTGCCGCTTGTGCCGATCGCCAAATAAAAGCCACCAAGATCGGTTTGATCATAGACGGGTATCCAGTCGTCACTCACGTCCCACAGATCTGCCACACCGGCGAGCGTGTTGGGAATGCCTATGGACGGAATACGTTGTGCGAGACGGTATAGCGGCTCAATCGCTTCAGGCGAGAGATTTCGGTCAAAGCGAGTCGGATCCGCGGGTTCCTCCTTCTCGCCCTTCGCGCCGAGACTGCCCAGCAGAATGTGGGTGCCCGTATCGTCACGAATGTAACTGCCCACATCGGTGTCGTACAGCATGATGCGAGAGGCGTCGGCCGTTTTCGCATCGGGGCAATTGATATGCACCGTCTGATGGCGCACTACGCGGGTCAGGATGTTTTGCCGGTCGCTGAGTCCCGCCATCGCGATGACAGCCTGGGAGTAGGGCCCAGCGGCATTCACCACGATGCGGCAATCGATCGTCTCACCGCTTGACAGACGAACGCCGCTGATCCGGTTGTGTGCTTGATAAATCTCGCTCACCGATACGTTGAATCGAAATTGAGCCCCCCTCGATTCTGCCGCGCGCTGCAGGTTTCGTGCCGCGAACTGCGGGTCGGGACAGTAGCCGCCGCAGGGGAAGAATACCGCTTCCAGTGGCTGGTCCGAGGTCGTTCCAAAGTCGGGATCGTCGGAAATCACGGGGGGGCCAAAGCTGGAGAAGTCCCAGGATGGAAAAGTCGCGCGGAGTTTTTCAGCAGACCACGACTCGTAAGGGATTCCGAGCGCTTCCGAGAATTGCAGCGGATGCTCGAGATAGCCGTTGTTTGGCGTTTTGAAGGTCAAGACACCGGCCAGATGAAATGGCGCGACTGGCTCATCGGAGGGCAGACCAAGAAAGCCCGGCCAGTCTTTCCAACAGTGATAGCCCTCCCAGGCAAGCGCCGTGCCCTCACGCGTGGAGTACTGCGTCCGGATCATCGCCAGCGAGCTGCTGGTGGCGCCTTGGCCGGCGCCGGGCAGAGCATCGATAACCAGGACGCGAAAGCCCTTTTGCGTGAGCGCGAGGGCAGTCGACGTGCCAATGATGCCAGCGCCGATTACGACGGCGTCAATGGAAGGGTGCGCCATGGGCGGGGGTTCTCTATCTGGTTTAGTGGCGAATGGGTGCGTGGAGCGAGGGCATGCTGAAAAATGCCCGAATGAAGCGCTCCGGGGATTGATTTTAAAGATTAGTAATTTATAATATAGTGATTGTTAACTCAAATCTCTGGATGCGCTCATGACTGAATTTACACCGGTTTCCGCTTTGGTAGGCGGGTTTCTGCTGGGGGCAGCGGCGCTCTCGCTACTCTTCTTTAACGGTCGGGTCGCCGGCATCAGCGGCATCTTCGGCGGTTTTCTTGGATTCAAGCGAGGCGACACACTGTGGCGTTCGGTCTTTATTGCCGGGCTTCTGGTCGGTGGCGCGATGCTGACCGCGTTTTATCCCGACGCCCTTCAATTCGAGATGAAGCATTCGGCATCCACCGTGATGCTTGCCGGATTACTGGTGGGTATTGGAAGTCGCATGGGTAGCGGTTGCACCAGTGGGCACGGCATCTGCGGCATCGGTCGTGTCTCACCCCGATCTTTGGTCGCTGTCGCTACGTTTATGGCGACAGGGATTGCCGCAGCGGTGGCGGTAGATCTTATCTTTGGAGGACGTATCTGATGGCCCTCGTGATGATTTTTATTTCCGGTGTGGTATTCGCATTGGGTCTGGGAGTATCCGGCATGACACAGCCTGAGAAAGTCACGTCGTTTTTAAATATCGCGGGAAATTGGGATCCCAGTCTCGCTCTTGTGATGTTGGGCGCCACAGTCACCTATTTGATCGGCCATATCCTGATCCTGAGGCGGCCTGCTCCTGCGCTGGCTAAGACCTTTACCTTACCCTCGCGTCGCGATATTGATCGGCCCCTCGTGATCGGGTCTGCACTCTTTGGTGTGGGGTGGGGTCTGGTGGGCTTTTGCCCGGGGCCGGCGCTAGTGGCCCTGGTTACGGGTTACGAGTCGGTGATTATTTTTGTGCTCGCCATGGGCGTGGGCATGTACGCATTTGAAGTTTTAGATCTGCGCTTTGCAAAAGAGCCCGACGGTGGGGCCGGATTAATTGTGAAGTCCTGATCTGAGCAAGTTGCCATGTTGCTCAAGCGGATATTCCCTTTTCTGCGCTGGCGCCGATTGGTCACGTCCGAAACCCTTCGGGTAGATGGGTTAGCGGGTTTGGCCGGAGCGATTCTGGTCGTGCCCCAAGGCGTCGCTTTCGCCGCCATCGCAGGGATGCCTCTTGAGTACGGTCTCTATGCGGCGATTGTGCCTGCAGTCGTCGCCGCACTTTTCGGCTCGAGTTTTCATCTGGTCTCCGGACCGACCACCGCAGCGTCGGTGGTCATGTTCTCTGCGCTCAGTCAGATAGCCGAGCCGGGAAGTGCCCACTATGTCAGTCTGGCTATTACCGTTGCCTTTCTGGTTGGTGTGGTGCAAGCGGTGCTGGGGTTTGCGCGCCTTGGCGTCATTGTGAATTTCGTCTCGCATACGGTGGTCGTGGCCTTTACCGCCGGGGCGGCAGTGCTGATTGCCACAAAACAACTGGGTGCCTTTCTGGGGGTGACCTTGCCGAAAGGATTGGCTTTTTACGAGACCGTGCACCAGGCGGTTAGCGCCTGGCAGACCTGGCAACCCGCTACGATCGCGGTAGGCCTCATGACGATTGCTTCAGGCGTTTTGAGTCGACGCTTTTTGCCACAGATTCCCTACATGATCAGCGCTTTGCTGGGCGGGAGTCTCGCGGGTGTTTTGATCAGCACCGTTCATCCTCAAGCGGCTATTGCCACCATTGGAGCGCTTCCACAGCAGCTGCCACCATTGTCTATGCCGATCTTTTCCTTAGGCCTCTGGTCGGATCTCGCGGGTTTGGTGTTCGCCATGACGATTCTGGGATTGACTGAGGCCGTGTCGATATCGCGCTCTATTGCGACACGTTCGGGTCAGGTTCTGGACGCCAATCAGGAATTCATCGGCCAAGGTTTTTCAAACATCGTGGGCAGTTTTTTTTCCTCATTCACAGCGACCGGTTCGTTCAATCGCAGCGCTGCAAACTTCGAGGCCGGGGCGAAAACGCCCGTTGCGGCAGGACTCGCCGGCCTGCTGGTGATCCCGGTTCTCTTTGTCGTCGCGCCAGTGACGGCCTATTTGCCCTACGCTGCGATGTCGGGTTTGCTGTTGATGATCGCCTGGAGTCTGGTCGACCTCAAAGCGCTGAGAAAGATCATCAGGGCCTCAAAAGCGGAAGCCGCCATTATTGGAATCACGCTGGGCAGTGCGGTGCTCGTCGATCTGGAGCGGGCGATCCTGTTTGGCGTGTTGCTGTCGCTGCTGCTTTATCTGCGCCGCACGTCCCGGCCACGAATTTTAAGCCGGGCCCCTGACCCGGCCTCGCCGAAACGCAAGTTTTCGACCAGTACCAGCCTACCGGAATGCCCCCAGCTCAAAATGATTCGAGTCGATGACTCGCTGTATTTTGGTGCCGTCAATTATGTGCGTGAAATATTTCAGAGATTGCGCGAGCACTATCCCGATCAGAGGCACCTTCTGCTTTTGAGTCAGGGTATCGCTCAGGTCGATGTCGCCGGAGCAGAGCTGCTCGTGGAGGAGGCTCGCGCTCGCCGTGCGATCGGTGGAAGTCTGTCGCTCTATCAATTGAAAGAGAGTGCCCGCGACGTCATTAATCAGGGGGGCTACATGGAACAGATACAGCCCGCCGGGGATTACCTCTCGAAAGGCGAGGCGATAAAAAGTATTTTGCCTACTTTAGATCCCCAGGTCTGCGCGAGCTGCACCCAGCGGATTTTTTTGGAGTGCGCCAAGCGACCCGGGGGCGCCGCCTCAAAATAATCGCTTAGCCAGTCTTGAAAAAGCTGGGATCGTCGCCATTTTCTAAACATGACAAACCGCCGCCTACGGCGGCTATCCTGAAACAAGGAGCATGTGATGAACAATATGGTGAGACCGATGGAGCGATCCCGTGGGTGGGATGTATTCGGTGATTTTGATGATCTGATGGGCAACTGGTTCCGCTCTCCGACAGTGGTTCGACGCGAGGAGGCGGCCCGAACGCCGGCGATTGATGTGAGCGAGACCGAGAGCGCGTACCTCGTGAAAGCGGAGTTACCCGGAGTGGCTCGCGATGGTCTTAATGTGACGATTAATGATGGCGTGCTGACGATCAACGCGGAGCGCAAGGAAGAAAAGAAAGATGAGAAAGACGGCCGACTCATCCGTCAGGAGCGCTACTATGGAAAATTTGTCCGATCGTTGAGACTGGGCTCCGATATTGATGAGGCCAGGATCGATGCGCGGTACGAAGACGGCGTGCTTCACCTCACGCTGCCAAAGACCGCGGAGATCAAGCCGCGAAAAGTGGATATCAAGATCAGCTGAGGCCGATCGTCTCCTCTGAAAGGGCCGCATCAGCGGCCCTTTTTTTGGCCTGTACTTCACCCGGCTCGTATTTCCCCGGGCGTTGTTTTTAAGTCCGGTAGAGGACGAACGGTATACTTGCGGCCCCGGATGAGGCCACCTTGGAAAAAATGAATTCAGTTAAAGATCCCGCGCTGATGGCGGGCCTCCTTGCGGAGGCGCTGCCGTACATACAGCACTTTCATGGCCAGACCATCGTCATAAAGTACGGTGGTAATGCCATGACCGATGAGTCACTTAAAAGGGGCTTCGCGCGGGACGTGGTCCTGATGAAGCTGGTGGGTATGAATCCGGTGGTTGTCCACGGTGGTGGCCCCCAGATCGGTCAGTTGCTGGAGCGGATCGGAAAAAAAAGCGAGTTTGTGGATGGTCTTCGGGTAACCGATAGCGAGACTATCGATGTAGTGGAGATGGTTCTGGGTGGGCTGGTCAACAAAAATATTGTCGCGCTGATTAACGCGCACGGCGGCCGGGCGGTAGGTTTGTCTGGCAAGGATGGTGACATGATCCGTGCGCGAAAATTGGTGCTGAAAAAAGGAGCGGCGTCCGACACAGAAGATCCTGTCGAACTGGGTTTCGTCGGGGAAATCGAGTCGATTAATCCAAGCGTTGTGGACGTATTGGACGAAGGTGACTTTATCCCCGTGATCGCTCCGATTGGGGTCGGCGTCGACGGCAGGGCGTACAACATAAATGCCGATACGGTCGCGGGAAAACTGGCAGTGACTTTAGGCGCGGAGAAACTGATTCTGCTGACGAATACCCCCGGCGTCCTGGATAAAGAGGGAAATCTACTTACGGGTCTTTCAGAGGCGCGGGTTCAGGAGCTGATTGATGAGGGTGTGATTACCGGTGGCATGCTGCCCAAAGTCCGCTGCGCGCTTGACGCGGTCGCGGGGGGCGTACGTACAGCCACTATCTCAGATGGTCGGGTACCCCACTCGACCTTGCTGGAAACCCTGACAGACGAGGGCGTCGGGACCCAGATCGGACGGTCTCGAGAAGTGGTTCGCCCCGCGTAGTCGAAGGCTCGCTCTCGAAAACGGCTGTGGGTTCGGTGGGCCTTGATTTTCGTTTTAACGGGCGTCGGGTCAGCGGCGCCATAAATGCTGGAAGGGTCGATGTCCGAATCGTTTGAATTGCTGCCGCTGACCGTTGAATCCCTTGGATTTGCTGTCGGCAAAAAGCGACTGATCGATAACGTCTCTTTTAAGTTACACCCTTCAGGGCCGACCTGCGTCGTGGGTCCAAACGGCGCGGGTAAAAGCTTGTTGCTGCGCCTTTGCCATGGCTTGCTGACACCAACGTCTGGTGTGATTCGTTGGGCAGGGGGTGAGGTCGATGAGCAACGTCGGGCTCAGGCCATGGTCTTTCAAAGACCGATACTCCTGCGTCGCTCGGTTAGGGCAAATATGGAGCACGCCCTGTCTGTTCGTCGGGTGCCTAAGCCAGAAAGACAGGAGCGGACGCAGTGGGCGCTGGAAAGGACGGGTCTATGGGATATCGCTGAGCGGGACGCGAAAGTTCTGTCGGGCGGGGAGCAACAGCGTTTGGCGTTGGCTCGGGCGTGGGCGCTCAAACCGCGAGTCCTTTTTCTTGATGAGCCAACGGCGCATCTCGACCCTGCGGCAGCGGCGTCGGTTGAGCAGATCATTCGCGAGATGGATGAAGATCAGATTCGTATCGTCATGGTCTCCCATGATTTGGGTCAGGTCCGACGCGTTGGTGTCGATGTGCTGTTCATGCACAACGGGCAGTTGGTCGAACATACGCCAACCGACCGCTTTTTTGATGCGCCGAGTTCAGACCTCGCCCGCGCCTTCATCCAGGGCGAGTTGTTGTGGTGATTCGGAGCTAGGCCGTCTGACGAAGCCAGGCCTCGACGGCCTCACTGAAACCGGCTCGCTCATAGTCCGCGACCGTGGGAAATTCATCCGTCAGCGCTTTGGGTGAGTTTGACACCACTCGCGCGATGGGGGCCCAACGAAGCATATCGACGTCATTAAAGTCGTTACCGATGGCCAGAGCGGATCCGGCGTCGAGTCTCAACGTCTCGCAGATCCATCGTGCGGCCTGCGCCTTGCCCACCGACTTGGGGAAAATCTCAAACCATGTCGATTTATGATCGAGCGGGGACGTGGTACGAATGACATGGTGCTCAGGCAACTGATCGCGGAGCAGTTCGTGTTGCTGAGTAGCGGATGATGCCTGACTGATGGCAAGAAGCTGCGCCCCAGCCGATGGTAAAGGCGCCGCAGGATCCAGCATCTCGTGGTGTCCCGCGTAGAGCGCCAGTCGACGGTCAAAATCAGAATTCACAGCGCCAAAGCGCCGCCAGCGAAAGCGGTGATTATCCGGGACCGTATCGTGAAGCATGAAATCCAGCTCGAGCGTTTGAAGCACCTTCACCGCCGTTTTAATCTCAGACGGGCTAAGTCCAAAGTGGTGCAATAACGTTCGTGGCTGGTGCCTGAAGATCCCGGCACCAGAAGAGGTCACCAGGAAATCAATCGGGAAGTCAGGGTCGATGACACGGTCGCAGGAGAGCAGCGACCGACCCGTAATCACAACACGAGTGATGCCTCGCGACGCGAGTTCAATGAGCGTCGAGCGATTTTTTTCACCAAGCGCCTGATCGGCGTTAAGCAGCGTGCCGTCTAAGTCCGTAAAAACAACCCGCCTATCGTCAGACGCTGTAGCCATGGCGCTATGTTAACTGCCGATGGCCGGACCACAGCAAAGGCTAAAGCAGGGATTCGATTTTCGCGATCAGCTCGCCGTTGTCGGGTGCCACGGTGGGTCCAAAACTGCCAACCACGTGACCTTGCTTATCGAGGAGGTACTTGTGGAAATTCCACTTGGGAAACTGCCCGGCCTCTTTGCCCAGCGCTTCGTAAAGCGGCTCGGCATGCCGTTTGGCCACTTTGGACTTTTCGAACATGGGGAATTTGACCTCATAGGTGAGATCGCAAAACTCCCGAATTTTTTCTTCCGAGCGGGGGTCCTGAAAAAAATCATTCGATGGAAAGCCCAGAACCGAAAACCCTCGATCGGCGTATTTTTTCTGAAGCGCTTCCAGACCTTCAAACTGGGATGTGAAACCACAATAACTGGCAGTATTGACGATCAACAGGACTTTATCGGAATAGGCATCGCACAGACGGACCGATTCGTCACTGGCAAGATAGCGTTTGGTGAAATCAAGATTCACGGAACAGGTTCCCCCATCAGCAAAGGCAGAAAGCGAAAGCGCAGAGATTAAAAACAGGGCAGCCGCTCGGACGTGCATGGCAACGTTCTCAGAACAATTTGTTTAGAAGTCGTAAGTGTAATGCGCCTGTGTGAACTCCAGGTAGCGATTCAGCTCCGCATGCTGGGGGTCGGCCAGCAGTTCGACGGTCGGGCCATGTTCCAGAACCCGGCCGTCGTGCATGAACGCCGTCGTCTCGGCGAGCGGTGCGATTTCATTTGGCAGGTGGGTGACCACAATCACCGTCAGCTCGTTAGCCTTTCGCAGGGAATCGACCAGTGCGTGCATTTGATGACGCAATCGCGGGTCCAGGCTCGCAAAGGGCTCGTCCAGAAGCAGCAGCGGGCGGTCCTGAACTAGGCAGCGTGCCAGAGCGGCGCGTTGGCGCTCACCGCCCGAGACATCGGCCGGCAGGCGGGTGGCGATTGCAGTCAGCTCGGTCGCAGTCATCGCGATATGGATACGGTCTTTGTCCGACGAGCTCAACTTCAGACCCGGGTGACAGCCAAGCGCAATGTTGTCGTAGAGGTTCAGATGATTGAACAAATTGTTTTCCTGAAACATCATGGTGACAGGACGGAATGCCGGATCGAGTTGATTCACAGGGTCCCCGTTGATCCGGATGGTCCCGCGAGAGGGTGTTTCAAATCCGGCGATCAGCGAGAGCAACGTCGATTTCCCGGCCCCGCTGGGGCCGATGAGCGCAAGGCATTGGCCCTGCTCAAGACACAGCGACACCTGAAGTCGCCAGTGGCCCAGAGAGAACTCGACATCATCAAGCTCAAGAAACATTATCGGCCTACCGATCGGTCGATCAGCCAGAACAACGACACGCTCAACAGCATCAGGATAACGGCAGTCACCGAAGCTTCATCAAAACGGTACGCACCCATCTGGTGAAACAGCAAGACCGGAAGGGTGGTGTCGCCCTGGGTGTCAAAAAGCGCCGCAACGCCCATGTCGCCAAAAGACAGTGCCCCGCCGATGCCGAGTGAGAAGCCGATCGGGCGGCGGATTGCGGGCCAATCAACCACCCGAAAGCGTGACCAGCCCCTTAGTCCCAGTTGGGCGCACAGGCGATCGTATTGCTGGCTGGAGCGCATGAGCGTGGGAGCGATACTGCGAATAAGGTAAGGCAAAATCATCAGCGCGTTCACTGCGCAGATCACCAGCAGTGTGCCGCGATCCAGCGCGCCGGCTTGTAATAGCACAATAAATAAACCCGTGCCGATGATCATGGCCGGAATAGCGAGACTGAGTGAGCCCATCAGGATCAACATCTCTGACGCGCGAGGCATCCGAAGCGAAAACCTCAGAAAGCGGGCAGACAGCGCAAGACCCAGTGCAAGCCCGCACGCGGTGCCGGTAGCGCCCAGAGCAATGAGCAGACTGCGAAGTACCGCCCACCATAAGTCAGGGTTGCTGATGACTGATGTGATCGGCCCACGAATGCCCTGAATAAACACCGCCAGAACAGGAATGAACAAAAAGCAGGCGGTCGTGAGGATAAGCGAGATGTCCAGGGTACGCCCAATGGGGTTTTTGAGATCCGGTCGATGACGGGCGTCGATTCGCCGTCCGGAGGAGTGGGCCAGCAAGGGGATCCACTTGACCAGAACGAGCGCGATTGACGTGCAAAGCGTGAACTGAATTAACGCCAGCATGGCAGCCTGTGCCGGATCGAAGTCGTAGCGCAAAGACTGATAAATGGCCACCTCAATAGTGGTGCTGGCGGGCCCGCCGCCTAGTGTTAGCACCACGGCAAAGCTGGTAAAGCAAAGCAGGAACACAATCAGGCAGACACCGGGTAAGAAGGGGCTGATCGCTGGCCATTCAATAAAGCGCACCAGTAAGCGACTTGATAAGCCCAGGCTCGACGCCAGTTTCCAACTCTCTTCAGGAATGGTTTGCCAGGCCGGCAGCAAAAGTCTGACAGCCAAAGGCAGGTTGAAAAAAACGTGGGCCATTAAGATTCCCGTGAGCCCGTATAGCGATAGGGCGGTCTCACCACCAAGGTAAGCGACCCAGGTGTTGATCAAACCGCTTTTGCCGTAGACGGCGACCAGTCCCAGGACGGCGACGATAACCGGCATAACCACGGGCAGGCCCAGGAAGGTCACCAGCAACCTCCGGCCGGGAAACTGATCACGGCGGGCCAGCGCGCGCGCGACCGGCAGGGCAAGACCCACGCTCAGCGTGGTGGATAAGATGGCCTGCCAGAGCGTAAAACGGACGACTTTCCCGATATAGGGATCCTGAAGAATTGCCACGGGCCGGATGGGCGGCGCAACGCTGAAGATGGCCGCCAGTGCGCCGCCCATGAGCGTCAGCAAAACGGCAAGGCTAAGAGCGCCGGGCAAAAGAGCCCAGACGCCTGTCTGGGCAGATCGGGCCTTCACCGTTCGACCGCGGCTAGCCACCGTTTGATCCACTCCTTTCGATTCGTCTTCACGTCGTCAGGCGTGAAACTCAAGATCCGCGCGGGCAACTCCGCCTCCAAGAACGCCTCTGGCAGCGCTTGATTCGTCCGTACCGCCGGTAGCATCCAATTTGTCGTCGGCAGGAGCTGCTGCACAACATCGGACAGCATGAAGCGAAGAAAATCCTGAGCGCGCTCGGGCTGAGTGGAGGTCGTTACCCGCGCGGCGACTTCGACCTGTTGGTAATGTCCCTCATCGAACATAGCGACCTTGAAGCGATCGGTTTGTTCAACGTGTCGGTGATACGCCGGCGAGGTCGTGTAACTCAGAACCATAGGCGCTTCACCCTCCAGAAAAAGACCATATGCTTCGGACCATCCTTTTGTCACGGTGACGATGCGTGGCGATAAACGAGCCCATGCCGCCATCTCCTCGTCGCCAAAAACGCTACGCATCCAGAGCAACAGTCCAAGTCCGGGCGTGCTGGTTCGGGGATCCTGGATGATGATCGGGGGAGAATCGGGGTTATCCACCAACTCTTTCAGGCTGGCCGGGGGCGTCCCGACAGACTCGCTGTCATAGACAAAGCCGAAATAGCCTAGATCAAAGGGAAGAAAAACCGGATCGTTCCATGGGGTCGCAAACGCAATGGTCTTCAGGTCGATGTCGTGAGGCATTAAGAGGCCCGTATCCATGGCCTCCATCGTGAGGCTGGTATCCAGGCCGAGGATGACGTCGGCTGAAGTGCGTGCCCCCTCAAGCTTCAGTCGCCCCAGTAACGCCGCGCCATCTTCCAGCGCAACGAATTTAAGATCACATCCGCAGTGTGCCTCGTAGGCCGGTTCTATCAGGGGGCCCGGACCCCATTCAGAGGCAAACGAGGAATAGGTATAAACGGTGAGGATAGGAACGTCGGCCCTGCTCGTCGCGGTAGCGATTAGCAAGAGAACGCCCGACAGAAAGGACCAGGTGGGTGACAGTCGCGGCAGCATCATCGGTTAACTCCTTCGAGGATCGAAGAGCGGAGGGGCCGCGAGGCCACTATCCACATCCCTCCGCCGGCATGATCCGGGTCAGGTTCAGCGGGTCATTCTCAGCCCGGCCTCTTGCCGGACACCCCGTTGGATAGCCAAGGCACTGTAGACCGTGCGGTTTTTTAAGTCAATCGAATTAACGCGCGTGCGCTCGTTGCCTCAAGGCCATGGTAAGCGCTTCGATAGCTGACTGGGTTCGGGACTCGCCCGTGCCGCGGATAAGGCACCATGACAGCTGCTCTCGATCGAGCAGGTCAACAAAGCGATTGTGTAGATCGTCCCGTTCCTTCGGCTTGCCCTGATCCCGAAAAAAAGGTTCGGCAACCCATGGTAGATCAATGTCGCACAAGAGGTATAGATCCGCCGAGAGCTGCCGCGCGTTGCTCAAGAGGCGCTCGGATCGAAACCGGTAGTAATGATCGGCGTAGATAACGGTGGACCATAAATCCGTATCGTGAAGGACCAGCTCTTCGGCAGACGCCATGGCGGATCGAAGGAGTGCCTGCTGCTGAGAGGCAATCGGTTCCACATCATCCACTGTCAGTGGGCGTCGATGATCTTCCACGTAAAGTCGTGCCGCCTCTTGCGAGAACGAGCAGCCAAAAAAAGCGGACAGCTCAGCTGTCAGCGTGGATTTTCCGGTGGATTCGGTACCGGTGACCACCGCTCGAAAACCGACCTTGCCTGGGCTCATTTAGCCCGCCACAGTTCATTGTTATTCATAACGTTGAGCCCATGACCCAAATTGCTTAAAGTGGTGAGCGTAACGTACACCGACAAACAATGATCAACAGAGCCTAAATTTATGGAAGAGATGTTCACAATCGTCAATCATCCCCTGGTCCAGCACAAACTGACGCTGATGAGAGATAAAACCTGTTCCACCGCTCATTTCCGACAATTGCTCAGGGAGATTTCCCTTTTGTTGGCCTATGAAGTGACCCGCGACCTTCCGCTGGAAGAAACCGAAGTGGAGACGCCTCTCGAGAAAATGGCGGCGCCCATCCTCTCCGGAAAAAAACTTTGCTTTGTCTCAATTCTGCGTGCCGGAAACGGGCTGCTGGAGGGAATGCTTGATTTGATTCCGTCGGCTCGGGTGGGTCACATCGGTCTTTATCGTGATCCGCAGTCTCTGCAGGCGGTGGAGTATTACTACAAGGTTCCGAGCGATATCAGTGAGCGCCAGGCCATTGTGGTTGATCCGATGCTGGCCACGGCCAATTCCTTAAGCGCCGCGGTGTCGCGGTTAAAGAAGGATGCGCCGCGGAAGATAAAGGTGGTCTGCCTGCTTGCTGCACCCGAGGGCGTCGAGGCTTTTCAGAAAGCGCATCCAGATGTTTGCGTCTACACAGCAGCACTCGATCGTGAATTGAATGATCACGGCTACATTCTTCCGGGTCTGGGTGACGCGGGCGACCGTATCTTCGGCACGCAGTAGCCCGCTCACTTTGTTGCTCAATCGCTTTCGAGGCCAGATGAGGCATCAGCGCGCTCTGGGGAGGTTGCTTGCGTCGGTCGCTGCGACGATGTCTTTGATCTTAGGTCCCGCGCTCGCAGAGTCGCTGAGCGTCTATGGCCTGATCCAGCAGGGTTGGCAGATCATTGAGCAATCCGAGCGTCAGGAAGCGCAGCCCGGGACGGCGCCCTATGAGCATCTGACGCGTATGGTTCTTATCACTGAATACCATCTCGTGAAGGCAGATCAGAAGGTGCGCTGCCAAATTGCTTACGACAGCCAGGCCGATATGCAAACGGAAGTGTGCCAGTACCTCTGATCCCTCGCGTCGTCTTATTTGTCACGACAGGTCGCCTTCACCATGATCGACGCCATTCAACAATTTTTTCGCGAGCGCGTGATGAGCGCCGACGAGTCCAGACCTACCGACGAGGCGTTGCGCATCGCGGCGGCCGCGTTGCTTTTTGAAACGGCGTTATCCGATTACGAACTGGATGATTCGGAGCGGGACAAAATAAAGGATCTGATCAAAGCCCAGTTTTCCCTCGCCGATGCGGAGATCGAGTCTCTCTCGGTTCTCGCTGAGCAGCAGGCGCTTCAGGCAACGGATCTGCACCAGTTCACCTCATTAATCAACGCGCACTGGAGCGAGGAGCGCCGCTCCATACTAATGGATCATATGTGGCAAGTGGTGTTTGCAGATGGTCGGCTCGATGATCATGAGCTGCACCTGATGAGGAAAATTCAGCGTTTGCTGCATATTCCACAAGCCGAGTACGTGGCCGCCAAACTGCGGCATAAACCCCGTTAGTCCGGTGGGCGTCTGGGCCGCTTGGTGTCGCGTTTGGCCTTATCGCCATCGACCGAGCGTCTTGATTGGGCTGCTGTTACTCAGCGTGCTGACACACATCGCAGCGGCCTACTTCAGTGAAGGACGAATCCATCCTGATTCCGATTACCAGATTCTGGAGTTTGCCCAATTTAAGCTAGGGCCGTCATCCGACCTTACGCTACCCTGGGAGTTTTTCGAAGCCATCCGTCCCGCTTTGCAGCCAGCGATAGTGCTGATGGTTCACGAAGGCCTGGCGCATGGCGATCCATTCAAAACCAGTCTGCTGCTTCGCTTCATCTCCGCAGGCCTGGGTTTGCTTAGCGCATGGTTGCTCTGCGGGTACGCGTTTCGTTGGGTAAGGAAAGAGCGCTTTCGTCTGGCGCTAGTGGTGCTGATCAGTACGTTCTGGATGCTGCCCTGGTTTCACGTGCGATTCTCCTCCGAGAGTTGGGCCGCGAGTTTGCTGGCTATAGCGATCGTCTGTGTGTCGATCGCATGCGAACGCTCCGTGGAGAGACGGTGGTTACTTGCCACGCTGGGTGGACTGACCCTGGGCATGGTGTTTTTTCTTCGCTTTCCAAGCGCGTTCGCCATTTTGGGACTTGGGCTATGGGTGCTGTTCATCGGTCGACCGGGTGTAAAAATATTGCTGGCGATCGCCGTTGGGTTTTCCATTTCGCTGCTGGCCAATGTCATGCTGGACCGATGGTTCTACGGCGAATGGGTTTTCACCCCTTGGAATTATCTGGTGGCGAACATCGTTGAGGGGCGGGCGGCGGAGTTTGGCGTCGACCCGTGGTGGTATTACATCGAGAAGCTCTTGTTGGTGCTGGTTCCGCCCGTCAGCCTCTTGCTATTGGTCGCCCTGGTGGCGGCCGTTATTCTGAAACCTCGACATGTGCTGACGTGGGTGAGTGTGTGTTTTCTTATCGGTCACTCGCTGATCGGTCATAAAGAAACACGTTTTCTGATTCCGATTATCACGCCGCTTCTGATTCTTGGCATTTTGGGCATGGAGGCGCTGAGCGATCGATTCAAAGCGTATTCGAAACGGCGGTTCGTAATCCGTGGTCGTGTAGTCATGACAGGGCTCTTCCTGGCCATCAATAGCTTTGCCCTTGCCTATGTCAGCGTGGCGCCCGCGCAGCAGGAGGCAGTTATTCATAAATGGATTTACCAAACGGCTGCCCAACGTCCAGTGACGATATTCAACTGGAATCAGCATCCGTATCACGACGGACGCGGCCTGGTGAGTTTCTTCCGCTCCCCGGATGTGCACTTCGAGCCGATCAACGCGGACACCGACCTGGGCATGATTTTGCGGACTCATGACCTTCCTCTCTATATCTTTACCCCGTCGGTTGAGGCGCCTGATCTTCTGCGGCGGCATTGCCCTGCGCTGGCTCTGGCGTCCAGCGCGTTGCCGACCTGGTTGCGTCGATGGGATACAGCCGGTCGACTCGCCTCGGTGCGGATATGGAGTATTTACCGGTGCGGGAAGGACGCCTCGTCTTAAAATACCGCCATGGCGTTTAGAGCTCTTTTTAACTGGTGGCGTACACCCTCGGCTCGGTGGGCGCTGCTGGGACTGGGCGTGGTCGGAGTGGGGTTTCTTTTTTACCGTTACATGGTGCACGACGGGGATTTTGATGTTTATTGGGCTGCGACATTTCGATATCTGCATGGTCTCAAGATTCATGTGCAAGAGCAGAATGTTTTTACCTACCCAACCTTTGCTTCGTTCTTGCTCCTTCCGGTCTATCCACTGGGTTATTCGGCGGGAAAGATAATATTTTTTGTGATGAATGTGGTGATGCTGATCGTGGGCGTCATCATTTGCCAGCGCCAGATTGTGGGAAACAGTCCAGCCAAAACAGCGGCTCTCGTCGTTGCTTTGTTTTTCTCGTTTCGCTCGATTCTGGATGTTTTCAACAATCAGCAGACAGATATCCTGATTTTTGGGCTGGTAATTATTGGACTGGCGTTTTTCACCCGCGTGCCAGTCTTAGGGTCAGCTGTGATGGCGATAGCCGCGGGCCTCAAGGCGAATCCGCTATTTATGGTGCTGCTGCCGATCTTTAAAAAGCGCTGGAGCGCTGCCATCGTCTTTATTCTGGTCACCGTGGGACTGGTGATTGCGCCCGATCTTGCCAAGTATTCGGTCAGCGATCTGTGGACAGATAGCGAGTTCACGGTTCCGGGATCGGTGATGCCAAAGCGCGATGAGATTCCTCAGGGAACGTTTCGCGCCGAAGCCCGGGACTCAGACACCTGGGGCTATCTTAAGGAACACTACCAAATGACATTATCGACCTCGTTGGATGAGGTTCGTTGGTGGCAGGATCGGGGCAGTGCCGGGAATCAATCCCTGTATCGGATTGTGGCATCTCATCTTGGCAGAGCCGTTCCTTCAAATTTTGTTTTGCTTGGATTGTGCGCAGCTTTTGGTGTGGCACTGTTGCTGGTCACTCGTCGCCGGGGCGAGGCGGTGTTTGTGCTGGGTCTTTTGTTTTATGGCGCGTTTGTCCTGATCGGACCGCAATCATCAAAAGCACATTTCATCGCGTTTTTTGGTTTGCTGCTATTTGCGTGGCACGACGCGTTGGCCAATAACTCATGGCTGAAAAGTATTTTGCTCGCTGTACTGAGTGGACTTTTTGGCATCAAGGCGGCGGGTCTGTTGGTACCTGTCGGGTGGATCTCCCGCGATATCGTTGGCCTGTCTGCGCTTGGGATCTGGCTTTACAGTTATCTCCTCTTGATGATCTCAGGCCATCGCCGTTAGCTCATCGTCCAAGACGCAGTCGCCAGACCAATATCAACGCTTCTTTAAACGTCTGACCGGACATCTTTGATTCGCCAATCGTTCGGTCCGTAAAGTGGATCGGCACTTCGGTTACCGATAGACCTGCTCGCAGGGCGCGCCAGGTCGTCTCTATCTGAAATCCGTATCCCACGGAGCGCACGCGATCAAGGCCAAGACTCAGAAGCGCATGGCGGGTAAAGCATTTGAAGCCTCCCGTAAGGTCGCGATACGGCACCCCCAAAATCAGCCGCGCGTAAAAATTTCCCCCTCGCGACAGCAGTAATCGGCGCAAAGGCCAACCCGAAACTCCACCGCCAGGAATCCAGCGGGAGCCGAGGGCGATATCCGCGTGTGCTGTCGCTTCAAGCAGTCGCGGCAGATCTTGGGGATTGTGGCTGAAGTCGGCATCAATCTCGAACACATGCGAGTAGTCACGATCGAGTGCCCACGCGAACCCAGCCAGATACGCTTTGCCAAGCCCTTCCTTGCCTGCGCGATGCATCACATGCACCTTTGCGTCCTCGCCTGCAATTCGGTCTGCCAGCGCGCCGGTGCCGTCCGGTGAGTTGTCGTCGATGATCAGGATATCGCCCTCTGGCAGGCGGGAGCGCACTTTAGAGACGAATGCTTCAAGATTGCCCAACTCGTTGTAGGTGGGCACCAGAACCAGAGGAGAAGACATATGCTGTTGGGGTATTGCGTCGAAAACCATCAGGACGGTGGTGCTAATCTTAACCGCTCATCCTAGAGACAAGTAGTCTTGGCTCTTAAAGTACCCCTTAAAGTACGCCATGAATCGATACGCGTTTCTTGAACACCCCGGGATCCTTGCCTTCGCGCATCGAGGCGATGGCGACGCAGCGCCAGAGAATACGGCGGCTGCTTTTCAGAGCGCGGTCAGTATGGGCTTTCGCTACCTCGAGACCGACGTGCACTGCACGAAGGACGGCGTATTGATCGCCTTTCACGATGACCGCCTCGATAGAGTAACCAATGCCCGTGGCCGGATCCGCGATCTTGATTATGGTGAGGTGAAAAGGGCCCGCGTTCATGATCGTGAACCTATCCCGCTTATGGAGGCCTTGCTCGGCGATTTTCCGACGACCCGGTTTAATATTGATCCTAAATCCGATGCGGCAGTCGGCCCACTGATTGATGTTATCAAGCGAACCGGCTCGGCCGATCGGGTCTGTATCGGGTCATTCTCGGATCATCGGCTTCGCCAAGTTCGTGCGGCACTGCCCGAGGTGTGTACATCAATGGCCACCTGGGAGACGGCTCGCGCCAGACTGTCGACAGTGGGCATACCGCTACGCGGTCTTCAAGCCGCTTGCGCCCAGGTGCCGGTGCGATGGAATGGTATCCGCGTCATCGACCGTTTATTCATTCAGGGCATGCGGGAACAGGGAATACAGACCCATGTGTGGACGGTCAACGACGAAACGGAAATGCAGCGTCTCCTGGAGATGGGCGTGGACGGCATCATGACCGACCGACCCGCCTTGCTCAAGCAGGTTTTGATGGCTCGCGGGCAGTGGTCTTAGTCGGACGCTTCGTGCCCGGGCTCCTGCACTCGCCGAAAAAAGAACATGCCGGCAAAAAACAGCAGCGCCACCGACAGGATGCCCAGGCGTGGATTGCCCGACACGTGTGCGATCGTGCCCATCATGACTGGGCCAAAAACGGCAGCGGCCTTGCCGACGACGTTATAGAAGCCGAAGAACTCGGCATTCTTTTCTGGCGGTATCAACTGACTGAAAAGCGATCGACTCAACGCCTGAATCCCGCCTTGCACGAGACCAATCACGCCGGCCAGGATGTACATCTGTAGCGCGGTTTCCAGAAAATAGGCGAAGACGGTGACGCCGACATAGGCCCAGATGCAGATCCAAATGCCGCGAAGGGCGCCATAGCGCTCGCCAAGGCGTCCGAACACCAGCGCTGCCGGAAAACCGATGAACTGCACGAGCAGCAGGGCGGTGATCAGATTGTCGGATGAGAGCCCAATCGACAGGCCAAAATCGACGGACATCCGCACGATCGTGTCGACGCCGTCAATATAAAGCCAGTACGCAAGCAGAAACATCCACGCGCTTCGATACTGCGCGAGATTTTTTGCCGTATCCGAGAGCGCGGCGAAGGTATCGCGAAGATGGATCGAGCGACGCCCGCGAGGCGGCAGGGGTTCATCGACATAAAGTAAGAGAGGAATGGAAAAGACCGCCCACCAGATGGCGACGGTTATGAATGACCAACGAACCCCTTCTGCCGCGCTTGCCAGTCCAAACCATTGAGGCTGCAATGTCATCAGAACATTAATCAGAAACAGCAGTCCCCCGCCTAAGTAGCCGAGAGAAAACCCCAGTGCCGAGATGCGATGGCGCTTCCCGGCCGGTGCAACAATGATCAAAAGCGCGTCGTAAAAGGTGTTTGCACCTGAGAAGCCTACGACCGCGATGGCATAAAGCAAAATGGCAAACGGCCACATGCCGGCTTCGACGAGGTACAGGGCGCCTGTCGCAACAACGCCAATGGTTGCAAAGGCTGCGAGCATTCTTTTCCGAAGGCCGCCGGTATCGGCCATGGCGCCCAGGACTGGGGCCAGTAGCACGATCACCAGGCTAGAGATTGAGTTGCCAACCCCCAGATAGAACGTGCTCTGGGTAATCGCCGTGTCCTGACTCCAGTACTGCTTGAAGAAGATCGGAAAAAAACCGGCCATGACGGTCGTCGCAAAAGCGGAATTGGCCCAGTCGTAAAGGGCCCATGAGACGGCGGGCCGACGTTCGGGATGGCGCATAGATAGGAAGAAGCAAGGGGAATCGGGAGAAATGAATCGCCCATTTTATCCCTCACGGGAACATCAGCAGATAGCGGGCTTTCAACGCCGAACGGTGCTGAAAGCCGCCGATGAGTCTAGGGACAGGAATCGCTCGTAGAGGGGACGACGCCTGCGAGCAGCAGAAACTTCTCGAAGGGCTCCATATTGTTCATGGCTTCCATCTCGGGTCCTTTAAATTTGAGCTTAAAACTCATCATGGCCCACATCGGCCCGTATTTTCCCGACCCCATCTCCTGCCAATGCTTTGTTTTGGCGTTCATCAGGTAGTCCACATCGAGATCGAGAGCGCTCTCGACTGCTCCGCCGTAAACGCATTGCGCCTTGTTGTTCTGGTTGGAGATTCGCAGCTCCGTGGTTGGCTTATCGCCGCAATCTGAGCGGTAGATTTGAAGGACCTTTTGGCCGCGACCCTTATCGTTTGAAGCCCAGCCGGACTCAGCCAGTTTGTCGGTTAGAACCGGCTCAGCGTTCCAGGCGTCACAGGCGAGCCTGCCCCAGTCACCTGACATCAGGACAGTCTCGGCACGCACGGTCTGCACCCCGGAGAGAAGCGTTAGCGCGCTAAGCGCGATGACTAAATGTTTCATGGTGCTTCCTCAAAAGCAAAAAACGCCGCGGGTTAACCGCGGCTTTTTTTCGTGAATGGATTGTTAGAAACGTTTGTTGTACTGGATTGCGACCTCAATTTGCTCCATTTGCAGCTCAATGGTTTGCCGCCCTGGCGCCTCAAGAGGATTCGGCCCCGATACAGAATTTGACGGCGCATACATCACCGCAAAGTCGATACTGGAGGTATCACTTAAAGCCTTGCTGAAGCCCGCCGTGACATGTGTCTCCATGACGCCGGGCGCAAGGATATTGAACATCACCTCGGATTCGGGAATCGGTTGGCTGTCTGCCATGCTGCCGCCCAGTCGCCAGGTCCAGCCTTTGCCGCCGTCTATTTCTATGCCCAGTTTCAGGATGAGCATGTCCTCCCATCCGAATCCGGCGCCATCACTGCCGCCAAGACAGTAGGGACTGGTGGCGGTTTGTCGCATGCCGCACATACCCAAAGCGGGCAACATTGAATTCCCGATCGATGCCACGCCGCTGTAATTGATCCACTGCAGGTCAGCCAACAGTTTGGTTTGCTGGGTCACGTTGAATGCAAACCCGGCGGTGACTGTCTGCGGCACATCAAAACCGCCTTCTTCGGCAAAAAGGCCTGAGTATTTCTCGAATTCGCCCATCCAAATCGGACTTTGGTAAGAGGCGCCGAGCGCCAATCGCGAGGACACCTGGTTCTGGAATCCCACCTTGAAACCGTAGCCCATGGCGGTGTCCGCGCCTTGGTCTGAGAGTTTATTTGGATTGTTGGAGTATCCGGCAAAGTTTCGAAGCCCGTACGCTTCGAAGCTTTGTCCAGCGAGAATCGCACTGACACCCCAGGCACCTTTACCGCTGTCAAATTTTCGTGAGTAGGTTCCATTGACGAAGAGCTGCATCAAATCGACCCCGGCATCGCCTGCGCCGAAGGCGCCCATCCCGCCGCCAATGTCGGCTCCCTTCCAGTCGGTGTTCATACCGCCGTTGCCATATACCGTCAGACCGAAAGCACTGTCTTCTCCCCGCATCCAGTTGACGCCAAACCCTGGAACAAAGAAGTTTTCGTTATCGCTATCGAAACTGCCAGGCATCAAACCGAAGGTGCCCGGCGCTCCTGTCGGCATACCCGAGACACTGTAACTTCGCATGGGGCTGAACCATGCCAGCCCAAGGCTGAACTGTTGGCCGCCGAGAACCATGGTCGCGGGGTTAAGAGCGCCATCCATGGCATCGCCTGTCGTGGCGACACCCGCACCTGCCAGGGCTTTAGATTTTGTCCCATAGCCGTGCGCAAAATAGCCGTTGGTGGCATGGGCGGCAGAGCTGATCAGTGTGAGCATGATCAGCGTGCCGATTGCTCGACCGATCGAACCCGTTTGAATAAATTTCATTTAAATTCTCCTCCTCAGGAAATTTCTAAATAACTACTTAATGACAGCTCATCTAAATTACCATGTTATTCTTATATAACGGTTAATTAATATTTATACCCGCAAAAAAAAACGGGTTTCTTCCTTTTTTTAGTCAGCAACAGGTTGGTTTTTACCAGAAATCACTCAGCCGAGACGTTTACTCGTCGATGACCGTCTAGGCTTTTTACGCGACGCGGTCTTTTGGTTCGCGACCAGAAAAGATCGCATCCAGGTTATCCAGAGCCCGAAAGCCCATCGCGTCACGAGTCTCATGGGTTGCGCTGCCGACATGGGGTAGCGCAAAGAGGTTCTCAAGCTGCGAGAACTCCTCGCGAATTGCGGGCTCATTCTTGTACACATCAAGACCTGCCGCCCGAAGTCGGCCGGAGCGTAGCGCATTAATCAGCGCATCCTCATCAATGACATTTCCGCGGGCCGTATTCACCAGAATAGCACCCTTAGGAAGTTGGGCAATGAGCGCCTCGTTAACCAGATCTTGCGTCTCGGGTGTCGAGGGGCAGTGCAGCGCGAGAAAGTCACTGATCGGTAGCAATGTGGAAAGGCTCTCATGAAATACCGCGCCTTGCTCTAACGCCTCAGGAAGCCGACGTCGATTGTAATAGTGCACTTGCATATCGAACCCGCGCGCACGTCTCGCCGTGATCTGACCGACTCGCCCCATGCCGATGATCCCGATGCGCTTTCCGGTGACCTGAGTGCCGACCATGAAATCGGGACTCCAGGTATTCCACTTGCGCTCGCGGATCAGGCGCTCACCCTCACCTGCCCGACGCGCGGCGCCCAGCAGACACAGCATCGCAATTTCTGCGGTGGCGTCCGTGAGCACATCGGGCGTGTTAGTAACGATAATTCCTTTCTTCTTGGCGGCGTTGAGGTCGCAATGATCTACACCCACCGAAAAATTCGCAATGGCCTTTACCGAATCCGGTAACTTTTCGATAACCTCCGATGAAAGATTTTCGGTGTGGCAGGGCAGCATGGCATCAGTGCCTTCAGACTTCTGCAGAAGTTCGTCCGTCGAGTAGCGCCGATCCTCGGGGTTAAAGATGGGTGAGTAGTCGCGGCTGAGGCGGGCCTCGACTGCGGCGGGGAGTTTGCGGGTGACGAGGATGACGGCTTTACTCATGGAAACCACCTTTTAATTAGGAATAGGGTCTAGCCAGGGCTCGAAAGCGTCGACCGACTGCTGGCGTCGACATTATGCCTGCGCGCTGGCGCGGAACAACCTGCGCCTTGGCTGCGAGGCGGATCAAAACCGGTCAGAATGGATGAGTCATGCTGATTGAGATCAAACCCGAATGACGCCCACGGATGATGGATCGCACTACCGGATTGTCTGGTATGGCATCACGATTTTTCTGAGTTCCGCGGTCCTGCTGGTTATCGAGATCACCGCGGGTCGCCTGATAGCGCCGTATGTTGGCGTATCCATATACAGTTGGACGTCCATCATTGGCGTTATCCTCGCCGGACTGTCTCTGGGTAACTGGCTGGGGGGTTGGTGGGCAGATCACGGGGGCGACGAAAAAGCCACAGGCCTGGTGCTGGCGCTCGCCGGGATTTTCTGTCTGTTCAGTCTTTTGGTACTCGGCTTGATTGCGCCGATGCTTCAGAGCAGTCAGCTCGATCTGGTGAGCTCGAGTTTTCTTTACGTGTTGGGCATGTTTTTTCTGCCCTCCGTTCTGCTTGGAATTCCAACGCCGCTGTTGACGACATTGGCACTGCGACTGGATGAACGCGCGGGCCGGATCGTCGGGCGAATGCATGCACTCGCCGCGCTCGGCAGCATCATTGGTACTTTTTTAACCGGCTATGTACTGATTCAGTACTTCGGATCGCGCAACATTGTGACGGCCTGCGCCGTCGTACTGTTTGTGCTGGCCGCGCCGTTTTTCAGTCGAACGCCTAAAGCGCCTCTTGCCATTCTGGTCGCATTTGGCATCGGCCTATCGGCGATCGTGTATGCCCGTCAGGGATTCAGTAATCCGTGTGATCGTGAGAGCAACTATTTTTGTCTTCGCGTTGTAGACGCCTCCGGGGAGGCACCCTTTGGTGAGGCCCGAGCGCTGATTCTTGATCATTTGCTTCACAGTATGAATCATCAATCCGAGCCGGCCATGCTGATTTCGCCCTACGTTCAGCTGATGGATGAGCTGGTGTTGGCCCATTTTGATGCGACGGCGTTACCCGAGCTTGCGTATTTTTTTGCCGGGGGCGGAGCCTACACACAACCGAGGGCAGTTAAGGCGCTAACCCCTCAGGCGAGACTCGTCGTGGCGGAGCTTGATCCCGAAGTCACACGACTCTCCGAGCGTGAGCTTTATGTGTCTACCGAAGGTATGGAGATTTTTCATGGCGATGCGCGCACGGTGCTGTATCGCTTATCCGATGCGCGATTCGATGTCGTCGTGACCGATGCCTTTCACGATATCGCCGTGCCGTATCACCTGGTGACCCGTGAATTTGCCCAGCTTGTAAAGGCTCGGATGAATCCAAATGGATTATTCGTGACCAACATCGTGGACGCATTTCCTGATCCAAAAATGGTCAAGAGCCTGACGAAGACTCTGCAGCAGGAGTTTGATCACGTCGATATCTGGTTGGATGATATCCCTCAGCGCCAGCAGCGTATGACGTATGTCATCTCGGCCAGCAATAGGGAAATCATTGACGATACGCTGGATGCCAAGCGCGGCTTCGAGCGTCGCTGGTATCGAATCAACCGACCGTTGATGTCGGTCGGAACGCCGATGCACGAACTGCCGATCTTTACCGATGATTTTGTACCGGTGGAGCGGATGATCGCGGATCTGCTGCTCACCCCGGAAGGGTTGTAACCGAGCGTCAGGCGCTGAGCGGGAGGCCCTCGTCTTTCCAGCGCAGCAGTCCCCCGGAAACGTTCGCCACTTTTTCGTGGCCCGCCTGTTTCAAAATGCCGGTTGCCATCGCTGATCGTCGACCCGAGCGGCAGATCGCCATCACCGGCTTGTCCCCAGGCACTTCACTGATCCGATCGCGAAGTTGACCCAGCGGGATACTGGCGTTAGCCATTGTCGTTTCTCCCGGCACACACTCCTCTGGCTCGCGCACGTCGAGCAGGTAGATGTCGCCCAGATGCGCCGCCACCCATGCTGGCTCCACTTCGAGCACGCCCGCAAAAGTCTGCACAACCGGTGCCCAGGTGGGCTCTTCCGGCATGGTTTCGGGCTTGCCGCTCACCATGTTTGCTGGAAGTGCGACGTCAATAT
>Ga0181578_10000350_pt1 | contig 43236 bp, 38 predicted proteins | sample 071ome_21_FD_148659 | JGI IMG/M metagenome (GOLD analysis project Ga0181578, IMG submission 148659) | Coastal salt marsh microbial communities from the Groves Creek Marsh, Skidaway Island, Georgia - 071401CT metaG (spades assembly) | ecosystem: Environmental > Aquatic > Marine > Intertidal zone... | reverse complement strand
CAGGAACTCCATCACGCCGTGCTGCGCATCAATGGCGCGGCGAGACTTGGTAAACACCTTCATGCCGTCCATCACCGGTGTAGCGCAGGCAGGCAAGGGCTTGGGTGCTTTTTCCACATCCACCAGGCACATGCGGCAATTGGCCGCGATACTCAGTTTTTCGTGGTAACAGAATCGGGGTATTTCAATGCCGGCCTTGTCCGTGGCCTCTATGATCATGGAGTCTTTGGGTACCTCCATCGCGATACCATCGACTTCAATGCTGACCGTTTCCACGGCCTGGTCCACCTGCGCGTTCATGCTGCCTGACCCCCGCTGAACTCCTCCGCCGGCGCGTCCACGACGGACCGACCATGCTGGACGTAGTACTCAAACTCATGCCAGAAATGCCGCAGCATGCCCTGAACAGGCCAGGCGGCTGCTTCGCCAAAGGCGCAGATCGTGTGGCCTTCTATCTGGCCTGCGGCAGATTTGAGCAATTCGAGATCTTCCATCCTGCCCTGGCCATCGACGATGCGCTGCAACACGCGGTGCATCCACCCCGTGCCCTCGCGGCAGGGCGTACACTGGCCGCACGACTCCATGTGATAAAACCGCGCGATGCGTGTGCAGGCACGCACCATGCAAGTCGTTTCATCCATCACGATGACGGCGCCGGAACCGAGGCCGGAGCCGGCCTTGCTCAGCGCGTCGAAGTCCATGGTCAGGCCCATCATGACGTCACCGGGTAAAACGGGCATCGAAGAGCCGCCCGGAATGACGGCCTTCAGCGCGTTACCGTTTCTCACGCCACCCGCCATCTCCAGCAATTCACTGAACGGCGTGCCCAAAGGGATTTCAAAGTTGCCAGGCTTGCCCACGTGCCCCGAAACGGAGAACACCTTGGGGCCGCCGTTATTGGGCTTGCCCAAATCGAGGAACCACTCACCGCCCTTGCGCATGATGGCCGGGACCGAGGCCAGGGTTTCCGTGTTGTTGATGGTGCTGGGTTTACCGTACAGCCCGAAGTTGGCGGGGAACGGCGGCTTGTAACGCGGCTGGCCCTTTTTGCCCTCCAACGACTCCATCAATGCGGTTTCCTCACCGCAGATGTACGCGCCCGCACCCAGCACGGCATGAACCTGCATGTCGATACCCGAACCCAGGATGTTCTCACCCAGCAGGCCCGCCTCACGCGCCTCATGGAGCGCGTGCTCGAACCGTTCGAAAGGCTCATGATGAAATTCGCCGCGCAAGTAGTTATAGCCCACGGTGGCGCCCATGGCGTACCCCGCGATGGCCATTCCCTCGATCACCGCATGCGGATTGAACCGAAGTATGTCGCGGTCCTTGCAGGTGCCGGGTTCCGATTCGTCGGAATTGCACAAAATGTACTTTTGCACCGGCGCCGATCGCGGCATGAAGCTCCACTTCAGGCCGCAGGGAAAGCCGGCGCCACCCCGGCCTCTCAGGGCCGATGTTTTGAGCTCTTCAATGATCTGCTCGGGTGGGGTTTTTTCTTCCAGTATTCTGCGCCAGGCCTGGTAACCATCAATGGTTACATAGTTATCCAGCGACCACGGCTGGTCCTTGTCGAGCGTTGTGAATACGACGTTATGATCTGCCATGACTCACTCCAGGCCATCCAGGATTCGATCGACAGCGGCGGTGTCGAGGTTCTCATGGTAGTGCCCATTCACGACCATCATCGGCGCACCGCAACAGGCCGCAAGACACTCTTCTTCAACCACGAGCGTGATTCGGCCATCGTCCGTCGTTTCACCCAGTTTGACGCCCAATTTTTCCTCGACATGCTGAACAATGTCCTCCGCGCCATTCAGCCAGCAGGAAATGTTGGTGCAAATATTGACCTTGTTCCGCCCCACGGGATCCTGGTGGAACATGGAGTAGAAACTGGCGACTTCGAATGCCCATACCGGTGGCAGACCGAGGTACTCGGCAACCGCCTCTATGAGTTCGCGATTCAGCCAGCCGCCGTTCTGTTCCTGCGCCGCCATCAGCGACTGGATCAGTGCTGAACGTTTGTGCTCGGGCGGAAACTTAGCCACCCAGTGATCAATGGATTTGAGCGTCTCCTCGCTCAGCATTACAGCCGTGTCCGTCACCGGTCGACCTCCCCGAATACGATGTCCATGGTGCTGATAATGGCGACCACGTCAGCCAGCATGTGACCTTTCGCCATTTCATCCATCGATGAGAGATGCGCAAATCCCGGAGCACGGAAATGCGCGCGGAAAGGCTTGTTCGCGCCGTCGGAAACGAGGTAGCAGCCGAACTCGCCCTTCGGCGCCTCGACTGCGGCATAGGTCTCACCCTCCGGCACGCAGTAGCCTTCTGTGAACAGCTTGAAGTGATGAATCAAGGCTTCCATGTCATCCTTCATTTCCTCGCGCGTGGGAGGGATGACCTTGAAATTCTTGGACATAACGTGTCCGGGGTTGGCCCTCAGCCAGTCCACGCACTGCTGAATGATCCTGGCGGACTGCCGCATCTCCTCCACCCGAACCAGGTAGCGGTCGTAACAGTCGCCATTGACACCCACGGGAATATCGAAATCCATTTCGGGGTACATGGCATAGGGATTCTTCTTGCGCAGATCCCACTCGATACCCGAACCGCGCAACATGGGGCCACTGAAGCCCAACTGCAGCGCCCGCTCGGGCGAAACCACGCCGATGCCCACATTGCGCTGTTTCCAGATGCGGTTGTTGGTCAGCAGGGTCTCATAATCGTCGACCTTCGAGGGGAAATCCTTGATGAAGGCTTCGATGAAATCCAGCACCGAACCCTCGCGCCACTCGTTTTTGCGCTTCAGATCTTTGCCCTTGGTCCAGGGAGACTCCTTGTGCACCGGCATGCGCTCGGGCAGGTCCCGGTATACACCACCCGGCCTGTAGTAACTGGCGTGCATGCGGGCGCCGGTCGTGGCTTCCCACACATCAAAAATGGACTCGCGTTCGCGAAACGCGTACAGGAAGAGCGTCATGGCGCCCAAATCAAGGCCGCAGGCCCCAATCCACAGCAAGTGGTTGGCCAGGCGCGTGACCTCGTCGAACATCGTGCGTATGTACTGCGCGCGAAGCGGAGGCTCAATACCGAGCAGGTTCTCGATCGCCCGCACATATGCGTGCTCATTACACATCATCGACATGTAATCGAGCCGGTCCATGTAACCAATGGTCTGGTTAAACGGCTTGCTCTCCGCCAGCTTTTCAGTCGCCCGATGCAGCAGACCCACGTGAGGGTCGGCCCGAACGACCGTTTCGCCGTCCATCTCAAGCACCAGCCTCAGAACGCCATGAGCGGCCGGGTGCTGAGGACCAAAGTTGATGGTGTAACTGTTGATATCAGCCATGGCTAGTGCCTATTCCGTACTTGCCGCATCGCGGTCGGCGGCCTCTTCCGCCGCCTGATCGATGTCATCAGCCTTATAACGCGAATCATCGCGGATGACGCGCGGCACCAGAACGCGCGGTTCGATCTCCACCGGTTCATAGACCACCCGTCGCTTCTCCTCGTCATACCTGACGGTGACGTTTCCAATCAGGGGAAAATCTTTGCGAAACGGGTGCCCGGTGAATCCGTAATCCGTCAGAATCCGGCGCAGGTCGGGATGGCCCTCGAACACGATACCCAGCAAATCGAAAGCCTCGCGCTCATACCAGTTGGCGGAATTCCAGATCTCGACCAGCGAGGGAACCATGGGGAAACCCTCGTCTTCAGCAAAAACCCTGAGCCGCAATCGCCAGTTATGGCGGAACGATAACAGGTGAACAACCACTGCAAACCGCTGTTCGGCAGATTCGGATTCCGGCAATTCCCGCCACCGAAACCTGCCCGGACCCAGCGAATCAATACCGCGACTGAACCCTTCACGGGTCGCGTCGTCGGTCTCCCACTCATCACGCCCGTAGCCCAGGTAGTCCAGACCACATAAGTCGGTCATCTGTTCAAAAGCGAGCGAGCTGTCGTCACGCAGGATTCGGGCCGTTTCAACCCAGTGCGTGGGCGCGACTTCGAGCGTGAGCATTTGTCCAGGAGCGCTGCTGAGTTTGATGTCCTCGCCCAGTCGGGCCTTCAACGCGGCGGCTAGCGCTGGTGTTCCCATCGGTATAACCCTACCTGGCAATCGTATTGGTGCGGCGAATTTTCTTCTGCAGTTGCAGAATGCCGTAGATCAGGGCCTCCGCCGTCGGAGGGCAACCCGGCACGTAGATATCCACGGGCACGACGCGGTCACAGCCGCGCGTCACCGCGTAGGAGTAATGGTAGTAGCCGCCGGCATTCGCGCAGGAACCCATCGAGATGACCCACTTGGGCTCCGCCATCTGGTCGTAAACCTTCCGTAATGCCGGCGCCATCTTGTTGCATAGCGTCCCGGCGACGATCATCACGTCCGACTGCCTGGGGCTCGGCCGGTAAATCACGCCAAACCGGTCAAGGTCATATCGGGACGCGCCCGCATGCATCATCTCGACTGCGCAGCACGCCAGGCCGAAGGTCACCGGCCATAATGAACCGGTCCGCGCCCAGTTGATCAGCGAATCGACGGTGGTTGTAACAACGCCCCGTTCGATCAGCGGGTTTTCATCGGCATTGGGCCGCAGAATGTCATCAACCTGGTTGAGTTCTACTACTCCCATTCCAGCGCTCCCCGCTTCCACTCGACGTAGAAGCCAACGACCAGCAGCAACACGAAGATGCTCATGGCGATAAAACCCACCATTCCCAGGCTGTCCAGAGCGACCGCCCATGGCACAAAGAACGCAATTTCGAGATCGAAAATGATGAACAGGATGGCCACCAGGTAGAAGCGCACATCGAATTTCATCCGGCTGTCCTCGAACGCTTCAAACCCGCACTCGTATGGAGACAGCTTTTCTGAATCAGGGCGCCTTGGCCCGAGAATGCCGCCAATCAACACCAGCGCGATGCCCATGCCGGCGGAGATGGCAAGAAAAACGAGGATCGGCAGATATTCCGCAAGCATGCTGAGTTCTCTCCAGTTGGCTTCAAAGGCGGCAGAAACCGCCAGTTACATGGTGCCCAAGGCCGGACTCGAACCGGCACGGCTTTCGCCACTACCCCCTCAAGATAGCGTGTCTACCAATTCCACCACTTGGGCTCATTCGACTCCTGCCCGGCAACCGGACCCGATCAACTTCCGTCGTCAGGCTCGGGTTCAGGCTCAATCGGCTCAGGCGCTTCCTGGTCAAGGGTAGGCAGATCACCGGAGGATGGCGCGTCATCCGCAGTATCCAGAACCGGAAGATCCGAACCTTGACCTGTGTCATCCAAAATAGGGGTGTCGGTTACCAGATCAGCAGACGGTTGATCGACCTCGACCGGCGTGGCCACAACGCCCAGGTCGGCCTCCGGCGTTGCCACCCCCCGGGAGACCACAACCGCCATGGTCAGGCTGATCAGGCAGAACAGCGTCGCCAGGATCCAGGTCGTGCGCGACAGAAAAGAACCTGCGCCACGCGAACCAAACACCGTCCCGGACGCACCGCTGCCAAAAGCCGCGCCTGCCGTCGCTCCCGGGCCGCGTTGAACGAGGATGAATGCGACCATGGCGATCGCAATCAGCACATGAAAAATGTTAAGAACCTGCATGTGTAATAACTCTCAAATCAGTCGGCACAACGGCAAATGGCCACGAAATCCTCCACGGTCAGTGAAGCGCCCCCCACCAGACCACCGTCGATGTCGGCCTGGGCAAATAACTCGGTGGCGTTGGAGCCTTTCACGCTGCCACCGTAAAGAATGCGTAGACGACCGGCGATTGTATCATCCAGGGCGGCAAATTTGTTACGAATAAATGCATGAACTGCCTGGGCCTGCTCTGGACTCGCAGTATGGCCCGTGCCGATCGCCCAAACAGGCTCGTAAGCCACGATGGCCTGCTCGAACGCGGACACGCCAGAGCGCGCGAGAATCGCGTCGATCTGGCCCGCCACAACCTCTTCGGTCAGGCCCGTTTCACGCTGCTCGATGGTCTCACCAACGCACAATACCGGCACCAGGCCAGCAGACTGAGCCGCTTCGAACCGGCTGGCCACATCCTCATTGCTTTCCCCATAGATGGCGCGCCGCTCAGAGTGTCCGACCAGGACATAGGTGCAACCGAAATCTTTCAACATGGAGCCGGATACTTCGCCGGTATGAGCGCCTTTGGGCTCCGGATTCAGTGTCTGCCCACCCCAGCCCAGGTGCGTTCCCGAAGCCATTGACTGCACGAGTTGCAGATAGGGAAATGGTGGGAACACCACCACGTCTGCGCCTGAATCAGGCCCCGAACCGTTGATAACGCCACCAAGCAAGGTCTCGACCATCTCGAGTGAGCCGTGCATTTTCCAGTTTCCGGCAACCATGATCCGCCGCATAATGTCCTCCACCACTTTTGGGCTTTCTGAGCGCGCGACAGGATACCGGTCAGACCCCCGCCCCGCAAGACCGTCACCGCCTTTTCAGTGACACCGGGAACAGGCACAAAGGCATATGTCGCGGCAGCCGCGGTCAAGTATCATGGCGACACATTCACACGGACGGATTCTTCGTCATGCCAGAGGAACACAACCATTCCACCGACACCTCTCCCTGGGCGCTGGTCACCGGCGCCTCTGCAGGCATTGGCCAGGAGTTCTGCCGTCAACTTGCGCAACGCGGATACCATCTGGTGCTGGTGGCGCGAAGGGCTGATCGCTTACATGCACTGGCCTCCGAGTTGCGCGAGCAGCACGGGACCGCCAGTCTGGTGATTCCGGCCGACCTTGCAGACGCTGACGCAAGCCGTGAGATCGATCGGCAATTAAAGAAAGCGGATGTGGATGTCGAATTTCTGGTCAACAATGCCGGGTATGGTCTGCCCGGCCGGTTCACCGACCCCGGCTGGAGCGAACACGCAGACTTCATTCAGGTCATGATGACCGCGGTGTGCGAACTGACCTATCGACTGCTGCCCTCGATGCAGCAGCGGGGTCGGGGATTCATCGTCAACATCTCCTCCGTGGCAGGGCTTGTGCCGAGTTCAGAGGGGCATACCCTGTATGCCGCGAGCAAATCCTTTCTGGTCAAGTTCAGCGAGTCATTGGCGTTGGAAAACCAGCGAACCGGGGTCAAAGTGTCTGCCCTGTGCCCTGGTTTTACCTACAGCGAGTTTCACGATGTCACCGGTACGCGAGAAATGGTCAACCAATTGCCCGGCTTCATGTGGCTGCAGGCCGAGGACGTGGTTCGTTACGGGATCGAGTCCGTCATGGCGGCCAGGCCCCGTGTGACGGCCATACCCGGATGGTCCTACCGCGTCCTGGTGGGGCTGAACCGGTTTTTGCCGGGATTCGGTCGACTGTCGGTGAAACGCATGTCGAGCCGCTTCCGCAAACTCGACTGAGGCCAAACCATGTCAGAGCACAAAGCAAGTATCGATTGGCAAAGAACCTCCGAAGAATTTACCTACCCCGAATACAATCGTGAACATCGCTGGTCGTTCGAGAGCGGGATCGAGGTTCAGGCATCCGCCGCGACAAGCTACCTGGGCTCACCCGATTGCGTTGATCCTGAAGAGGCTTTTGTGGCCGCGGTCGCCTCCTGCCACATGCTGACATTCCTTGCCATTTGCGCCCGCAAGGGCCTGGTGGTTGATGTCTACCGCGACTCCGCCGTGGGTTACCTGGAAAAAAACCCCGCAGGACGGCTGGCGCTTACGCATGTTGAATTATCGCCAAAGATCACCTTTGAAAACGGCGAGCTCCCTGCCGAAACGTTGGAACACCTGCACCACCAGGCGCACGAGCAGTGCTTCATCGCCAATTCAGTCCGTACCGCCGTCAGCGTCCGTCCCTAGAAATCACAGTCGCCACATTCGAGCCCACCTGGAGTTGTTGGCGACGCGCACCCGGCGCACAGGAAAGGGCGCGATGGGCGGCTGCCCGCAGCACAGCTCGTATTTGTCAATGGCGCCAGAAAGATGCAACCCTTTGCGGGCATTCAAGCCCCGGCAATGGTCATGGACCCAACCAGCAGCGAGCCGGTTTCGATGTTTCCACGGTCATCGACATCTTCGCCAATGGCCTGTATCGCTGAGAACATGTCACGCAGGTTGCCTGCGATCGTGATCTCCTCGACCGGGTAGGCGATCTCTCCATTCTCGATCCAGAACCCAGACGCGCCCCGGGAGTAGTCGCCTGTCACAATGCTGACGCCCTGCCCCATCACCTCGGTGACCAGCAAGCCATTGCCAACCTGCCGCAGGAGTTCGCGCGTGGGCAAGGCCATTCCCGTCAGCCGCAAATTGTGTACACCTCCGGCGTTGCCGGTGGTTTCGAGCCCCAGACGTCGTGCGGAGTAGCTGGAAAGTACGTAACCCGTCAGTACGCCGCTGTCGACAAGCAGGCGCTCACGGGTGGCCACCCCCTCCGCGTCAAAGGCCGTACTGCCGGGGGCGCGGGGCAGAAAAGGTAATTCGGCGATGTCCAGCCAGTCAGGAAAAAGCGCCTGGCCGGCCGAGTCGGTCAGAAAGGAGGCGTTTCGATACAGTGATCCGCCGCTGATTGCGCTGACGAGATGCCCGATCAGACCGCGCGCCACAGGTGCGTCAAACAAAACCGGGGCCTGGCAGGTTTCCATTTTTCGGGCGTCCAGGCGCCGAATGGTGCGTTCGCCCGCCCGGCGGCCCGTCTCTTCGGGATGCTCTAAATCGCCCATGGCCCTGCGGCTGTCATACCAGTAGTCTCTCTGCATTGACTCGCCCTCGCCGGCCACGAGCACGCAGGATTGATCATATCGAGTACCGCTGGTCGTGCCCACGAAACCGTGGGAATTTGCATAGACCGAAACACCGGCATGCGAACTGACGGCCGCGCCCTCTGAGTTGGTGATGCGGCTATCCTCGCGGCCCGCGGCCTCACAGGTCAGCGCCCGTTCAATGGCCGCAGCCACCTCGAGCGGGTATGGATGCCATAGATCCAGATCCGGGAAATGCGTTGCCAGCCGATCCGGATCAGCCAGGCCGTTACACGTGTCCTTCTCGGTGAACCGGGCAATGTCCAGCGCTCGCTGAACACAGTCTCGGACGGAATCCGGCTGCAAATCAGCACAGCTGGCATGGCCCTTGCTCTGCCCCAAAAATACCGTCACGCCCAGCCCCCTGTCGCGATGGTGTTCCAGGGTCTCGATGTCGCCCAAGCGGACATTCACGCTCAGCCCATGCTGGGCGCTCGCATTGACCTCGGCCGCATCCGCACCCTGGCGGCGGGCAATCTCCAGTGCCGCCTCAACGCTGTCGGACAGTTCCGCTGCCGCTGCGTCGCGACTCGGCTCCTCCTGAGTTACCATGCTGTTGTCTACCATATCAACCATGTACCGTTCTCGACCCAATCATGTCCGATAACCCCACCCGTGAAGTTGAACCCAAACCCAGCAAAAGCCAGCTGAAGCGCGATGCCCGCGCCATGTTCGACCTCGGCCGGGATCTGGTTGCGCTGGACCGGGCCACGCTGAACCGATTGCCCATGGACAGCCGACTCCGCGAAGCCGTGGAAACCGCCCGCAACATCAAATCCCGCATTGCCCACAAGAGGCAACTGCAGCGCATCGCGGGCGTGCTTCGCGGCATGGACGCAACGCCGCTGCAAGACGCGCTCGAAGCCAAAAAAAACGAGGCTCGCCAACTCAACGTGCGTCATCACCGCGTTGAAGCCTGGCGCGACCGCCTGCTGGCAGAGGGTGATGCCGCCCTGCGTGTGCTGCTCGATGAAAACCACGCCGCTGACGCCCAGGCGTTGCGCACATTGATTCGAAACGCCCAGCGCGAAGCAGAGCAAGGCAAGCCGCCCGCTTCGGCGCGAAAATTGTTCAAAGTGCTGCGCGACATGGACGAATCACACCCGCTTCCTTTGGGCTGAACCCCGCAACACCGCCAGGGGGAACACCTTTCATTCCCGGCCCCGGCCGAGGGATTTTTCTTCCTGGCAAGGCGCGGGCTGAATGCGCGCCGGGAGTGACCTTCAAGGTCATGACCGGCAAGCAGAACCCCGCAACACCGCCAGGGGGAAAAAGACCCGGCCGGAGACTCATGTTGCGGTCCCACCAACCGTTAACCCATCAATCCTCAACGTCGGCTGCCCTACGCCCACCGGAACACTCTGGCCCTCTTTCCCGCAGACCCCGACGCCGGCGTCCAGTTGCAAATCATCGCCGACCATGCTGACTTTCGTCATGGCGTCCGGGCCATTTCCGATCAGTGTCGCGCCGCGCACCGGTCGGGTCACCTTGCCTTTCTCGATCAGGTAGGCTTCGCTGGCGGAAAAAACAAAACGGCCAGAAGTGATATCGACCTGGCCACCGGCAAAATTGACTGCGTAGAGGCCGCGATCCACCGACGATATGATCTCTTCTGGCGCGTGATCGCCTGGCAACATGTAGGTGTTGGTCATGCGCGGCATTGGAAGGTGCGCGAAGGACTGACGCCTGCCGTTGCCGGTGGGCTGCATACCCATGAGGCGCGCATTCATCTTGTCCTGCATGTAGGTTCGCAGAATCCCGTCCTCGATCAACACGGTTTGGCCAGTGGGCGTGCCTTCGTCGTCGACGGTCAGCGATCCGCGCCGCTCGGCCAGCGTGCCGTCATCGACGATGGTGACGCCTTTGGCGCATACCTGCTCACCGATCCGCCCACTGAAGGCCGAGACGCCTTTGCGATTAAAATCACCCTCGAGGCCATGGCCGACGGCCTCATGCAACAGCACGCCCGGCCAACCCGGCCCTAACACGACGGTCATGGTGCCCGCGGGGGCATCCTCGGCCTCGAGATTAACCAGCGCCTGCCGAACGGCCTCATCCGCATACTGACGCCAGTTGTCCGACTCGATGATCCGATCGTAGGCGAATCGTCCCCCGCCCCCATGACTTCCCTGCTCACGCCGCCCGTTCTGCTCCGCGATCACCGTCACAGACAGGCGCACCAGGGGCCTGACATCAGCGGCGAGATCACCATCCGCGGCAGCAATCAGGATGGTTTCATGGCTGGCGGCCAGGTTGACGATAACCTGGCTGACGCGCGGGTCGAGGGAACGCGCATAGGCATCGATCTGGCGCAATACGTCGACTTTAGCGTCAGCCGCGAGCGAGGAGACCGGATCAACCGGGCGATAGAGCCCCTCGGGCGACTGTCGGCGCCAGGCCTGGACGGCGCCTTCAGATCCGCCGGCTGATATGGCTCGCGCTGCGGTGGACGCCTGCATGAGGGAAGGCAAAACAATCTCATCCGCGTAGGCAAATCCGGTCTTGTCCTGACTCACAGCGCGGATCCCGACACCCTGCTCGGAACCATGCGACGCATTGCGAACACGGCCGTCTTCGAGGGACCACACCTCATGTGCGACCTTTTGGAAATAGAGGTCTCCCGCATCCACACGAGCCCCCATGAGGTGGCTCAACACACGGTTGAGATCCCCCTGATCCAGCCCCCCGGGAGCCAGCAACTGGTGCTCAGCGATCTGTAGCAGGTCTGTCATTTTCTGTCTCTCCAGCGGATTGCGGCTCCATGGGAATCCGTACCACCCTGGGTTCCTTCCAGGGCCCCGTGATCGAATATCGGGCCTCGGCTGCCTCACCCAGGCTTTTCTGGAACAGCCCCTGCAAGGCAAGCCCGGCTGCGGCACCGCCTGGGCCCGCGGCGATCGCGCCAAGCACGGGCAAAGCCTGTCCCACGCCGGGTTTGATGCTCAGGATATAGTCGAACGTCTGCTCGTCGAGGCTTGAGCTTCCCTTGATCTCCATGGTAGCCGCGGTGGACTTCAGTACCAGATCGTTGGTGTGCGCGATACCGTTTTCAAGGGTGATCGCGCCGGCCGCCTCATCAAAGCTGAAGCCGGATCCGAAAACGTCCCGAAAGTCAAAAGCCAGGCGCCTGGGCAGTGCGGTGATACTCATCAGCCCCACCATGCGCCCGGCGCCCGCGTCCGCGTTGATGATGGTGCCCTGGATGACATTGAAATTCATCTCACCGTTAAGGCGAGCCAGGGCAAACTCGGCCGGAGGACCAGGCCACCAGGCATCGTAGCGAACCACGGTTTGCCCACCCTCGAGCACGGATGATATGTCCAGGGCGTCAATCAGGGACCCCAGGCTTTCCGAGGTCATCACGATATCGAAATCGGAACGCTCGCCGGTGTCATCCTTGACCCAGTCACCGCGCGCGTTAAGCGTGAAATCAGGCGAATGTGCTTCGATGGAAGCGATCCTGAATCCGTCGCCTCTTGGATAGGCTTCGATCCTCGTTTCTCCCAATTCAAGCCCAAGATAGCTGAATCGGTCGATATAGATGTGCATCTCGGGAAGCGTTGCAGGGTCTGTTTCTGAGACCGTATCGCCCGTTCCGGGCGGCGGGAGAAACAGCCGATCCAACTGGGCAATAACGCTGTGAGAGCCGTCATCGGAACGGCTGTAACGCATCCCTCCGGCCAGCTGCTGACTGTCGAAGGACCCTCTCAGGATTTCCTCCTCATAGCCAATCTCCAGGTCCACGTCGGGGAACTCCCGACCCAGCATGAGCAACGAGTCGGCGTGCAGCAATATGGGCTTCAACACCAGGTCTCCGTCCGCGGATCGCTCGGCGAACCGATCTGTCAGGCTTTGCACCCACGCATCGAGATCCAGTCGCGAAACATCGCCAGCCAGGCTGAATTCGCCTGCCGAGGGCAAACTGGCTGCGCCCGGGCCCAGCTGGAAATGGGCCCGCCGAAGCCCGTCGAAACCATCCGGGACATCGAACAGCATCTTGATCCGGTCCTTGAGATCCACGGAGCAGAGCGGATTTTCGGCCCGGATGGGATACCGCAGCGACAACGGCCACGCTTCCGGCACCGCCTTATTCAACGGCTCCGGCAAGTCGATACTGACGCCCTGGAGATTCGAGCTTACTTCCAGCCAGATGTCACCCGGGGTCTCACCAACGCGATCTTCCACCGTCAGGACTGCCTGCATAGCGGCAGAGCCATCCAGTGCCCGCAACAGGGGTTCACTGGCGACGAGCGGCTCGGGCAGGACTTCCATGATGGGCCAGTCTCCCCACATCTCGCTGCGGAAAGTCGAACGTTCGCCCCACGTCGCGTCCAGGTTCAGCTGCCCTGGAAGCCCGCGATAGGCCACGCTCAGCTCACTCGCGTTCAGCGAGTCCTGATCGAAGCTGACCCGACCGCTGACGTCGGACAGGCTGAAATCGGATCGCAACTCCGTAAAGCCATTTCCCGGGAGTTCGATATCTCCGGACACGGCAAGCTGCCCATCGGCGCGCCCAATCGGAATGGTCAGCGCGCCGGCAATGGCCGCCTCGCCACTGAACTCGAACTGATCAAGATCCAACTCTGACCGGGTCAGCAGCGGAGTCTGGCGAATAAACCGAAGCAAACCGGGCAAGGTCGTGTCCGTCTGGTAACGCAGGTCCAGCACCGGGGCCCGGAGGTTCTTGATATCGGCGGTCACCTCGCGAACGCGGTTGCCGGAAAGATCGGCCAGCTCAGCCGCCACGCTCATCGACACGCCCTCGAAAACCGCCGACCCCGTGGCGCCGGCCGCGCGCGGCCAGGCTTGATAGTAGTCCAGGTCGAGATCGCGAAAGCGGATCGCCGCCTCCAGATGCCCCTCGTTGCCGCTGAACGGCCAGTCGTCCATGTCACCGCGCAGACTCAAGTGGGCCGAGTCCACAGAGCCCCTGACCAGGCTTCTGCTCAACCAGTCACTGATCTTCGGTTTGACCAACGCGTGCGGCCAGTAGGCATCCATCTGAGCCACGTCCGCGCGCTCCACCACCACGTTGATATCAACGGCTGGCTTACCCTCGGTTTTGGCAAAATGCAATTTTCCTGCGGCGCTGATCATGTCATTGTTCAGCTGGCAGTCACGGGCATGAACCTGCCATTTTCCACCCCAGCCGATATCCAGGGTACACGCCATATCGGCTTCCAGTGTCCGGCGGAAATTTCTGGGCCAGTCGATATTGACCCGCTGACCGCTGAAAGAGGCTTTGCCGCTGCCCGCCGCGAGATCGGCCTCCCCGCTGATGCCGCTCACATCGGGCCAGCGTCCCCAGTCGGAGGCGCTAACCTGATCAAATTGCCCTGCCGCCCGGTACAGGCGCCATCGACGATCCAGCACCAGCTCGAAATCTGAAACCCGCCCTTCGATCCGTCTGGGTATGTGACGCGGCCACTGGGTTCGATAGACCGACATGATGCGCTGAGTCAGCTGGAGCGGAAAACCGAGGGCCAGCGAGTCGGCGCTGACCCAGAGCCCCAAATTACCGGGCAGATTGCGTTCCACTGACAGGCGATCAGAGCCCCAGCGCACGCCATTTTCCTCGATATCGAATTCGGAAAAATCGAGCCGCCACGCTTTGCGGCTATTGAAGCGCCAGTTGAAACGGGCATTGAGGTGGTCGAGCGGGAGCGCATCGTTTTCTCCGGCCACCTCGGCGTCTCTGAGGTCAACGACCCCTTGCATGCTCTGACCCTGTTCTCGCGCCCATTCACCCCAAAGCTCCGCGTTCAGTCGGCCGGCGCGTGGGATCAGCGGGTGCGTCGCCATCTGTCCGGCAAGCTCTCCAGCCAGCGCCCCAACCATCAATTCGCGGGTCTTGGCATGCCAGCGAGCGCCGCTCAGTTTCTGGTTGCCATCGAGTTCCAGCAAAAGCGTGGCCTTCAGATCACCCAGCACCATCTCACCGGCCTGGTTGGACAGGCCGGCCTCGATTTCCACGGCGATCTCCTGGCCATTCAGCTGCAGCCGTCCACGAACCTCCGTGAACCGGGCCGATATCCCTTTTGCAGGCATGCTGAGGCTCAGCCGAGAGTCCTCCAGGCGAAGCTGCCCCACGATCTCGAGCAGGTTGGTGTCGGTGCCGTCTTGGGGGTAGGCTTCACGTCCAGAAACGCCCAGCCCGGAAAGCGCCCAGCGGCCGTCTTCGGTCTGTTCCAGGGCAAGATCAGCACCGATGATATGGAAACTGTAAACGGGCTCACCAGGCAACAGGCTGTTGATCGGCTTGATATCCAGTGCCGCGCGTTGAACGGCAATCTCGCCTTCTTCCTCGCCTGGCGCAATGAACGTCAGACCCTGCAGGCTGATCCTCGGGCCAAAAGCCTTCCATTCTCCGGTGAAACTCTCAATTTTTACCGGTCGGCCGAACTCATTGGACAACCAGGTCTCCAACTGCGGTTGGTACTTGGTGCTGTAGGGCATGAGCAGTTTGCCGATACCCACCGCGATTGCGGCGACGATCGTAACCAGGGTAAGTGCGGTCCAAAGTATGGAGCGCAGCCGGGCCAGCAGAATCCGTACTCGGCTCATGGGCAAGGACAGGGCCGCGGCCGCGTTGGATTAGAGCAGCACCACATCAAACTGCTCCTGTTCGTATTGCTCCTCGCGCTGAAAGCGAATGGTCTTTCCGATCAATTCTTCCAGCTCGGCGACCGATGTCGACTGCTCATCCAGTATCAGGTCCACCACCACGGGCGCCGCGAACACCAGCAACTTGTCCGCCTCGAACTGGCGGCCTGAACGCATGATCTCTCTGAACACCTCCGAGCAAACCGTCTCCGCGCTCTTGATGAAACCGCGACCGGAGCAAGCGGCGCATGGCTCGCACAACAGGTGACCCAGGCTGTCCCGAGTGCGCTTACGGGTCATCTCGACCAGCCCCAACGGCGAAATATCATTGACCTGGTTTCGCGCGTTATCTCGCTGCAAGGCCTGTTCGAGCGCGCGCATGACCTGCCGCTGATGCTCATCCTCATTCATGTCGATAAAATCAATAATGATGATGCCGCCCAGGTTTCTCAGTCGGAGCTGCCGGGCGATGGCCTGAGAGGCCTCAAGGTTGGTTTTGTAGACGGTTTCTTCCAGCGTCCGGTGGCCCACGTAAGCGCCGGTGTTGACATCGATGGTGGTCATTGCCTCGGTCTGATCGATAATCAGATACCCCCCGGACTTCAGGCGAACCTCGCGTTGAAGCGCCTGGTTGATGTCATCTTCAATGCCATATAAATCAAAAATAGGCCGCGCGGGCTCATACCTTTCAATCCTGGACACCCAATCCGGAAGAAAGCGGGACACGAACGCGCGAACCCGGTTGAACCCTTCCAGTGAGTCAATTCGGACTTTCTCTACCCCGCTGTGCATCAGGTCTCTCAAGGCACGCAACGGCAGGGAGAGATCATCGTAAAGACAGTCCCCCGGGGCAGCACTGCGCATACGCTCACCCAAACTCTCCCAAACCTTCCCCAGGTAAGTCATGTCCGCAGACAGGGCGAACTCATCCACGCCTTCCGCGTTGGTGCGCACAATGTAGCCACGGCTGCCTTGATCCTGGCGCAAGGTCTCAACCATACCTTTAAGCCGTTCGCGCTCCTGGTCATCCTCGATCCGAACGGACACGCCGATGCCGTCCCCCTCCGGCAGCAGAACAAGAAACCGCGAAGGGATACTCAGATTGGTGGTCAAACGGGCACCCTTGGTGCCAATGGGGTCTTTTACGACCTGCACGACGATATTGGACTGCTCCCTGACCAGATCCTGGATCAATGGCTGAGGAGCTACCTGTTGCTGATCACCTTCCTGGGTATCGTCCGTAGAGAACGCTGGAGGGCGCGCGATGTCTGATGCATGCAGAAATGCGGTTCGCTCCAGCCCGATATCCACGAAGGCAGCCTGCATCCCCGGAAGCACGCGCGAGACCTTGCCCATGTAAATATTGCCGAGATAGCCATAATGGCTGGCGCGATCCAGCCAGACTTCCTGGATCAGTCCATTTTCCACCACCGCCACCCGGGTCTCGGCCGGCGTGATGTTAATTAAAATTTCTTCGCTCACAGGCGAGTTACCCCGACCCGCCAGGCGCCACCTGGCAGACCCATCATGAACCACCCGCTAGGATAGCATTTTGACGCGCCCATACCCCTGCCCCCTGGTCAGTCGAGCAGCCCTGCCTGATGCAGGACTGTCGCCGTTTCAAACAACGGTAAACCCATCACGCCGGAGAAACTTCCGTCAATATGGCTGATCCAGCGCGCCGTCAGACCTTGAACCGCGTAAGCACCCGCCTTGTCCATGGGTTCGTCTCCTTTGCAGTACTCAACGATCCAGTCATCCGGAATGGGAGCGAAGGTGACTTGGGTCCGGTTCACGAGGCTCGAGACATGCTGATCGTCCAGCGCGACCGCAACCGCAGAGATCACCTCGTGCCGACAACCTGACAGCTTTCTCAGCATCCGCTCCGCTTCTTCACGAGAGCCCGGTTTGAGCAGAATCTCATCCTTGAGCACCACGATCGTATCCGCACCCAGTGCGGGTGTCGCCCGGCCGGCCATGCGCCAGCCCTCGGTTGCCTTGCCCCGGGCAAGGCGCTCTGCATAGACGCCCGGCGACTCACCAGGCAGCAGGCTTTCATCGATATCCGCGTCCAGCGTCGTAAAAGGAACGGCCAGCTGGCCCATCAATTCGTGCCGGCGCGGAGACGCGGAAGCGAGAATGATCTTCATGTGCTCTCAGGCTCTGTGATAGGGATGATTCTGCAAGACGGTCCAGGCGCGATAGAGTTGTTCCGCCAGCACAACGCGAACCAGTGCATGCGGCAGTGTCAGCGGCCCCAGCGACCACTTCAGCTCAACCCGATCGAGACACTCGGCACCCAGCCCATCAGGGCCGCCAATCAGAAAACAGATGTCCTGCCCCTCTTGCATCCAGCGTTCCAGCCGGCGCGCCAGGTCTGCCGTGGACCAGGCACTGCCTCTCTGCTCGAGCGCAACCGTACGCATGCCCGATGCGGCCGCCAGCAATGCCTTGCTTTCCTGCTTGCGCAGGCGCTCGATGTCCGCATTCCGCCCCCGGTGGGCTACCGGGATCTCGCGCAGTTGGAGCCCCAGCGTGGGCGGCAGTCTCCGGCTGTAATCCGTCCAGGCCGAACTGACCCAGTCCGGCATACGCTGCCCCACGGCGGCCACTCTCAGGTGCATGGAATCAGGCTTTGGCGCCCGTGCCGGATCGGCGGTCGGCACTGGCCTCCCAAAGTTTTTCCAGGTTATAGAATGCGCGGGTCTGCGGCAGCATCAAGTGCACGATGACGTCATTGAGGTCGACCAGAATCCACTCTGCCTCGCGATCGCCCTCAATACCCAACGGCGGACAACCCGCCTGTTTCGCATTCAACACGACCTTCTCAGCCATGCCTTTGAGGTGACGGGTTGAATTTCCGGACGCGATGACAAGCGTGTCAGTGAGCGAACTTCTGCCGCGCACGTCTATGGTTTGAACATCGATGGCTTTGAGATCCTCGAGGCTGGTCATGACCAGTTCTTGCAGCTGCCCGGAGGTGAGAGGTTCTAACGCTGTTTGTTCGTTCAAATGTTCCGCCGTCAGTGGTCTTCGGATAAGGCGCAATTCTATCGCGTAGGGGAATGGGTACTCAAGCAAACACCTTCGGCACGACTAGCGGTACAGCCCGTGTTCGGAGATGTAGTCAACAACGGCGCCCGGCGCCAGAAAACGCGGGGAGCGGCCCAGGCGGACAAGCTCGCGTATGCGTGATGAGGATATTTCCAGCTGCGTGACTTCGATTTCGCACACCCGCCCGTGCGAGCAGGCAGCGAGCGCTCCAACGTCGGTCACGGTGTGCGTCGCGTAGAATTCCGCAAGCTCGGCCGAAAGCTCGGAAACCGCTCCGGGCCTGCGCATGACGGCGATATGGGCCAGTTCGATCAACCGCTCCCACTGATGCCATTGGTCCAGGCTGGCAGCACTGTCCCGGCCAACGATGAGCACCACCGGCCGGTCTCCGGCCTCGGAGCGAATCTCCTGTAGCGTGTCGACCATCCAGGAGGGGCCTGGTCGCTGGACTTCGCGAAGATCGATGCCCAGACCGGGCAGCGCGGCCGTTGCCAGGCGCAGCATCTCGACCCGATGATGGGCCGGCGTGACCGCGTTGTCCCTGAGCGGCGGCTGACCCGCCGGCAGCAAACGCATGTCGCGCACGCCCAGCCGCTCGCGGACTTCCCATACCGGGCGCAAATGGCCAAAGTGGACCGGGTCGAACGTCCCTCCAAATATACCGATCATGCCGCTCTGGCCCCGATTGAGCTTCTAGGCCGCGCATACAGCGCAGACCAGTCGATCAAGGCTGTGCCATTCGTCGCCTGACGCCATACCTTTGCTCTGCCGGTCAATCATGGACAGCGCCTGGAATACATCGTTGAGCCGCTTGCGAGAAAGCCGGCTGGCCGCCGCGCGCATTGAACCCTGCTTCGCCTGCCAGATGTTGAGACGACGAAACATGTGCTGCTCGCTTTGCCCGGCGGCGCGTCCGGCGCGAAAGGCTTCAAGCAAGGTGAATTCACGATACAGAGCGCCCGTGATCAACTGGATGGCGATTCCGGCCCGCCGCAAGCCCGAGGCCATTCTCAGGCCCTCAGCGGCCCGGCCGGCCAGCATGCAGTCGGACAGTTGGAAACTGTCGAACTGAGCGCTGTCGGCGACGGCCTTGTGCACATCGTCCGCCGTCAGTTTTCCCGGCCCTTTCATCAGTAGCAATTTCTCGATCTCCTGGCGAGCAGCCAGGAGGTTTCCTTCGAGCCGCTCGGCCAGCATCATGACCGCCTCACGCTCCGGTTTGAGCCCCACGGCTTGCAGGCGGCCAGAGATCCAGCCAGGCATATCCGCGGGCTTCACCGGCCAGATGTCGAGCCTTACGCCCGCCTTGTCTAGCACACCCGCCCATTTTGAATTTCGGGAGCTTTTATCCCACTGCTCCTCGCAGCTGATGACCAACAGGGTATCGGGGTCCGGGCTGGCCGCCCATTCCGTCAGCGCCTTGCTGCCATCCCGGCCAGGCTTTCCCTTAGGCATCCTCAGGTCAATGATTTTTCGGGACGCAAACAGCGAGGGGGCCATGCCGGCATCGGCCAGGGACTGCCAATCAAAGTCTTTACTGACCTGAAGCAGCTCACGCTCCAGGAAGCCATCGGCCTTCGCGGCGGCAAAAACAAGATCACGGCTTTCCTCGACCAGGAGCGGTTCCTGGCCGGCAATCAGGTAAAGAGGCGCAAGACCGCCCTGAAGATGGTCCGGCAACTGCTGAATGCGAATCGGCACCGCTCAGGATCCGGCCGTGCCCAGCCTGCGAAGCGTCAGTCTGGCCAGTGTGTCGGCCATTTCCCGGCGCAGCTGCTCATCCTCTTGCGCGGCGCCGAGAATGTCTCGTTCGTCAAAGCTGATGACGCGGCTCTGCTCTAGCGTCTGCTCGCTGACGAGCACATTTCCCTCCGCGTCAAGCAGGGAAAACTTCACCGTGTGACGCAAGCGGTATTCCCTGACCCGGGCATTATCGCCGATGGTCAGAATCTCCTTGCGGACCCGGTTCAGCGGCACCTGCAGCACCGACGTGCCTGATGCATCCTCTACCAGGTCACTGCCATTTTGTTCCAGCAGGATCGAAAGGCGCCTGGCGTAATCGCTGTAGGGGTCCTGAACAACCATTCGCACCAGCGCCATTTCCGCCGGCAACTCCGCCTGCTGTGGAAGATGGAAACCACATCCCGTCAGGGCCAGTGCGAGCAACACGGTTGAGATCCATCTGGACACGGTTCAAGCCACCACAATGTTCAGCAGCCGGTCCGGAATATGGATCACCTTGCGAATCGCGCCATCGGCGAGATGGCGCTGAACATTGGCTTCCGCCAGCGCAGCCGCCTGGACGGCGTCCTTGTCACTGCCGGCCGGCATCTCCAACCGCGCTCTCACCTTGCCGTTCACCTGGACCACGACCTGCACGCTGGAACGCTGACGGGCCGACTCATCGACTTCTGGCCAGGCGGCATCGATCAGGGGACCCGCTTCACCAAGCCGGTGCCAGAGTTCATCACAGATATGCGGTGTGATCGGCGCCAGTAAGCGAACAATGCCTTTCCAGGCCTCGTCCCGAACCGCCCCACCCTGTGGGCTGTCGTCATTGAACCTGCTCAGGTGGTTGGTCAGCTCCATGATGGCTGCAATGGCGGTGTTGAAGGTGTATCGGCGCGCGATATCGTCACCGACCTTGGCAATGGTGTCGTGCAGCATGCGCCGGATGTCTTTTTGCTGACCGGTCAATGCACCCGTATCCAGGCGGTCGCAAGGGCCAGCCTCGACGTGCTTAATGACCTGCGACCAGAGACGCTTCAGATACCGAAAAGCGCCCTCGACGCCGGAATCGGACCACTCCAATGACTGATTGGCCGGTGAGTCCGAAACCGAGAACAAACGGACGGTATCGGCGCCATAACGATCCACCATGCTTTGTGGGTCGACACCGTTGTTTTTTGACTTCGACATTTTCTCGACGCCGCCGACCATGACCGGTTGCCCGTCTTCATGCAGCGTGGCGCCGAGCGGCTTGCCTTTCTCGTCGCGATCCACATCGACATCCGCGGGGTTGTACCAGTGGACGCTGCCATCGGCCTCCTCGCGGTAGTAGGTGTCGGCAACCACCATCCCCTGGCACAACAGGCGGGTGGCCGGTTCATCGCAATGCACCAGCCCCTCGTCACGCATGACCTTGTGGTAGAAGCGAAAATACATGAGGTGCAGGATGGCGTGCTCGATGCCGCCAACGTACTGGTCTATCGGAAACCAGTAATTGACGCGATCATCCACCATGGCATCCGCCCCGGGGCAGGCGTAACGGTGCATGTACCAGGAAGACTCCATGAAGGTATCGAACGTGTCCGTTTCGCGCTCGGCGGCGCCACCGCAACGGGGGCAGGTTGTTTTGCGCCAGTCAGGGTCTGCCTTGATGGGCGAGCGAACGCCCATGAATTCGACATCCTCGGGCAGCAGGACAGGCAGCTGATCATCCGGAACGGGAACCGCGCCGCAATCCGGGCAATAAATAACCGGTATCGGGCAGCCCCAATAGCGTTGCCGGCTGACGCCCCAGTCACGCAGGCGGAAATTGACTTTGCGCTCGCCCATGCCTTGCTTTTCAAGCCACGCGGTCGCGGCCTCTTTGGCCTGGGCGACCTCCATGCCGTCCAACCAGTCGCTGTTGATGGCCGGGCCGTCCTCGACCCAGGCCTCGCCTTCCCAGCCCTCGGGCGGCTGCACCGTGCGAACGATCGGCAGGTCATGAACCCTGGCAAAATCCCAGTCGCGCTGGTCCTGGCCGGGAACAGCCATGATGGCGCCCGTGCCATAACCCATCAGGACATAGTCGGCGAGATACAGCGGGACCGGCCTTTCCGTAAACGGATTGAACAGGTAAGCGCCCGTGAACACGCCACGTTTTTCCAACGCGCCGCCCTCCGCCATCCGATCTTCCTCGCTGGCAGAAGCGGCCTGGTCCACAAACGCGGCGACGGCCGCGGCCTGCTCCGTGGCGGTGACTCGGGCAACCAGTTCATGCTCCGGAGCCAGTACGGCATAGGTCATGCCGAAAGACGTGTCAGGGCGAGTCGTGAAGACCCGCACGCCCAGCCCGTCAGGGTGAGGGGCGCCATGCTCGTCACAAACCTTCATTTCGAATTCGCAGCCCTCGGACCGGCCAATCCAGTTACGCTGCATGATCTTGACCGCGTCGGGCCAACCCTCGAGCGCGTCGAGCTCGCGGAGCAGTTCCTCGGCATAGTCCGTGATTTTCAGAAACCACTGGGGGATCGACTTGCGCTCCACCACGGCACCGGAACGCCAGCCCCGGCCGTCAACGACCTGCTCATTGGCCAGAACAGTTTGGTCAACAGGATCCCAGTTGACCTCCGCGTCTTTTCTGTAGGCCATGCCCTTCTTCATCAGCCGGGTGAACATCAGCTGCTCCCAGCGGTAATAGTCAGGCTTGCACGTGGTGACCTCTCGCGACCAGTCGTATCCAAACCCCATGCGGTCTAGCTGCGAGCGCATGTGTTCGATGTTCTGGTAGGTCCAGCTGGCGGGCGCCGTCTTGTTCTTGATGGCCGCGTTCTCGGCCGGCAGGCCAAAAGCGTCCCAACCCATGGGCTGCAGGACATTCTTGCCCAGCATTCGATGGTAGCGGCTGATGACATCACCAATCGTGTAATTGCGCACATGACCCATGTGCAGCGCACCTGAAGGATAAGGCAGCATGGAAAGGCAGTAGAACTTCTCCCGGGAGGGGTCTTCCGTGACGGCAAACACGTCGTCCCGCCGCCACTGTTGCTGTACGCGCGATTCGATCTCGGCGGGATTGTAGTTTTGCTGGGTCATCGGACCAACCTGGAAAAGGACATGGAATATCTCTAACAGGCTGAAAGCTTAACTGACCCCCCGTCGGCAGGAAACCCCTTCCCCCTTCCTTTCGCTGGATACCTACACCGCTGAGCGCATGCCCATCAGGAACGCGCGCGGATGTATCCCAGCAGCCCGCTCAGTCCGGGCAGATCAACCGCTTCGCCCGCGAGACCGCTTTGCACCTCTGGCGCCAGCTGTTTGCCCAGTTCCACGCCCCACTGGTCGAAGGCGTTGATGTCCCACAGCGCGCTCTCCACAAACACCTTGTGCTCATACAGCGCGAGCAGCCTGCCGAGATTTTCGGGCGTGAGTTCGTCCAGCATCAGCACCTCGCTCGGACGATTACCGTGGAAGACCCGGTGAGGCAGCAGATCTTCCGCGCCACTCACGCCGTCGGATTTCATCTGCTCCAGTGTTTCGCTGCTGGACCGCCCGCAAGCCAGGGCCGTGGCCTGGGCCAGCATGTTGGCCAGCAATTCGCTATGGGCCTCGGTATCACCGTGCGACGGCCTGATCACGCCGACGAAATTGACCGGAACGACGTCCGTGCCCTGGTGCAGCGCCTGGAACACGGAGTGCTGGGCCTCCGTCCCGCTCTCACCAAAAACAACCGGACTGGTGGCATGGGCACAGGGCGACCCGTCCGTGGTCACGGCCTTGCCGTTCGATTCCATGATGACCTGCTGCAGGTGGCTGTGCAGCAAACGCAGTCTGGAATCGTATGGAAACACCGCCCATGAGCCGAATCCGCAGACATTTCTGTGCCAGACCCCGATCAAGCCCATCAGGATGGGCATGTTGTCCGCTGGCTCCGCCTCAAGAAAATGCCTGTCCATGTCGGCAGCGCCGGCCAGCAATTCCTTGAACGCCTTTGGCCCCATGGAGGCCGCGGCACTCAGGCTCACCGCAGACCATAGCGAGTACCGTCCACCCACCCAGTCGGGCAAATAGAAGATATTTTCCGCGGGGATGCCAAAAGCGACTGCTCTTTGGTCCGCGCCGGTGACCGCGAACAGCCTTCTGGCCACTTCGGCATCAACAAGTGACTGAGCCAGCCAGTCCCTCACATGCCGCGCATGCAAGAGCGTGTCCCCGGTCGTGAAACTTTTCGAAGCAGCCACCATGATGGTCGTCCTGGGATCCAGCGATGGCAGCAACGCTTCCCTGGCATGCGCGTCAACCGAGCCCAGAAAATGCAGACGTGGCACCGACCCGGCCCGGCTGCCCAGGGCCTCGTGGATGAGCTGGGTGCCCAGCAGAGATCCCCCGATCCCGATATGGACAATATCGGTGACCGCGGCTGGCCGCTCTCCGGGCAGGCGCCCCTCATGCAAAGCGCCCGCAACATCGAGCATGTCCTTCACGGACTGCAAAGCCCGCTCTGCGTCCTTGGGACGCTGCGCCAGCTCAACGCAATCGCCGCGCAGAAGCATGTGCAGGGCTGGACGTTTTTCTGTGAGATTCACCGCATCGCCAGCAAACAAACGGTCGCGGGCTTTCAGCACGCCGCGCGTATGGGCGCGCTCCAGCAGCGCCGATTTCGCCGCCTCGTCAATATGGACCCGGGAGTAATCCAGCAACAATCCGCCCAGACGACAACTGAATGAGTCGAATCGACCGGGATCGGAGAGCATTTCGGCCATCGGGCGGGCCTTCAAATCATTGTTGTATTTCTGCAACACTTTATCCATTGAGCTTTTCCCAATCAGGATGAGTAAGGCCAAATCCACGCGTTAAAAGAGAGAGGGATATCACACAGCCAGTGAGCCCCACGGCGAAAGGTGATGGTGATACGACGGCTGCTGAAATGCAATACCCGCGTGCGGCAACCGACATAACCTTATGATAATAAGACCTTTAATCAAATCGACCGGACCAAAAACGCAGGCCAAAAAAAACCTCTCCCCCGTGGGGGGGAGAGGCAGCTTTTTGGAGTGATGTACCCGTCTTTCGCGCCCTGCGTCCTTGGGGAACGTTGCACTTTCGCCAAGGTTGGTGGTAATAATACCACTAACCCGACAAAAAGCCAAGTAGGTTGTTGTTTCAATTCCACGGCTCCCTCAGTCCGTGTCGACCACGGAGACCCCTGATTCGGGCAATCCCTGCAACAGGTGTTGCACACGCCCTCGGGCCGGTATCACCAGCCCCGGATCGATCTCCGCCATCGGCATCAACACAAACCGGCGTCGATGCATTCGGGGATGCGGAACAATCAATCGTTCAAGGTGCAGGATAAGGTCACCGGCAAGCAACACGTCGAGGTCGATCAGGCGCGGCCCCCAGCGCCGGCCGGAACGCTCCCTGCCCATTCGGGCTTCAATGTCCTGTAGCCGCCCAAGCATGCCCATGGGCTCCTGAGGGCTGTCCAGGGCCACAACCGCGTTGACAAAATCGGGTTGATCACGGTGGCCCCACGGAGCGGTGCGATACATCCGGGATACCCGTCTGAGCGAGATTCCCGGCTGTGATGAAAGCTCGGTCAGCGCCGTTTTGACATGGGCAGCAGGATCACCGAGATTGCTACCCAATCCGATCCAGTATCGCATTACTGCCGGCCTTGACCGCCTCGCTTCCTTGACCCTGATCGGCGCCTTCGCGGCCGCCTTTTCACCGGTTCGCCCTGGGTTGACGGCCGCTCTTTTTGCGCCTGTGTCCAGAATGCCGCCAACTCGTCCAGGCGCTCGTCTTCCTCAGCGCGCAGCAAAAGGAAATCGTAAGCGGCCCGAAACTTGGGGTGACTCAATATCCGCATGGCCCTGCGACCTTTTGTGCGGTTAAGCCGGTACTGCATCAGCCAGATTTCACGGGTGACGGTACTGAACCGACGCGGGAGCGCGGTCCGTCTCACCTGCTTGAGAATCACCTCTTCACCCGCCTGCTGCAGGGCCATGTAGGCGGGCTCGCCCCGGTCCATTAGCGCCTCGTGGCGTGCCTGCACCGCAGGCCAAAGCAATGCCGCATACAGGAACGCGGGCGTGACGGATTTGCCTTCCTCAACGCGCTCATCCGTGTTCAGCAGGGCCGCGCGCAACAGCGGCCTGATGTCCGCCTTTCCGGGCTGCCGGCCGGGCTGGAGCGTGGGAAAGAGCACCCGTGTCAGGCGGAATCGCTGCAGCGCTTCCAGGGTTCTGGCAGCGTGCCCGGTCAGGAACAGCTTGCATACCTCTTCGAACAGCCTGGCCGGAGGAATGTCTTCCAGCAATCCGGCAAGTTCGGCAATGGGCTCGAGCGTGGCCGGATCCGGCTCCACGCCGAGCTTTGCCACGAACCTCGCGGCTCGCAATAAACGAACCGGATCTTCCCGGTAGCGGGTAACCGGATCCCCAATCAGCTTCAGTCGACGCTCTGCGAGATCTTCGAATCCGCCCACAAAATCGCGCACTTCACCTGTAACGGGATCCATAAACAAGGCATTGATGGTGAAGTCCCGACGAACCGCATCTTCCTCCAGCGTGCCCCACACGTTGTCGCGAAGAATCCGGCCATCGGCGTGTTTGTGCCCGGCGGCAATGGATCGCCCAGGGCCGCGGAATGTCGCTACCTCGACCAGGGTCCCCCGATAGCGAACATGGGCCAGTCGAAAACGCCGCCCAATCAGCAGACACTTGGGAAAGACCACCTTGACCTCGTCCGGCGTCGCATCGGTCGCCACGTCGAAATCCTTGGGCACCTTGCCAAGAATCAGATCACGAACACTGCCACCCACGATATAGGCCTCATAACCTGCGTGCTGCAGCCGGCGGACGACCTCAGTGGTGTGTGGACACAAATCCTTCACCGCGAGACCATGCCGTTCCGCGGGTATCACAATGGAATCTTTGATGCTAAAAACCCTGGAATGTGTTTATGTTTCAGCGCCATCCAATCATCCTGACGGATGGACAGCGAACCCGCCTTAGTTTACCATGTCGGCCCGTTTTGGCGGAGTGTTCATCACCATCGCAAAGACGGGATTCCGGTCGGAAATAAGGCCCGCGGGTCAGCCGGAATAAACGAATGAGGCTCCCTTCGTCTAGCGGTCAGGACGCCGCCCTCTCAAGGCGGAAACACGAGTTCGATTCTCGTAGGGAGCGCCAGCAACCCTGACAGGCAGAGCGAATCCAGCCCCATGACTTTTGTCGTTACCGAGAACTGCATCAAATGCAAATACACCGACTGCGTCGAGGTATGTCCCGTGGATTGCTTCCACGAGGGGCCCAATTTCCTGGTCATTGACCCGGAAGAATGTATCGACTGCACCCTGTGTGAACCCGAATGCCCTGCCGAAGCCATTTTCCCCGAGGACGATCTGCCTTCAGGGCAAGAACATTTCCTTGAACTCAACGACGAGTTGTCTCGGATCTGGCCGGTCATCACGGAAATGAAAGATCCACCGCAAGACGCTGCCGAGTGGGACGGCAAGCCGGACAAGCTGGACCTGCTCGAGCGTTAACCCCGTCCGGGTGAGGCCCCGGCGATCAGCCCAGGCGCTCCATGAAAACACCCAGTACGTGCTCGGCGGCGCCGGTGTCTGCCGGCGCGCCCGTGTTGTACTGCAGGTAGACTCGCGTTTGCTCACCATCTGCTTGCAGGCGCGTCTTGTAGGCCCCGGAATAGTTGGCCCCCCGATCGTTGCGCCAGAACATCATCTTCTGGAAAAAACTGCGGCTGTCCGTATTCATCTGGAAATACTCGAACGTGTACGCGCCGTTCTCCCCGCGCTCCAGCACCCGCATACCGCTGCGCTCGATCGCGAATCCCAGGCGGCGCGCGACGCTCTCTGGCGTATCCTTTACCTGCAGGTATACCCCATCCGCCGACCACGCCATGAACGCGTTGGTATCACCGCGACCGCCGGTGGCCACCGCCCTGGGCGGTCCGGGGCTGAGTTCATCACCGGAGGGCATGCGCATGGGCGGAACAGCAATCTGCACGGGTCGCACGAAAACCAGTTCATCCAGGTCCTCGGGCACCGTTAAAGGGGCTCCATCCCTGCTCTCCACATACTCGGGTGGCTTATCCCTGAACAGGGAACAGGCCGGGAGGGGCACCACCAAAATTGACCCGAGCATCAGGGTCTTGATCCAATCTGACTTCATAGCAATGGCTTCTTTCTCGCTTCCGCGCGTATGGCGCGCCGAATGACCGCATGGCCACACTTCATGAGGCTGCGTCCCTCGCATATCATTCCGAGCCGCTTCCATATTGGCAGCGCGCCCATCAGGATGCACGGAAACCGACAGGCCTTGGAACACCGATGAACGGGCCTTGGCAACGTGGCGGCCATGGTACTTGCGGACCCCGCTCCTGACAAGTATCCTGCCGAGAGTTCCGGTGGCCGGGATCTGACCCCCACCACGCACGAATACTGAGGTGCTCATGGTCCAGCTTGGTCAACCCGTAGACGACTTCAAACTACCCGCCACTGGCGACAAACACCTGGCACTTCACGACTTCAAAGGACAGAAACTGGTCCTTTACTTCTACCCCAAGGACAACACACCCGGCTGCACCCGCGAGGGGCAGGCATTTCGCGACGCATTCGAAGCCTTCCAGGCTGCCGGCGCCACCATTCTCGGCGTTTCACGGGACAGCGTGCGCACCCATGAGAATTTCTGCGCCAAGCACGCTTTTCCGTTCGATCTGATTTCAGACGCAGACGAGTTACTCTGCAAACAGTTCGATGTGATCAAGGAAAAGAACATGTATGGCCGCAAATACATGGGCATCGAGCGCAGCACTTTTCTGATCGATGAAAACGGCGTGTTGCAGGCGCAATGGCGCAAGGTCAAGGTGCCGGGTCATGTTGAAGAGGTCCTCGAAGCCGTCAAGAAGCTGTAAGCAACCTGGGAGATCCTGCCCGAATGGGAAAAAACAAACGGCTGTACGTCGTTGACACCAATGTGTTGATGCACGACCCCACCGCGCTGTTCCGGTTCGAAGAACACGACATTTTCATTCCAATGATGGTGCTGGAGGAACTCGACGCCGCCAAGAAAGGGCTGTCTGAAGTCAGCAGAAATGTGCGGCAGGTGAGCCGGTTCATTGGAGAGATGATGAGCCACCAGGGCGCCACCGACCTGGCGGACGGGCTGGAACTGCAAATCCCCGACGGTCTCGATCTGCCCCAAAGCCGGGGACGGCTCTTCTTCCAGACCCGGATGCCGGAAAAACATTCAAACCTGCTTCGCGACGGGTCCTTCGCCGACAATGAAATTCTCAGTACCGCTGTCTCCCTGAAAGAGAGCAGCGAAGCGCAGGACGTTATCCTCGTCTCCAAGGACATCAATCTGCGCATCAAGGCGGCCATTGTCGGCGTCACAGCCGAGGACTATTTCAATGACCGGGCGCTCGATGACCTGAGCCTGCTTTACAAGGGGATGGAAACCAGGAGCCAGTCATTCTGGGATGAGCGCCCCGATGTGGATTCCTGGAGTGAAGGGGGCGATACGTTTTATCGTGTTCCCCGACTGGAAGACGAAAACTGGTACCCCAACCAATGTATCGTGATCGGTGAGGGCGAGGGCGTCGAGGCCATCGTGAGCTCGGTTCATGAAAACCACGTCATCCTCCGCCTCGTTTCCGACTATTCCAATGGAAAACAGAGCGTCTGGGGCATACAGGCGCGAAACCGGGAGCAGAATTTCGCTCTCAACCTGTTGATGAATCCGGATATCGACTTCGTCACGCTGCTCGGCACCGCCGGCACCGGCAAGACATTACTGACCCTGGCAGCGGGGCTGGCTCAAACCCTGGACGACTCCTGTTATTCGGAGATCATCGTCACCCGGGCCACCGTTTCCATCGGGGAGGACATCGGCTATCTGCCCGGCACCGAGGAGGAAAAAATGACGCCCTGGATGGGCGCGCTGACAGACAACCTGGAGGTGCTCACCCAACCCCAGGAGGGCGGCGAATGGGGTCGCGCCGCCACCAATGACCTGCTGGCCAATCGCGTCAAGGTTCGCTCACTCAATTTCATGCGCGGCCGAACCTTTTTCAATCGCTATGTCATTATCGACGAAGCGCAGAACATCACACCAAAACAAATGAAGGCGCTGCTCACCCGGGCCGGGCCGGGCACCAAGATGGTCTGCCTTGGCAATGTCGAGCAAATTGACACGCCGTATCTGACGGAAACGACCTCTGGCCTGACCTATGCTGTCGACCGTTTCCAGGACTGGGAACATGGCGGCCACATTACCCTCCGGCGGGGTGAGCGATCCAGGTTGGCGGATTTTGCTTCGGAGGCGCTGTAACCCGAGAACTTCGGGTCAGGCGGGGGCTTGGTTGCCACTGTCTGCCGGCGCCTGATCGGCATCGGCCTCACCCACATCCTGCGCCCGGGGCCAGGCCTGAAGAACCGCCTTGACCAGCGTGGCCAGCGGTATCGCGAAGAAGACACCCCAGAAACCCCATAGCCCGCCAAACACCAGGATCGCGACAATGATCGCCACGGGATGCAGGTTCACGGCTTCGGAAAACAACCAGGGTACCAACACGTTGCCGTCCAGTAACTGGATGATGCCATAGGCGATCATGACCTTGCCGAAATCCCATCCCCAGCCCCACTGAAAAAATGCCACCAGGGCGATGGGCAAGGTGACCACCGCCGCCCCGATGTAGGGGATGAGAACGGAAAACCCGACCAGCGTCGCAAGCAGGGCGGCATATTGCAGGTCCAGGGCCAGGAACGTGATATAGGTGACCGCACCAACGATGACGATCTCACCGACTTTTCCACGCACGTAGTTGGCAATCTGCGCCTCCACTTCCACCCATACTGTGGTCACCAGATAGCGTTCACGCGGCAGATAGGAAGTAATCCAGCCGATGAGCTGAGCCTTGTCCTTGAGCAGAAAGAACACCAGGACAGGCACCAATACGAGAAAAACCAGCAGCCCAATGATGCTGGCCGCAGAAGCCAGCGACCAGCTGAGCAGGCTTTGCCCTACGCCCGCCAGTTCGTCACCAAGATTGGAAATCAGTCTGCTGATCTGCTCCTCGGAGACCATTTGCGGATATCGCTGTGGTAATTGCTCCAGCAACAACTGCCCCTGGGCGATGTAGTTGGGCAGCTGCTGCACCAGTTGAGTCAACTGCACCGACAGTCGGGGCACGAGGCCAAACAGGAGAAACACCAGGATGGCCATGAACAGCAGGAAAACCAGCACGACCGCTAACAGGCGCTTCATGCCCATGCGTTGAAGCCGGATCACCACCGCCTCCAGCAGGTATGCGATAACGATACTGGCAAACACGGGGGCCAGCATCCGGCCCAACCCGATCACGACGAGGAAACCCACCAGGAGAATCAGACCCAGCAGGACCACCTGGGGATCAGAAAACGTGCGCTTGAACCAGGCCTTGAGCAAATCCATATCGGGTTCCTGGCTAGGGATCAGGCAGAGCCGGTGTCAACGCGGCTCGTGATGACGAGAATCAGAAGTCCAGCGTCCAGTACGCTTCGACTTCGACATTCTGGTCCAGGTCTTCGCTGACCACGCCCAACACGCTGCCGCCAAAGGCGTATTCGGCCGGCGCGTATGCGGCGTTCAGGCTGAAACGGCTGCGCTCACCCGTTCGACGGCTGTAGCCCAACATCATGGCGTTGTCCGCAAGACTGGCATCAAGCGCCTGGCTGAGCGCGGCAGAGGTCGGCAACGGTTGAGAACGAGAACTGAAATCGAAGCGCCACTCGTTGTCCTTGCCATCACTCCATGTCCAGCCGACGGAGTAGACGGTCAGATCATCCCAGGAGAAATTCGGGCTGGTCGAATCGCCCAGCATGGAGAGAAACCGGTCCGGCAGATAACGGCTGGGAAAAGCATCGATGCTGCTGTACATGACGTGCTGGACAGACAGGTTCAGCCAGGTACGCTCACTGGCCTGCATGGCCAGCCCAACCGACGCCCGGGCGGGAATGTCCAGGTCTGCCGGCTGAGAATAAATACCGTTGTAATGCGCGAACTCCTCCATATCGATCCTGGACTGGAAGCCCGCATCCAAAGCGAGTCCGGGCGCCAGTTCCTGCCGCACGGCCAGGCGAACGCCGGCGCCGTATCCGGTTTCCTGGTAGGGGGAGTAGCTCATGGGTTGGACAAAAGCGGGTATCGAGGACTGGAAGCTGCGCATGCCCAGATTGGCAACGCCATAGCTTTGGTAGGCAAACACAGCGGATACGCCCAGCACCTGCCCCTCGTCAAACTGGTGTACCAGCCCGGGCGCCAGCATCTGACGCTCAAAACCCAGGCCCGGCGCGCTGAAACCGTTGTACGCGTCCAGCGGCTGAATGTTCTTGCTGCTCTGCCAATCGACCTGCATCTGGAAACTGGAACGGCTTTTGCCAAACAGCGGCTCAGCAAACGACGGCAAAATGGCAACCGATTCTTCGTCCATCCAGGAAATACGCAGCGGTTCGGCGTCCAGATCGATCATGAAATCCGGCGTCAGCTCTCGCGCGAGGTAGTTCTGCCAAGGGCCCAGCTCGAACCCCAGCACATAGAAGGGCGTGAGCCCGGAACCGCCTGCGGTGAAAGCGGCCATGGGAAGCTGTAAAGGCTGGGCAGCCGCCAGCGCGGGGAGCACCCCCACGAACGCTGCCAGCACTCGAAACAGCTGTTGTTTCACTTCCCTTGCCTCTACTCTTTCACAACACGCAAGTCGACAGCTCGCAATATGGCAGGAATACAACACAAAGTCAATGCACGCCCCCCTTCATCGGTCTTGTTTACAAACCTTCGACGAATATATTCAATTGTCCGGTAAGCCGCTGAAAAACAACATATCGCGTCAGGCGAGGCTGATGCATTGTACCGCAGACAGTGGCCAGGCCCGTTCGCGGCCAGGGCGCCTGAGCTGTTGCTGGAAAACAACAGCCCCAACGGGTTTGGTTTTCCTCAGTCCAGGTGGTCGATGACCGCATCGGCCAGGCTGTCGGTCGTGCCATGGCCACCCACGTCCGGCGTGAGTCGGTCAGTGTCGCCTTCCCGCAGAGCCTCTCGGATGGCGTCACGAAGACGCCGTGCCTGCGCTTCCATGCCCATATGCGTCAGCATTTGGGCGCAGGCCAGCATCAGGGCCATCGGGTTGGCAATTTTCTGACCGGCGATATCCGGCGCCGAACCATGCACCGCCTCGAACATGGCACTGGTTTCACCGATATTCGCGCCCGGGGCAAGGCCCAGGCCGCCAACCAGCCCCGCGCACAGATCGGAAATGATGTCACCGAACAGGTTGGTCGTCACAATAACATCGAACTGCCAGGGGTTGAGCACCAGCTTCATGCAGGTCGCATCGACGATCATTTCCTCGGTCTCGATATCCGGGTATTCCTTGGCCACTTCCCTGGCCACATCCAGGAACATGCCGGAAACATGTTTGAGGATGTTGGCCTTGTGCACGATGGTCACTTTTTTCCGGCCAGCACGGCGGGCCAGTTCATAGGCATAGTGCGTGATCCGGGAGCAGCCCTCGCGGGTCACGACCATCTTCGATTCCGCCCGCTGGCCGTCTTCACTGATCTGCGCGTCCGCCGCCAGGTAGGCGCCCTGGGTGTTTTCCCGCACGGTGATGATGTCGATATCTCCGAAATGCGAACGCGTGCCCGGCATGGAGACCACGGGACGCACGTTGGCATACAGGTCAAAGGCCTTGCGCAAGGTGACATTGATGGAGCGGAAGCCCTTCCCTACCGGGGTCGTCAGGGGGCCCTTCAGCAGGATACGGTTACGCTCGATGGACGCCATGGTCTCAGGCGGCAGAAGCTCTCCGGTCTCCTCCAGAGCGACGAGGCCCGCGCTGGCGTACTCATACTCCAGACCAAGTTCAAGCGCATCAAGCACCCGAAGGGTCGCGCTCATGATTTCGGGGCCAATCCCATCGCCCGGAATAACCGTGATCTTTCTAGCCATCTGCTCTCACCTCTTTGACAACGCCGCGTGCAGCTGCGCCCGGCGGGAAAAGGTGGCGAATTATACAGGGTGGAAGCATCCGGGGCGCACAAAACCCCGAACAGGCTCTGATGCAGCAGGATCAGGGCCGGGAAACTTGAATCCGGAAAGTGAGGGTCATAACCTTAGTTGAGCACGCTACGGGCGCCCACGTTCCGGCTTTGGCCCAGAACCTGGCCGCGAAAGCGCTGTCTCATACGGATACTTGGTATGCGAGTATCAACAACCTCGGGAATTTCATGCGCTCGTTCAAATCAGTCAGACCAGGACTACCGAAATTACTGCTGCTGTCAGCGGTGCTGCTGTTTTCGACGTCAGCCGGCGCCCAGACCAGCCGGGTGCCACTGCCGGACATGGGCAATTCGGCTTCCACCATCCTGAGTGACCGTGAAGAGGCCGAATACGCTCGCGAAATGATCAGGCAGTTGCGCCACTACGATCTGCTCATTGAAGACCCTCAGGTACTGGCCTATTTCGAAGACATGGGCTTTCGTCTCGTATCCCGCAGCGATCGTCCCGAGCAGGTATTTACCTTCGTGGTCATGAACGAACCGGCCATCAACGCGTTTGCCGCGCCGGGCGGGCTGGTGGCGCTGCACAGCGGCCTGATACTGGCGGCGGAAAGCCCGCATGAAGTCGCCGGCGTGCTCGCCCACGAAATTGCCCATGTGACGCAGCTGCACCTGTATCGCGCGTTTGAAAATGCCAAGGCCATGACGCTGCCCATCGCCCTTGCGACCCTGGGCCTGATACTGGCGGGTGGCGGAGACGGAGAGGTCATTTCCGGAGCGCTGATGAGCGCCCAGGCCATGTCGACGCAGATGCGCATCAATTTCACCCGGCACAATGAAATCGAGGCCGATCGCATCGGCATCCAGACGTTGTCCGACGCCGGCTACGACCCCGATGGCATGGCTGAGTTCTTCAGCAAGCTCAATCGCCTGACCCGGGTCAATGGAGAGGGCCCACCAGAATTTCTTCGAACCCACCCGGTGAATGTCAATCGAATCGCCGAAGCCAGGGACCGCGCCGCCAACCTGCCCGAGCCGCCCGGGGATCCGGACTCCGGTTTTTACCTGATGCAGGCCCGGGTCCGGGCGCTGTACGAGGACGAGCCTGAAGAGGCCATCGACTGGTTTCGGGACGAACTGCAAGAAGATCATGGCCAGCCCCAGGTGGACGGCCTCAATTATGGGCTTGCCATCGCATTGCAGCGAGACCTCAAATACGCTGAATCGCGCGAGATACTGGAGACGCTGAACCGGTCAGACCCTTATCAGCTGGCCTACCAGCTACAACTGGCTGATCTGGATCTGGCCGTGGACGAACCGGAATCCGCGCTGACACGACTCTCTAACCTGCACCAGGATTTCCCGGGAAACCACGCCATCGCGGTTGAGTACGCAGAAGCACTGTTGCACGGTAAAGAGCCCAAGCAGGCGGAGCAGGCTACACGCATGCTTCGCGAGCAGGCCCTTAAGCGACCCGACGACCCGACGCTCTACGCGCTCTACGCGCGCGCGGCCAATATCGCCGGAGACGAAGTGCGGTCTGCCGAAGCCCTCGCCGAGTCCTACTACCAGCGTGGCGAAACCACTGATGCCATCGAGCAGTTGGAGCGGCTCACCCAGGACCCGGCGTTGGATTATTATCAGCGGTCCCGGGTCGAAGCCCGCTTGCTGGAAATGAGACTGGAGGCCGGGGAAGAGCTCGAGGAACCGGAAGACGACCCGTAGTTAGCCGCAACCATCGCAAGTAATTGTTTCAGCATGTTTTCATGTCACGAAACTGTCACATGCTTGCCTATAATAGGGTGCATGAAACCTAAAGTGGCCCACGCCCGCAGTACAGGAAACGCCGTGAACAGCAACCCGGTCCGCGTCCTGGTCGTCGATGATGAAGCGGCGATTCGGGAAATGATTCAGTTTTCTCTGCGCCGATCCGGCATGGAAGTCGAGGGCGCCGCCGATGCCCGCGAAGCATTGGCCGCAGTCAGCGAACACAAGCCCGACATTATCCTGATGGACTGGATGATGCCCGGCGTCAGCGGCCTGGAACTGACCCGTCGCCTTCAGCGCGAACCGGTGACCTCGGACATTCCCATCATCATGCTGACCGCCAAGGTGACAGAAGACGACAAAGTCGCTGGCCTTGAGGCGGGCACCGATGACTACGTCATCAAACCATTTTCGCCGCGCGAGCTGATTGCCCGCATTCACGCGGTCCTCAGACGCAGCAGCCCTACAGACGAACATGGCCTGATCGAGGCCGGCGAGCTCACCCTGGACACGCATGCCCGCCGGGTCGTCGCCAAGGAAGGTGAGGTCCGCGTGGGCCCCACGGAGTACCGACTGCTGGAATTTTTCATGTCCAATTCGGGACGCGCCTACAGCCGCTCCCAGCTTCTGGATCATGTCTGGGGCACAGGCGCTTACCTGGAAGAACGAACGGTGGACGTCCATATCAGGCGCCTGCGCAAGGCGCTGCAGGCTGCCGGGCTGAGCCATTACGTGCAGACTGTTCGGGGTCACGGCTACCGCTTTATGGCTGACGGCTAGACACGATGACCGCCAGAAACTGGAGGCGCCACGCCAGTCACCTGGTGATCGGCCTCACGATCGTGCTGCTCGCGGGATGGCTGAGCGGAGAACCCGTTCTGGTTCTGGCGGTGGCGAGTTTTTGCTACCTGGCGTGGACGGTGGCCAATGTTTATCGACTTTACCAGTGGCTCAGAAGCGAGGAAGGGCAGATTCCGGAGAGCCTCGGCATGTGGGCGGATATTTTTGACCGAATACATGAACTGCAGAAGTCCAACCGCCAACAGCAGGAAAAGTACCAATCCGTCATTCAGGAATTCCTGAGCATGACCGATGCTTTCCCGGATGCCACCCTGGTGATCGATCAAAACGATCATCTGACCTGGTTCAATGATGCCGCTCACACCCTGCTTGGGCTCCAGGTCTCCGAGGATTTGGGTCAACCGGTGACGAACCTGCTGCGGGATCCGGACTTTGCCGACTGGATAGCAGTAGGTGAACAGGTTCAGACCTCCTTCGAGATGGCAAGCCCCGCTGATGGCACCATCAGGCTTGATGTCAGCATCATCACGTATCGAGAGAAGCAACGTTTGCTCGTACTTCGTGATGTCACCGAGATCAACAACCTGGAGAAGATTCGACGTGATTTTGTGGCTAATGTTTCCCACGAATTGCGCACGCCCCTGACCGTCCTGCTCGGATACCTGGAATCCATTGCCGACCAGTGCCCGAACGATGTCACCCCCGTGATCAGCAAAATGCAGGACCAGGCGCGTCAGATGCAGGGGCTGCTCAGCGATTTACTGGAATTATCCAGGCTGCAATCCGCCGAGCACGTCACTGAGGATCAGAGTATCGACGTGCCCGCCACCCTGATGCAGCTCAAGGAGCAGTCCGAGGAACTCAGTCAGGACCGGCACTCTTTCAAATTTTCCATAGAGCCGGCGCTGTTTCTGCTCGGTAATGCGATCGACCTGGAAAGCGCCTTCCGCAACCTGATCAACAACGCCATCAAATACACGGCTGATGGTGGTGAGATAGCAGTACGCTGGGAGTCTACAGAAGAGGGACCCACCTTCAGCGTGCAGGACACCGGAATCGGCATTCCGACAAGAGATATTCCACGGCTGACCGAGCGCTTTTATCGCGTTGGGTCTGATCGATCCCGTGATTCCGGCGGCACGGGGCTTGGTCTGTCAATCGTCAAACATGTGCTCAACGCGCACGATGCACGACTGGTGATCGACAGCGAACTGGGCTCCGGCAGCACGTTCACCTGCGTTTTCCCTGATGAGAGAGCCTCCAGGCCCTGAGAATACCCCGCGATGGCATCAAGCTCGCCAATCTGAGATCTGTCACAACCCCGTCACATTCAATCCCTACCCTTTAGCCCTCTGTCATCAACACAGGTATTCGCCTGTCTGGAGAATCGAATGCGAATTGGCGTCCACTTGATGGGATCTCTCTTCTTTCTGCTGTCATCAAGCCACGTTTCAGCCCAGGTCGAAGTTGACTCTGAACTTCCTGAATATCAGAAAACCAGCGGTGTTTCCGGCAATCTGTCCAGCGTTGGCTCAGATACGCTGGCCAACCTGATGACGCTCTGGGCCGAGTCATTCAAAAAGGTGTATCCCAATGTCAACGTGCAGATTCAGGCTGCCGGCTCGTCAACCGCACCGCCGGGGCTCACTGAAGGCACCTCCAACCTTGGACCGATGAGCCGCCTGATGAAGGACAAGGAAATCGAAGCCTTCGAGAAACGGCACTTGTACAAGCCGACGCCGGTTGCCGTGGCCATCGACGCGCTCGCGGTTTTTGTTCATAAGGACAACCCTCTGGAAGGTCTCTACATCGACCAGGTCGATGCCATCTTTTCCTCCACCCGCACCTGCGGTGCTCCGGAGCCCATCGAAAGATGGGGTCAACTGGGCCTGGAAGGCGCCTGGGTGAATCGTGAAATACAGCTCTACGGCAGGAACTCAGTTTCAGGAACCTACGGCTATTTCAAAGACAACGCATTGTGCAAAGGCGACTTTTTGAACAACGTCAATGAGCAACCAGGGTCTGCGTCCGTTGTGCAATCTGTGAGTTCTTCGCTGAATGGCATTGGTTACTCAGGCATCGGCTACACCACCTCCTCGGTCAGGGCCGTACCCTTGTCCCGAGGTGACGGAAAGCCCTTCGTGGAAGCCACCAAGGAAATGGCCATTGCCGGCAGTTACCCTCTCGCCCGATTTTTGTACGTGTACGTTAACAAAGAGCCAGGCAAGCCCTTACCACCTTTGACGCTGGAGTTCTTCAAGCAGGTCTTGTCGAAGCAGGGCCAGGAAGTTGTTGTAAAGGATGGCTACATCCCGCTCCCAGCCGCAGTAGCCGCCCGGGAACTCGAGAAGTTGCAATAGGGAAATCACATCTCCACACGTTTAGACCCCGCCCAGGCGGGGTTTTTTTTGCTTCCATAGCCGCTCTCTTGTTCCCGCCGCGGGTGCCCCGTTCGCGCGATTGAGGTCGGCGATCAAATACGGTAGCGGGGCGTAACAGTACTGTCACATTAGGCTCTTAAACTGCGTTCGCACCCTGTCCCAAACACCAAACGCAGAGGTAGTCGGAAATGCGCACCAAATCCCTGTCATGCATCGTCATGGCCATCATGGTTATGGCCGGCGCGCAACCAGCGCTCGCCGTTTCCGATGATGAATTCAAAGCCCTGCGCGAGCAGTTGATGCTGCTGAGCGAAAGATTGGACGAGCTCGAGCAGTCCAACCAGGCACTTCAGGCGGAAAACGCGCGACTGCAGGCATCCCGAGAAGAAGTGGATGTTGCCATCGCCCATCTTGATCAGGCGACCGAAGCGTTGGAGGAGAAAGTGGAGGAGGAAGCACAGGCAGATGCCTGGGCTGATCGCATCAAGCTCAAGGGCGATTTTCGCTTTCGGCATGAAGGCATCGAAGTGGAAGGCAGTGATGAGCGAACCCGGCAGCGGATTCGGGCCAGGGCATCCATCATTGCAGAAGTCACCGATGATGTGGAAGTTGGCCTTGGTTTTGCCAGCGGCGGTGATGACCCGGTATCAACCAACCAGACGCTGGGCGGCGGCGGCTCCACCAAGGACATCAAGCTGGACCTGGCTTACTTCAAATGGAACGGCTTGAGGGATACCACCGTCATTGGCGGCAAGTTCAAAAATATCCTGCACCGCGCCGGCAAGAACGGACTGCTGTGGGACGGTGACTGGAACACGGAGGGCGCAGGCGTCGCGTGGGATAACGGCACCTTCTTCGCCAACGCCATAGGCACCTACCTGGAAAGCGACAGCAAAAAGTTGGACACCGAGTTTTCCTACGGCGCCCAGGGCGGAATCAAACACAAATTTGAGAACGCCAAGCTGACAGCAGGAATCGGCTACTACAGAATCGACACCAAAGGTAAAGGCAGCTTCTTTGGCGATGACGACGATTTCTTTGGCAACAGCTACGACCCCATAACCAACACCTACCTCTATGATTATCACGAAATGGAAGCCTTTGCCGATATCGGTTTCGATCTCGCGGGCAGGCCGTTGAGCATCTTCTTCAACTACGTCTATAACCAGAAGGCGCCCAAGAACGATACGGCCTATGCGGGTGGGTTCAAATACGGCAGCGCCAGTGCGGCACGTTCATGGGAATTCGGTTATGTCTACCAAGACCTCGAAGCCGATGCCGTCTACGGGCTGCTGACGGATTCAGACTTCGGCGGCGGCGGTACTGACGCCCGCGGTCATATCCTGAAGGGTGGTTATGGCATCGCCAAGAACTGGAAAGCCAGCGTCACGTACTTCATCAATGAAATCGATATCTCCAGTGATGATCCCCGCGATTTCGATCGCCTGCAGCTCGACTTGAATTTCAAATACTGATTGAGATCGTCTTTTCCCGGCCCGGCAAGGCTCACATCTTGCCGGGTCGAGCGTTTCATGACCCGAAAACATTTGAACCATCATGAAAGCTCAGAGCCAAGCCACTATACTGGATGGCTATGGAATCGAGCGTTGTACAGCTACCTGTTGGTGACCAGCTCTTGCAGGACCTTACGGAGCACCCTCCGAAGAACCTGCGGGATCACCGCCTCTACCTGAACCGGGAACTGAGCCTGCTGCGCTTCAACCGGCGCGTGCTGGCGCAGGCGCTCGAGCCCGAAATTCCCTTGTTGGAACGCCTTCGTTTCGTATGCATTTCCCGCTTGTTGCTGGATGAGTTCTTCGAGGTTCGGGTCGCCTCGCTTCGTCAACGTATCCTTCACGCCGCGGCCAAGCCAGGCCCGGACGGCATGACTCCGCGAACGACGCTGACCCGTATCCGCGAAGAATCCCATGCCCTGGTCAGCGAGCAGTACCGGACTTTCAACCAGGCGCTGAAGCCGGCGCTCGAGGCTGAAGACATTCGCTTTCTGGATTCCCGCCAATGGACCGAGCGCCAGATTCGCTGGCTGGGTCACTATTTCGAGCGCGAGTTGATGCCGGTACTCAGCCCGCATGGCCTGGATCCCGTCCATCCGTTTCCCCGCCTGGTAACCAAGAGCCTTAATTTTGCCGTGGAGCTGAGGGGTAAAGACGCTTTCGGGCGAGAGGGCTCCATGGCCCTGGTGCGTGCCCCGCGCTCATTGCCGCGCCTCATCCGGATTCCGCGCTCCTATACCCGGGGGCCTAACGATTTCGTTTTCCTTTCCTCCGTGCTGCAGCACTTCATGGCCGAATTGTTCCCGGGGATGGAGGTCGTCGGCAGCCATCAGTTCCGCGTCACGCGCGATTCCGAATTGCTGGTCGATGAAGAGGAAATCGAGGACCTGGCCAATGCGCTGCGAGGAGAACTCGCCGAGCGAGGCTTTGCGGCCGCCGTCCGGCTCGAGGTTCGCCCGGGCTGCCCCGAGACCGTCGCCAAATTCCTGACCAACCGCTTCGAATTGGCCCCCGAGGACGTGTATGAGTGCGATGGCCCGGTCAACCTGGCCAGGGCGGTGGAGGCCATCGATCAGATCGACCGCCCGGATCTGAAGTATCCGGTCTACAACCCCGGCCTGCCGGCTGAATTCAGCGGCAAGCCCAACCTGTTCACGGCCATTCGACGCAATGACGTGCTTTTGCATCACCCCTACCAAGGGTTCACGCCCGTGCTTGAGCTGCTGCGCCAGGCCAGCATCGACCCCAACGTGCTGGCGATCAAGCAGACTTTGTACCGGACCGGTATTAACTCGCAGATCGTGCATTTGCTGGTTGATGCAGCCCGAGCCGGCAAAGACGTCACCGCCGTGGTCGAGATACGCGCTCGGTTCGATGAAGAGGCCAATATCCGACTGGCGGCACGGCTGCAGGAAGCGGGTGTTCAGGTGGTGTATGGCATCGTGGGGCACAAGGCCCACGCCAAGATGCTGATGATCGTCCGCCGTGAACCCAAGGGCATCAGACGCTACGTGCACCTGGGCACCGGAAACTATCACGCCAGCACGGCTGCCCTGTACACCGACCTCGGCCTGCTGACGGCCAACCCCGAAATCGGCGAGGACGTTCATCGGGTCTTCCAGGAACTGTCCGGGCTTGGCAAAGTGCTCAAAATGAAACATCTGCTGCACTCTCCGTTCACGCTGTTCGACGGGCTGATCGAACGCATCAAGCGAGAGACCGAAAGCGCCAAGCAGGGATTACCTTCCGGCATCGACCTGAAGTTGAATTCACTGACCGAACCCAAGGTCATTCGAGCCCTGTACGGAGCCTCTCAGGCGGGGGTTCCGGTTCGACTGCTGGTCCGCGGCATATGCTGTCTTAGGCCGGGGATTGAGGGGGTTTCGGAGAACATTGTCGTCCGCTCTCTGATCGGGCGCTTCCTGGAGCACGCGCGTGTCTACTGCTTCGAGAACAACGGTGAGCGCGAAGTCTGGGGGTCCAGCGCGGACTGCATGGATCGCAATCTGTTTCAACGTGTCGAGGTGGCCTTTCCCATTCTTGCTCCAGCGCTGCGTGACCGCGTTTTTGAGGAAACCATCGAGCTGGCATGGAAAAAGAAAACCCTGGCATGGGACATGCAGCCCGATGGCAGTTACGTGGTTACCAAGGAAACCGAAACCACCAAGTTGCAGCATCCGCAGAAACGCCTGATGAAGAAACACCGGGTCTGAGGTGCTCCAGCCATCATCGCGTGGCGGAGCGCAGTAGCCGTGAGCATCTCCACCCCACCTATCCCTGAAATCGACGAGACTTACGCTGCTGTGGACCTCGGCAGCAACAGCTTTCACCTGCTCGTGGCCAGAAGGACACACGGGGAATTACGGGTGCTCGACCGCATCAAGGAAATGGTTCGCCTCGGCGGAGGACTGGATGCTGAGGGGCGGCTGGATGATGCCACCCGGATGCGAGCGATGGACTGCCTGGCCCGATTTGGTCAGCGACTGGGGGGCATACCGGACGCCAATATGCGCGCGGTCGGTACGCAGACCTTTCGCCGCATGCGCGCCGCCAACTCCTTTTT